>ERZ795044.205-NODE-205-length-52230-cov-5.219224_pt1 | contig 52230 bp, 50 predicted proteins | sample MGYA00375128_ERZ795044 | MGnify/ENA primary metagenome ERZ795044 (study PRJEB30173, sample SAMN05720213) | anaerobic digester metagenome | isolation source: active sludge of municipal wastewater-treating anaerobic digesters | place: USA | collected 2014-12-22 ...
AGAGATACAAGGTTCTCATCTCTAATTGAGATTAATACAGGAAAATCAACTAGATCTCCATCAACTTTAGCATGATTAATAGTAATCTTCTTTCTTGTCTTTTCTTCATAAGTATAAACATTAACATCTTTTCCAACATTAAAACTAGGAATTGTTAGTAAAACAGTAAGTTCTCCTGTCTCGTGATCATAATCTGTGATTTTCTTCTTAAGCTTAGTTACTCCATCAGAAAGAGTAAACAAAAGATCAGAGCCGTCATTGTTAGCAAAGTTTTTAAGATCTTCATCAGTTAATGTGATTGTTACAGGGACATTATTTAAATTTCCTAAGACATTACCACTATTAATCAATATCTTTTTTCTGTATTTCCAGTTTCCTGCATTTTCATCATAGATATATTCGTTCTTTTGTGTATACCAAGAAGCACTAGTTTCATTATCTACAGAAACAGAAATCTTATTTTCAGTAATCTTCTTAAAGACAAGCCTTGCCTGTTCTTTGTTATTAAGTGTAATGCTTCTTATCAAATCAATATTTTCAAAAGCAACTCCTGAACAAACCTTTTGTAATACCCTGTAAGAATATTTGTTATTATCTTCTTCTAATCTTTTACCATCTGCAAAAAATTTCAGATTTTTGCCAACAAAACAAACTTCTATAGTTTCAGTATCACTATCAACTACCAGTTCAAGATTAGAAAGAGAGAAATTAATCTCTTTAGTTGCTTCAATTGGAGAATTATAGGTTTCCATAATTGCAGAAAAGACAAGATCTCTAACTTTAATAGAATTATCATAGTTTAGCTTTTCTTTGCTTTTGGAAAGTTGAGAGCTTACTCCTGTAATAATTATTCCAACAACAATTACCATAATAAGCATTATAATTATAGTACTAATTATCTCATTTACTGCTTTTTTGCTTTTTATCATTATTAATCTTTATTAAATATATTTTAGTCTATAATATATAATATATTTAGTATTTTAAATGTTTTGTATATTAAGTTATATATTAAATAGTAAAATTTGTGGTCCGAATAGTGTAGTGGTTAGCATAGAGGACTGTGGATCCTCTGACTCGGGTTCAAATCCCGGTTCGGACCTTTTTTCTAAATCTCTAAAGTTTAGGATTTAAAAAAGGATTAGAGGAGATTTTTAAAAAACAAATATAATAATCAGATAATATCATGAGTAATAAAATAGGCACCAATGCTATAAATTTAATAGCTATAGAGAAAGAAATTAGAAAAGATTATGTTGGTATTATTCCAAAAGCAAAATTACGCTCAAAATTAAAAAACATAAAACTTTCTGATTTTAATAATATAATTAGATATTTAGAATTAAGCAATCAGATATATGTTAGTGAAAAAGGCATTGTTTGGATACAAAATGATAATAAACAGTTAAGAACTATATTATCAGATTGTAAAAGAAAAGGAAGAATTTATGAATAAAAAAGTAGTAATTGTTTATTCTAAAGATGTAGAAAAAACATTAGAATATTTAATTGCTACAAAAGAAAATAACAAGATAAACAAATCAATTTATAATTCTTTTATGTCTAAATTAGAATTGATAAAGAACAACCCGACATGTGGTGATAAAATCCCTCAAATAAAGATACCAAAAGAGTATATTTCAAATTATAAGATAAATAATTTGTTTAGATTAGAATTAGCAAACTATTGGAGATGTTTATATTCTCTTGTTGGCGAAAATAATAAAATTGAGATAATTGCTTTTGTAATTGATTGTATAGATCATAACAAATACAATAAGAAATTCAAATACAAATAAATGCTTCTGTAGCTCAGCCTGGTAGAGCGCATCCTTGGTAAGGATGAGGTCGCGAGTTCAAATCTCGCCTGGAGCTCTTGTTCAGTTAGTAGTGATTTGCCTGTGGTTTCGCTCGTAGAGTGGAAAGAAGCACTATCTAACGCAAATTATTCTAAAAACTATACAAAGAACCTAATTGCTAAAATTCCTCTAATTTTTAATAAAAGTGTGTATAAAAATAATGAACTATTAGATGTCATTTGTGACAATTATGACATTATAAACAAGGACGAAACAGCAATTAAGATGGTTAGGCATATCTTAAACTATTGCGAAAAGAAAGAAATATTAACTACTGACCAATTAATACAATGTAGAAAAATGATAAAAACATATAAGTCAGGAGTAGATAACTATGTCCCAACAGACCCTGAAATCAAACAAACTCTTTCTCAGCTAACCTTAAATAATAGACTAGTTTATATAATGTATTTAGTGAGTGGAATAAGGAAAGTAGAAGGTAATTATTTACTAGCAAATATTCATAAACTAAAGGCCCAACAATATGGAAATTTTGTAAAAATCACAACGAACTATCTAAGGCATAATAAGAATAGTTATTTCTGTTATCTTCCTTTAGAAATCTATATTAAAATAAAAATAATATATCAAATAACAATATACCAAACAACCAACAAACAAAAGAATACTTAGAACAATTAAGAGATAAAGAATATGAAGAGTGGCAAATGTCCTATTTTTTTAAAAAAATAATCCCAACGTTTTTATATTATTTGTATAATATATTATTATAAATTTTATGTGATAATATGGATTTTTTTATTCCAACAAAATTAAAAGAGAGAGTAAAAAATTGGAGAGAAGAAGGCTATCCGTCTAATTATCCGATATTATCCGAAATATTTGATTATAATTTATATGAAGATGAATTTGGGAATAAAAATTTAAGATATTTAAGAAGAGCACAATTTGAAGCATTAGAAACATATTGGTATTTAAGGGTTGTAGAAAAAACACCCCACATTTTCGAATTATATAAAAAATTTTATGATGACCCTGTAGAATTACTAAAGGCATTAGGGATTCATCTTAAATCAGAAGATATTATTAAATTAATGAGTCAGGGCGGTTTAAATTCTATATTTGAAAAAATCAGTTATGATGATGTTTTTGTTAAACAAAATAAACTTGAGGCAGTAAGAGAATCATTAACATTAGATTATCCCAGTTATATTTTTGCATTAGCCATGGGTGCAGGTAAAACGGTATTGATTGGAACAATTATTTGTACGGAATTTAGCTTAGCAATAGAATATAAAAATGATTTTGTAAAAAACGCATTAGTTTTTGCCCCAGGTAAAACTATTTTAGGAGCATTAAAAGAAATATCTGATATTCCTTTTGATAAAATTTTACCTTTAAGATTGTATAAACAATTTATGAGTTCAGTAAAAATAACATATACACAAGATAAAGAAAAAGACATTCCAATAATAAGAGGCAGTTCCTATAATATAATTGTAACAAACACGGAAAAAATAAGGATTCAAAAATCGACAGGAAAAAGCACACAATTAAGTTTATTTAATTATAAAGAAAAAGAAAAGATAGAAGAAGCGCAAGAAACTGCAAATTTACGATTACAAACAATATCCTCTTTACCAAATTTAGCCATTTTCTCTGATGAAGCTCATCACACATATGGGCAATCATTAGATGACGAATTAAAAAAAGTTAGAAAAACTGTTGATTATTTGGCAGAGAACACAAATGTAATTGCAGTAATTAATACAACAGGGACTCCCTATTATAAAAAACAGATGTTAAGAGATGTTGTTTTTTGGTATGGTTTATCTCAAGGTATTAAAGACGGAATTCTTAAAGATGTAAAAGATGGTATTTATTCTTATGATACGGATAGTTTAACGGATTTTGTAAATATAGTAATTGATGATTTTTTTAAAGAATACAGAGATGTAACTATATATACTGGTGCAAAATCTAAGATTGCGATTTATTTTCCTCAAACAGATGATGTAAAAAAGATTAAACCAATAATTGTAAATAAAATTTTAGAGTTGGGATTAGATTCTTCAATTGTTTTAGAAGTCAATAATAAATCTGAGGATAAAATTAAAGATTTGTTTAACAATAGAATAAATGACCCTACAAATCCGTATAGAGTTTTTTTATTAGTTAATATGGGTACAGAAGGATGGAACTGCCCATCTTTATTCGCAACAGCATTAGCAAGGAAATTAAAGAGTAGTAATAATTTTATACTTCAATCAGCAACACGGTGTTTAAGGCAAGTTCCAAATAATAATAAAAGAGCAAGAATTTATTTATCTGAAGATAATAGAAAGATTTTAGATTATCAACTTAAGGAAACTTTTGGAGAATCTTTACAAATTTTAGATATTACAAAGCCAGAATTGAGGAAAGAAAGATTAATTTTAAGAAAGACCGAAATTCCACCAATTTTGGTTAAGAAAAAAGTTCAAAAAATAATTTTAGAAAATGAAGGCGATTCTAAAATTATCTTAAATAAACCCACTATAAAATATGAAATAATGAAAAAAAAGGAATATTCTTTGAAAGATAGAACTGATAAAAATGGTGTGTTAGTTCAAGAAAATGTTGAAGAAATTAAGATTGAAGAAGAATTTTGTGATTTATATAGTGTTTCAATTGATTTATCCCAAATTTACAGATTAGATTTAGGATATGTTTATGATATGTTGAAAAAGTTATATGATGACTCAGAAATACCTGCAAGTCACATTATTGAATTAAAAAAACAAATTGAATCACAATTAAGAAATTATAAAATTATTGAAGAAGAGATAGAAGTACACTTAGCATTAATTAAAAAAGAAGGCTTTAATAAAGAAGAAAAAAATGGGGAAATTATTTATACTGCAGAAATAATGTATCACAAAGATAAAGAAAATTTATTTTTATATTATAAACAATTTAAAGATAAAAATAAACAGGAGTTTGGATTTCATTATTCGCCATATAAAATGGATTCTAATCCTGAAACTGATTTTTTTATTAAACTCATAGATTCATTAAATGAAAATCCAGATAATATTGAAGATATATATTATACTGGGCAGTTAACCGATATTAATAAAACAGATTTCCTATTTGAATATAAAGATAAAAATGGCAAATGGAGAAATTATACTCCTGATTTTGTTATTAAAAAGAAAGATGGAAGAATTCTTATAGTCGAAGTTAAGGGCGAAATTTATAAAGATGAAAATAAAGAAATGGCAATTAAAAAGATAGAAAATTTAAATCCAGATAAACTTAAATACGAAGTATTATTTACTCCTGTTGAGGAAATAGGATTTAAAAATTATAAAAAAATAAAAGATTGGGTTTATGGTGACAAGGATGAATGAAAAAAAAATTAAAATATCAGAGGCTAAAGGGAGACCAATGCTACAATGGGTGGGGAAAAGACCAATAGATTATGTACAAAGCTTTCCTGCACAACTGGTAGAGATATTTGACCCAACAGGCGAATCTAAACCAATAGATAACCCTAATTTTGATAACTTAAAAGATAATTGGCAGAATTTAATATTTCACGGGGATAACAAAGAAGTTCTAGGTTATCTTTTAGCGAATGGTTTTAGAAATAAGATTGATTTAATTTATATAGACCCTCCATTTAATACAGGGGTAGATTATATACGTAAAGTTCAATTGAAAGGTATTAAATTAGAAAAATTAGATGGCGAATATTATACGTCACAAGAACAGACAATGTATTTTAATAATTTTGCAGATGATTCGTTTTTGCAATTTATGTATGAAAGATTAATATTATTAAAAGAATTACTGAGTGAAAAAGGTAGTATTTTTGTAAGATTTGATTATCATTATGGACATTATATAAAAATATTATTAGATGAAGTCTTTGGGAAAAATAATTTTAGAAATGAAATAGCAGTTAATAGAAGTACTAATTTAGGGTCGACAAAAAATCAATTTGCCACTGCTTATGAAACAATATATTTTTATTCAAAATCTAATGATAATTTATTTAATAAAATAGTGACGGACAGGATTTGTAAATATTGTAAACAGGAAAAAGAACCAGACTGGGTGCCTTTGGAAGCACCAGGAGATAGTAAGAATATTGAGATATCTATAAATGGTAAAGTTTTTATATCTCGTAGAAATAGTCATTGGACGTTTTCACAAGAAGTAATCAATAAACTGATTGCTGAAGGAAAAATAAGAATTAATGAAAAAAGAACATATTTAGACCGATTTGGGAAAAGAGTTAATTTGCCAGAATATTATCAATTTCCTCATCAAACAGTAAACAGTAACTGGACAGATATTCCTGGTTATACAGTTGATAGTACAGGGTATCCTACAGAAAATTCAGAAGACATTTTAGAAAGAGTAATAAAATCATCTACTAATTTTGATGGACTTGTCTTAGATTGTTTTATGGGTAGTGGCACTACTCAAGCAATAGCTCAAAAATTAAATAGAAGATGGATAGGCGTAGATATTAATAAAGGGTCAATTCAAACAGTATCTAAAAGATTGCAAAAGATAATTAAAACGCAAAAAGAAGTAACTAAACAAAAAAAAATAGTTTCTAAAACAAACGAACATTTGGCTTTTGCTTATTATAAAGTAAATGATTATGATTTACAGTTATTAAGAACGGAAGCAGTTGAATTAGCGATTCAACATATAGGGATACAAAGAACTAAAACAGATAATTTTTTTGAAGGAACTATAGGTAAGAATTTAGTAAAAATGATTGATTTTAATCATCCATTAACTTTATTGGACTTGCAATTAATTCAGGACGAATTAAAAAGTAGGCCTGATGAAAATAGAAATGTTACTATTGTGTGTTTAGGTAAAGAATTAAGTGTTGATTCATATATAGAAGACTATAATAAAAAGCACCCAATTAATAAGTTAGAACTTATAGAATTAAGAACTGATGGAAAATATGGGAAATTCTTAATTCATAAAAAAGCTCAAGCTAAAATAAATATTAAAAGAAAAGGAGATAAAATATTTATAGAAATAAATGATTTTATATCTCCAACTATCATTGAAAGACTAAATAATAGTAATAAATTGATTAAAGTAAAAATCCCTGATTTTAGAAGTATGATTGATGTTGTGTTAATTGATACAAATTATGATGGTAAGGTATTTAATATAAAATATTCAGATGTTCCTGAAAAAAAGAACGATTTAATTGTTGGGACATATGAATTTAATATAAAAAATAAAACTACGATTGCCGTTAAAATTATTGATATGTTAGGAGAAGAAGTATTAATTATTAAAGAAATTTAAGTTAAGTGCACTTAATAAGACTATTGGTTTTGAGAATTATGGATTTAGAAATAGTAGAAATTGAAAAATATAAATTAATAAAAATACGCTATAATTATAAGATAGATAGGCTTGTTATTGATAATATTATCAATAAATCAAAACAACTTTTAGATAAACTTAATTCTAAAGCACCCAACGGAATAGTAAGAAATTCAGCACATAAAGAAAATATGATTGTCGGAGGGTTATTGGCTGAGCATTCAATTCATTTTTGTTTAAATGAGATTAGTAAGACTAAAAAAATTGATTTAAAAATTTTAAATTCTACTTTTGATGAAGACAATAATAGTGTTCTAGGTAATCAAACTGATTTATCTATATCTGTTAATGGCATAATTAAAACTATTGAAGTGCGGTCCTCATTTTGTTATAAATATTATACTACTTTAGGAAGACTTATAGGGTTCCCTCTTAAAAATGGTAAAAGCGCTTATTCTATTATTGGTTGGTATAGTGCGTCATATAAAAAGTTAGAAATACATAAAGACTACTATTTATTTATTATTCATTATTATAATCCAGAAGACTTGAAAATAAAGATATATGATTTTTTAGATGTTTACATAGTGGGAGGGGCATCTAAGAAAACATTAGAAGAAAAAGGATATGATACAAATCTTGGTCAAAATGGCGCAAAATACAGGGTAATTAATCCCATAAATGGTGTAAAAGATTGCTTGGATGTAATAAATGAAATATTACAATAAGATTAAATTTTGGATGATATAGGTTTATTGTATCAATCTTACCAAAATTTAAGGAATGGTTTTAATTTCTGTGCGCTTTTAACTTTTGGATAAGATCGCGCCTGAAGCTTATCTTTTTTTAATAATTACAAAGTATTATATAACTTTCGCACATCTATTTTTTTAATAAATTAAATACTTAATATGGAGGAATATAAGATGGCTAAAAAAATACGTGATGTATTAAAAGATGTAATCGCAAATCCAAAAATGCTTGCTTCAGGAGCATTAATTGCTATAGGAAGTGCAATTGTTCCTTTACAAGCACAACAATTTTCCATAGGTTCAAAACCATTAATGGAACAAGGGGGCTCAGGAACAATCCATGTTTCTGGTATTTCTATTAAACAAAAAGAAGATTTTTGGGTTAAGGCACTCGAATTAAAATATGGAAAAGACCTTGCGAATAAAATTGTAAAAGGAACATATAATGTAGGACTTCAAATGGGCACCAATTCTTTTTTTGATAAATAATAAATCTGTTCCTGATAAATTATATGAACAATTAAGTTTGGCAGCAAGTTTATCAGAAATAGGAGGACAGAAAGTAAATTTAAGTATAGGCTATAATACAAAAATAAATAATTATGAACTTCAAAAAATATCAATAATGGATCCAATAAGAAATTCAACAATTGAAGCATCTACAAAAATTAAAGGAGTAACAACAGGCGGTACTTTAACATTTAATAAAGGAAAATTAGTAAGTCATACAGGAATAGGGGAAGTTTCATTAGGCACAGTTTCTGGAAAACCAATTTTTGCATCCCTCGCATTTTCAGGGAAACCAGGAGAAAAGTTAATCAATCAAAATTTTCAATTACAAGGAAAGGCAATTATTAAAAGTGGTAAATTAGTATTTATCCCTTCAGCAACAGTTATTGGCAACAAATCAGGAAATGCAAGTGGAAATATTGGACTTGTGTTTAGTAAAGGAAATAAGAAATTAGTATTTGAATATGCTCAAAACTTAAATAGACTTAAAGATCGAGCAATTTTCTTAAAAGGACAAGTGTCTTTTGCAAAAAAAACAGAAGCAGTTAAAAAGAAAGAATTACAAAAACAAGCAAGCAGAGAAGAAATGGGAAAAAGATTTGCTAGTACTAAAGCTAAAGCAACTAATAGAAAGGTTAATACCATTAGAAGACCAATAGTAAGATGATAAATAATCTTATAATTGGTTTTGTAAGAAAGCTTATTTCTTAATTATTTCTTCTATTTCTTTTAGTTTCTCTTGCATAAGCTCTTTGGTGTTTGCCTCTAGATTAAGGCGAAGAAGTGGCTTTGTGTGACTGCTTCTGACATTAAACCACCAGTCTTTGAAAACTACTTTTATGCCATCTAAATTACTAATTTTACCAGATTTATATTTTTCTTTTATTTCTTTTATTTTCTTTTCTGTATCTTTTATCTTGTAATTAAGCTCTGGTGTTTTATAGTATCTTCTTAATGGCCTAATAATTTCAGAAATTGTTTTGTTATTAATTTCATTTAACAATAAAATGCATACATAGAATGGAGCCTCTGAATAATTAAACTCCTTAAAATAAAAGTGGCCACTAACTTCTCCAGCAAATGTAGCGTTGATCTCTCTCATCTTTGTCTTGATAAGAGAATGGCCAACCTTGTATTCTATAGGAATTCCGCCATTTTTAAGTATAGTCTCTTTAACAACATTACTGCTTCTAAGGTCATAGATAATCTTTGCTTTGCGTTTTTTCTTTAATATTTTTTTAGAAACAAGAGCAGTAATCAAATCCATAGGTATGATCTCGCCTTTCTCATCAACAAACCCTACCCTGTCACCATCTCCATCAAAAGCAATGCCAAGAGTTGCTTTGTTTTTCTTAACTTCTTTTTGTAGTTCCTTTAAGGTCTCTACTCTTAATGGGTTAGCCTCGTGTTTAGGAGAGACCATGTTTATTTTCTGGTTAATGTAAATTACAGAAACAGGCAATTTGGAAAAAACTTTATTAAAAAAAGGGGCTGCCATACCATTACCAGTATCAACAACAACCTTTATTTTCTTTTTAATCTTGCTTTCTTTTAAATGTCTATTTACGTATTTTTCAGAAAGATCTAGAAATGATATTTTTGCATCTTTAGAAACTGTGTTTTTCTTTTTAGAAAATACTATTTTTTTAAGCTCTTGTATTTCTTTTGCAGTTGTTGGAATAACCCCTTTTTTAACAAGCTTAAAGCCATTATATTTTCCAGGGTTGTGCGAAGCAGTTATCATTATTCCAAAGTCTGCTTTTGTTTCTCCAACAGAATAATAGAATAAAGGCGTGCTAGTTAAGCCAATATCAATAATTTCACAACCACTTTCAAGAATTCCTTTAACAATACTAGAAAAAAGCAAAGGAGAAGATGCCCTGGCATCTCTGCCAATAACAAGTTTCTTTGGCTTGTATTTATAGACTATTGCTTTTCCAACCAAATAAGCAAGGTTATCGTTTATTTCTATAGGGTATATTCCTCTAATGTCGTTTGTTTTAAAAGCCTTATTTTCTTGCATATTTATCTTCTAACCTAACCTCGTCTTTTTCAGAAAAATGTCCAAAAGAAATTTCTAGAACTCTTGTTTTGTTCTTTCCGGCCAAAAGCCTATGCTCTTGGTTTTTCTTAATTATTATCTTCTTGCCTGCTGCAATCTTTTTTTTTGTTTTACCAATTTGGGCAAAACCAGAATCCAGAAAATACCAATGTTCTTCTCTAAGCTTGTGCTTTTGTAGGCTTAGGGATTCTCCAGGATTAACCTCTAATATCTTAACTGTGCATTTTTTGTTTTTTGCAAATGTTAAAAATTTACCCCAAGGCCTTTTTGTTTCTATCATGTAATTTAACACCTGCAAAGTTTTAATTTTTTAAGTAATAAATCCATATCCATGGTGGCAACACCAGTAACTAGGTCCCCGCCACCATAATAGATATATAATTTGTTGTCTTTTACAATGGCTCCGCAAGGAAATACAACATTTGGAACATCTCCATGTTTTTCATAGTCTTTTTCTGGCCTAAATAATGGTTCATCACTTCTTGCAAGTATCTTTGTAGGATCATTAAGATCAAGTAAAACTGCTCCTACATTATAGGAACGATCTTCAGAAATGCCGTGATATAATAATATCCAGCCCTCTTTTGTTTTAATTGGGGGTGCTGCTGCCCCAACCTTTATATGATCCCACCAGCCCTTTCTTGGTGCTAACCAGTTGTTTTCTTCAAGGTATCTGTTCTTGCCTTTAAACTCAAGATCATCAATTGCACAAAGATCTATTTCGTTTTCAAGCCTATGTAAAACATAATATTTGCCATTAATCTTTTCAGGGAAGAAACAAGCATCTTTGTCGCTTATTCCTGGCGGAGATATTAATATTGGTTTTGACCATTTGTCCCAGTTGTTTGCAATAAAGTCCTTTACAGATATTTTTGTTAAAGCAACTCTTGGTGCTGTATTAACATTATAAGCAGTATAAAGCATATAGATGTCCTTTCCAATCTGTGTTAGCCTTGGATCTTCACAACCAGAGATTTCAAAATCTTCTCTTGGCTTATAGATTGGTTCTTTAGCTCTATAATCAATAGTTACTCCATCTTTTGAAGTAGCATAGCCCATTGTAGAAACATTATCATCAGATACTGCTCTATAAACAATATGCACTTTGTTATCAAGATATATTGCAGCAGGATTAAAAGTTGAACGAGCTTCCCATTTGTTCTTTTTGTTTGGTTTGATTATTGGGTTTTTTTCTGATCTTTTAAATGAAAGATTATCTAAAGGATTAGGAAGCATGTGTTCAAACAAGCATTTGCTATCTACAAAAGCAACACAGCAGGTGGTGTCTGCAGCACCATAATAAAGATTTATGTAATTTCCATTAATTGTTGCTCCTGATGGGAAAACAATATTATTAACCATTCCGTATTTTTCATAATATTCTTCAGGAATAAGAAGTGGTCCTTTGGTTCTTGCAATAATCTTTGTTGGGTCTTTAAGGTCTAAAAGAACAGCCTCAATACTAAACACTTTATCTGATGAAAAATAATCAAAAATATAAGAATAAAACAATAACCAGCCGTGCTTTGTCTTGATTGGTGGAGCACCAATCTCTACATGATCCTTGTCTCTTCTTCTAAGTGGCAAAACAAACTTCTCGTGATTGTTATACCAATTTTTCCAGTAATCTCTTGACCACATATCCTTCTCTTTATCAAATACTGCAAAGCATATCTTTGATGGTGGAGAATCACTATGGTGTGTAAACAAACACCAAATCTTGTTATTTATTTTCTCTGGAAACATAGTCATTGCTTTAGCATTAAATGGCGTAACCAGATGCCTTTCTTCAATCTTTTCAAGATCTTTAGTTATAGCAACAGCAACCTTTATTCCACTTGCTTTAAATGGATATTCAGAAAGAGCTGTATAGAAAATATAATATTTGTCTCCAAGCTTTGTGATTCTTGGATCCTCGCAACCAAATTTATCAAAACTTTCTTCAGGATAGATAAATATTTTTCTATTCTTGAAATGCAAGCCATCAAAGCTTCTTGCTATACCAATACAGGACATCTCCATCTTTTGCTCGTTAATAGGATGGAAATCATTACATGACATTGCCCTGTAAAGTAAAAACATCTCATATTTTCTCTTTATAGCACAACCATTAAAGGTTGAATGGGATTCCCAGCATGTGTTTTTATTTGGTTTTAAAATTGGATTTTTCTCATATCTTTTAACAATCATATTTTTTCACTGTGTTATTTTTTCATAAGAAGTTTAAGTTTAAGAGGCTTTTTCTTTCCTTTGATTAAGGCCTCTAAAAAAGAGTCTAATTTTGTGTAGGCAACACAAACATAGTTATCTGCACTACCATAATAAATAATTAGCTTTCCATCTTTAATAACAGAACCAAGCGCATAAACAACCCCTCCCTTAAACCCTTCATATTCATAATATTCTTTAGGTTCAAGCACTGGTTGTTTGCAACGATATAATATCTTTGTAGGATCATTAATATCAAGTATCATTGCTCCAAGCTTATATTTGCCAGGATCGTCTTTATCTTCTGCATGATAAAATAATAGCCAGCCATATTTTGTTCTGATTGGTGGTGGCCCGCCAGCTCTGACCTTTTTATCCCAGCGATCTACTCTGACCTCAGTGAGAAGATATTTGCTATTTATGACTTTCCCGTCTTTAAACTCAAGATCATCTAAATACTCTATTAATATTTTGCCTGAATTAATGCTATGTAATATTGCATATTTGCCATTTATTTTTTCTGGAAAGATTAACCAGTTTTTATGGCATTCTCCTGGTGGGGAGATAATCTTTGGTTTTTTCCACTTCCATCTTTTGTTTACAAAATCAGAAACTTTAATTGAGGTTAAGCCAACTCTTAAGCCACCATCACAAGCAGTATAAGTCACATAGATCCTATCTTCATTATCAACCCTAACAAGCCTTGGGTCTTCACAGCCACCCCAGCTTCCACCAGATGGTGAGTTTACAAGAGTATAAGGACCCTTAACAATTTCATGTTCATAAGCAGGATAAGAAAGCCTTTCTTTAATTGTAAAGCCGTCTTCTGACATAGCATATCCAAACCTAGACATCCCATCATCGCCTATGGCCCTATACAAGAAATGAACTTTATTATCAATCAAGATTGCTGCAGGATTGAATGTTTGCCAGGATTCCCAGTTATTTTCTGGTATTGGGCAAATTATAGGGTTATCTACAGATTTATTAAAAGTAAGTTCTGGATCTCTAATTATCTTTTTTGGTTCTGGTTTAGTTTTAATGTCTTTAATAATCTTTGTTTTTATAATTTTTTTTTTGGCAAAAGAATTTCAGAATTAGAATTTTTTGTTTGTCTTAGTGTTCTTGTTCTTGTGGTTTGAACATTTTTTACATATGTATCTTTATTAAGAATTTCGTTAGGCATGTCGTTATTTACAGGTATATTGCCTTTTTTAATAACAGTTCTCATTTATTTAGTTTCCCCAAATCCAAAATATACTTATTATGTAAATCAAAAGCCTTATAAAAATATTGTTTATTCCAAGTTTGCATGTCTTTTTCCAAGCTCTGTTTCTTTAACATTCTGCTTTTTCATAAGTAAGACAATAACAGCATCAAGATATACTAGGCTTGCTTGCTCAAAGAGCGTTCCAAGTGGCTCAATTGATTTCTTGTTTTTGTCAGTTTTTGCTTTTGCATTGATCTCAATTATCAAGTCTGTATTTTTTATCTTGGCTTTTTCTTTGGATGTTTTTTTATTGGTAATAAGAACAACCCTTGCATTTACTTTGTCTGCTCCCTTTATTATCATTTTTGTTATTTCTGTTTTGCCAGAGCCAGATATTGCAACAAGCAAATCATTTTTAGAGATGGCAGGAGTTGTGCTGTCTCCTATATAGTGGGTTTTGATACCCATTTGCATAAGCCTCATAGCAAAGCTTTCAGCTATTAGGCCACTTCTGCCCTGCCCTGTCACAAACACCTTCTTTGACTTTAAGATTTCATCTAGAAATCTGCTTGTTTTTATTTCACTTATGTCTTTTAAAGAAAACTTTATTTCTTTTATTATTCTTTCAAGAACATTATCTATATTTTTACTCATATTTTTCCATTATTTCTTTCATTTTCTTAGCAACAGCAACAGGATCTTTAGCATTTGTTATTGCTCCGCCAACAATTATAATTCCTGGCTTATATTTTGCAATTTCTTCTATAGTTTCAAGATTGATACCACCTGCAATTGCGATTTTCTTACTATCCATTATCTTTGAAAGATTTATTAAGGTCTTAAGAGGCTTTATGCCCTTTTGTTGCATATCAATTCCAGAGTGTATGCCAATGTAGTCTGGCTTATACTTAAGAATTTCCTTTGCAGACTTAATAGGGTCTTTTGTTCCAATCAAGTCAACAAGGGATTTTTTTTTGTAGTCCTTTGCTGCTTTTATTGTGCCTTTTATTGTTTCAATATATGCAGAAGCACAAACTGTTGAGTAATCAGCACCTGCCTTAAATGCAAGCTCTGCTTCAAAATAACCAGTATCCATAGTTTTTAGGTCAGTTAAAACTGGTTTTTTAAGTTTCTTAAAATCTTTGACTAAGCCATTTAGTCCGTAGATCTTGATAAACGGTGTTCCAAGTTCAATAACATCTATATATTTACTAACCTTTTTACAAAGCTCTATTGCTTTTTTCTTATCAGTGACATCAAGTGCCAATTGTAGTTTCATAATATCTCCAATTTGTTTATTCTTCTTTTGTGTTTCTCTAATGTTAAAGTTTTTGTTTTTCGCCAAACATCAATTATTTCTTTTGCTGTCTTTATATCTATGTATTTTCCAGGCATAGAAATGATGTTTGCGTTTAGATGTTCTTTTGCTTGTCTTGCTATTTCTCTATTCCAGCAAAGTGCGCATCTTACAACAGAATATCTGTTTGCCTGTATTGACATTCCTTGTCCAGTCCCGCAAACAAGTATTCCAAAATGTTTTTTGTTATTTTTAACTTTTTTAACAACTTTTTTTGCATAGTCGTTATAGTCATCTTCTGGATTGTAGGTTTTTGGGCCTAAGTCTTGAAAATCAAGTTTTGATGTTGTCAAATACTTTTTGATCTTTTCCTTAAGCTCAAAGCCTGCATGATCGCTTGCTAAAAAGTATTTTTCGCTCATATGTTTTTCCTTACTATTTTTGCAATCTGAGAAGAAACATTAATCTTTTCTGCATCGTTATTAAGAGTGTTTGTTGAAATAATTGTTGCATATTTCTTTAATTTTGGCAAGGCATTTTCTGTAAAAAGCCCATGTATTCCAACAACATAGAATTTTCGTGGTTCATATTTCTTAAGTTGTTTAATGTTTTCAATAATGGTACGGCCTGTACTTATTATATCATCAATAATAACTATGTCTCTGCCTTTTGCTGTTTTTATCTTTGGTAATGAGATTATAACTTCTCTTGCATTTATTCTTTCTTTTAGAGCAACCACTGGTTTTTGATTAAATGCCTTGGCCACATTAACAATCCATTGTATGCTTTCAATATCTGGCCCTACAAAAAGCGGATTAACAACTTTTTTTTTCTTTAAATATTCAATTATTGGCTCATCAAGATTGATTTCTATTCCATTAGATAATGCATTTTTTATATTTTTGATTCTATGAAGGTGTGGGTCAACACAGAATATCTTGTCACAGCCCTCAAAAAGTTTATTCATAACTTTGATTGAGATACAACCGCCTTCTTCAAACCTTGCATCTCCTCTAAAATAAGGGAAATATGTTGCTATTAGATATACTTTCTTTGCCTTTAGATCTCTTGCTGTATAGATAGCAAAAAGAGTTTCCATTATCTTGTCATTTAGATTAATTTCTTTTGTATTCTGGAAATTTTGTACAATAAAAACATTTTCTCCTTTAAGGTCCTTACCAAAAGAAACATTTAGTTCACCATCTGGGAATTTAGTAGTTTTAAGTTTAGAAAAAGAAAGATTAAGATTTTTTGCAATTTCCTTTGCGATATTTTCAGTTCCAGAGCAAGCAACAATTATAAATGATCCCCCCTATAATTTATAGTAATATGAAAGAGCATAAGTTTTTTAAATCTGGTCTTTTGCATTAATTTACATGTCTTCCATCATTGGTTTTCCTTCAATAAACTCGCAAGGCAATCTTAGTTTTGTAAAATAATCAACCATAGCAATGCAAGCAAATTTTTCTGTTGAATAGTGTGTTCCACCAAGAAGGTTGATTTTTTTTTCTTTTAAGTAATCATGTGACTTTTTGGCATAATCGTTTTTTACAGAAACACCAGTAATAAAAAGATTAATGCCTTTTGGTATTGTCTCAAGGAGATCAAGACTATTTCCTCCACCACCAACTAGGGCAATTCTTTTGTTTTTGATTTTGTCTGAGCCATATTTGTAAAGCTTAACTTTGTGCCCAACTGCTTTTTCTAATGTTTTTTTTAAATCTGAAACTTTATCTGTACCTACTGTTCCAATAATGCCACACATCGCCCCAAAATAAGGAGCAAATTGTGTTTCAACCTTTACCTCAATTGCCCTTGCAAGAGTGTTAGCTGTTGAGTATTTTCCAAAGTTATCTAATGGAACATGAAGATTATACACCGATATTCTTCTTTTTTTAAATATTTCTAAATCTTTGTTAGAAATAGAAGTAAAAACATCTTTTTTTGTAATATCCCAAGACATTGGATGATGAACAAACAGCAAAATATCTGTTTCTTTCTTTGCAAGTATTTTCTTGATAATTGATTTATCTGGAAAAACTGCTGTATATACTTTCTTTATTTCTTTTGAGAAATCATAGACAACACCCATTGATCTTTTCTTAAAATTAAGAGAAAGATATTTAGAATTTTTAATTTCTTTCCAATCATCACTAAGCCCTTTACCTTTGATAAAGTCTTTTTCTAATCTTTCATAAATTTCTTTTGCTTTCATAGTAAATAGTAAGAACATTAGTAATTTTAAATACTTTGTAAATTAAATAATATATGAAAAATCAAGAATTTATTAATAAATATAAAACCAAAATTTTAGAAGCAGAAAATTTGATTTTAAGACCATTAAAAACAAGTATTAGATAAAGAATTTAATTATAATAAACTAAAAAAGAAATTATTGAAAAATAATGAAATTAAAACTAAAAGATAAAATATTTACCTATCGTTTTGCAACTGAAAAAGATATCGATATACTAAACAGATTTGATATAAATATCTATAAAAAAGTAAATCCTGATTTCTATTTTAGACACACAAAAAAAATGCTTAAGAACATGATGTCTTGTGGTCGAAAGATATGGGTTGTTTTTTATAAGGATAAATTGGTTGCTTGGGCAGGAATGGGATTACAAATAAATAAAGAAGAAGCAAAAAATTACTATTTAACAGAAAAACAAATAGAAAAGGCAGCAGTTCTTTTAGCTGCTGCTGTTTCGCCAAGATTTAGAGGTTATGGCTTGCAGAGGTTTCTAATAAATAAAAGAATAGAATATTTCAAAAAAATAAAATTAAAATACGCCTTAATTAATGTAAACCCATTAAATAAAATTTCAGAGAAAAACATAAGAGAATGTGGTTTTACTTTTACAAAAAAAGCAAGAAGTAAAAGAAGAAAAAATAAAATTGTGTTAAATCATTATTTTTTAAAGTTATAATTTTTTTAGTAATAAAACCATTTATAAACGTTATTCTTCAATAAATTATATTAGAATTATAACATAAAGGGGGTTTTTTAAAAATGGCATCATTGTTAAATACACTATTAGGAGTTGTTGCATTAATTTGTGCAATCTGGGTAATATATGATGTATTCACAAATAACAAAAAGTTAAAAGTAGAAATAAAAATACTTTGGACAATCGCAGCAATATTATTTAGTATTTTGACTGCTATAGTTTACTTCATTGTATATAAGATGAAGAAATAAAATTAGTTTCCTGCAAACAATTGCAGGTTCTTTTTTTAATTATTTAGGATAAATTTGAATTATGTTCTTATTTTAGAAAAGGAGCTGAAATTAAATGAGTGTTAAAGAAAATGATTGGATATCAGTAGAATATGAAGGGATTCTTGATGATGGCCAAATATTTGATTCAAGCAAAGGCAGAGAACCTTTAAAGTTTAAAGTTGGAGTTGGCATGGTAATTCCTGGCTTTGATAATGGAGTCATAGGTATGAAGATTGGCGAGGAGAAAAAAATAAAGATTCCTTTTGAAGAGGGTTATGGACCAAAAAATACAGAAATCGCTAAGCTTCCAAAAGAGCTTCTTGCAGGCATAAGTGACTTAGAAGAAGGCAAAGAAATAGTTGTGATGTCAGGTATTGGCCCACTTGCTATAGAGATTAAAAAAATCGAAGAAAGCACAATTGATGCTATCTTGAATCATCCACTTGCTGGCAAAAACCTGACTTTTAAAGTAAAGCTTCTTGAAATCTTGTCAGAAGAAGAAGGAAAAAAACTTGAAGAAGAAATGATGGCACATTCTTGTGGCGGACATTGTTCTAGTTGTGAAAGCGATTGTTCAGAACATGAGCATAGCAAAGATTGTGAAGAAGACTAGTTCTTCTTTTTAATTTCTATTTTTTACTAAAATAAAGCTTTTTATATTCTTTTGTTCTTATTATTTTATCTAATATTTATTTTGTGTGATATTTATGTTAGAGATGAAATTTATTAGAGAAAATATAAAAAAAGTAAAAGAAAATATTAAGAATAAGAATAAAGAGTATCTTCTTCCTTTAGTTGATGAAGTCATAAAGCTTGATGAAGAATATAGACAAAACATACAATTAGCTAATGACTTAAAACACAAAAGAAACACAGTTACTGATAAGATCTCAGAAAACAAGCAAAAAGGGTTGCCAATAGATGACTTGCTTGCAGAAGCTAGGCTTTTGCCAGAAAAAATAAAAGTCATAGATGATAAACAAAGAGAACTTTATGAAAAAATAATAGATATTCAAAAGAAAATACCAAACATAATTTCAAAAAAAACACCAATTGGCAAAGATGAAACAGAGAATAAAGAAGTCAAAAGATTTGGAGAACCAAAAAAATTAGACTTTGAAGTAATAAATCACGGAGAAATTGCAGAAATGCTTAATATCGCAGATTTTGAGGCATCAAGAAATGTTTCAGGAAAAGGCTTCTATTATCTTAAAGGTGATTTGGCATTACTTAATAGGGCATTAATCAATTATGCTTCTGATTTTTTACATAAGAAAGGATATGTTTATGTTCTTCCACCACAAATGATAAACAAAAGAGCATGTGAAGGCTCTGTTGATTTTACTTTTTTTAGAGATATGGCTTATAAGATTGAAGACGAAGACTTGTATCTGATTGCAACTTCAGAACATCCATTAATCTCTATGTTTGTAGATAAAACTATTGATGAGGAAAAATTGCCAATAAAGATCTTTAGTTTTTCATCTTGTTTTAGAAAAGAAATCGGTTCTCATGGTCTAGATGAAAGGGGCTTGTTTAGATTACATCAGTTTGATAAGGTTGAACAGATAATCATCTGTAAGCCAGAAGAATCAGAAAAGGCCTATAACGAGCTTCTTAAAAATACAGTTAAGCTTTTTGTTTCTCTTGAGCTTCCAACAAGAATATTAGAGAGCTGTACTGGAGATTTAGGGGACTTAAAGCACAGAGGAGCAGATGTCGAGGTATGGTCTCCAAGAAACAACAAGTATATTGAAGTGGCTTCTTGTAGTAATCTAACAAGTGCTCAGGCAGTAAGGCTTAATATCAAAGCAAAGACAAGACAAGGCGAGAAATATTATGTTCATACTTTAAATGACACAGCGATAGCAACCTCTCGTGCACTTGTTGCAATACTTGAAAACCACCAGACAAAAGAAGGAACAATTAAGATACCAAAAGTGCTACAGAAGTACATGTATGGAAAGACAGAGATAAAGAAAAATGATATTTTTTGATTTTTATGAAATACAATAAACTTATAGATAAATATTTAGAAGATGAGAGAGTTGTTAATTCAGGAATTATTATATTTAATAAAGACAAGATTCTTCTAGTAGAAAGAAAAGACAAAAAACATTGGGAACTTCCTGGTGGAAAAATTAAACTTTTAGATGCAGGAAAAACAAAAAATGTAACTTTAAAAAATGCTGCTCTTAGAGAAGTTTTTGAGGAAGTAAATATTAAGCCAAAAATATTAAAATATCCTCCTTTTTATATTGATTTTGAAACTCCAGATAAAATAAAAAGAAGAAGCTATAACTTTATTGGAGAATCAACAAAACAACCAAGGATTACAGAAAAACACGTGTTTTCTAAAGCCAAATATGTTGCTGTTAAAGATTTGGAAGAATATAATCTAGCACCTAATGTTAAAACTCTTGTAGAATTATTTAAAACTAGCTTTTTTGGATATAAGTTTTAAAGAAAACAAACAATTTTAATCTTTAAAAACATATCGCTATAATATATTTATAATTAACTCCCTGTTGTTGCGAATCATTTCGATTCGTGATGGCAGGATTTCTAATGTGATTTAAATGTCTGATTCTTTAAAACGAGTGATGATATTTATTGATGGTAGTAATTTTTTCAAACATTATATTTAAATACTCTTTATATAATATATTATAAGTATATATTCTAATTTAGTTATATCTATAAAATACAAAACAAAGGGAATAAACAATGCATATAAAAGAGCTTGTGCTGAAGAATTTCAAATCTTTTGACTACGCAAGCATACCTTTTAAATCAGGCTTTCAGGTTATTGTTGGCCCTAACGGGTCTGGTAAAAGCAACATTATTGATGCTCTTATTTTTGCATTTGGCTCTACTTCTTTAAAAAGACTAAGAGTTGATAAGACAGCTAATCTTGTTAATCAATCTGCTAAAGAAAGAACAGCAAGAGTCAGGGTTGTCTTTAACCACGAAGGCAAAGATATAGATATTATTAGAGAAATAGACGAATCTGGCAAATCTGTATGTTATCTTGATGGTAAAAGAAAAGCACTAAACGAGATCACATCTTTCTTAGAGGAAACAGGAATAACTGCTGATGGCTATTATACAGTTCAGCAGGGGGATGTTACAAAGATCATCAACATGAACCCAGAGGAAAGAAGAAAAATAGTTGAAGATATTTCAGGCATTTCTTTATTTGATGAAAGAAAAAAAGAAGCACAAGATAATCTTGATAAAGTAAATAAAAGATTAGAAAAGGTATCAATTGCCTTAAACGAAAGAAAACCATATGTTGAACAATTATCTGCAGAAAGAGAAGCAGCATTAAAGTTTAAAGAACTTGATAGTTTAGAACAAATCTACAGCTATAACCTATACAATAAGCAAATAGATGAATACAATAGCGAGTTATTCCTAGAAGAAGCAAAAATCACAAAACTTGTTAGTGATATTGATGTTAAAAACCAGAACAAAAAAGAACTGTTGCTAAAGATATCTGAATATGAAAATAAACTAGAAAATATTAATAATGATTTAATTGCCCATTCTGAAAAAGTACAATCAACAGTTGGCAGAGAGCTTTCTGAGAACAAAGCAAACAAAGAGATTATTCAAAATAATTTTAATCTAAAAAAGGAAAATATAGAATATTTAGAAAACGAAAATCAAAAGCTGTCAGGTGAGCTTTCAGAACTTAAAAAAGAAGAGCAGTTAATTAAGACAATAATTAATGAACAAGAAGAAAAATTAAAGCTAAAATCTAAAACAAGAGACAACCTTAAAGAACAGATAAAGAAGCACTCTAAGGAATTTGAAGGAGTTAGAAAGATTCAAGAAGAGCTTTACACAAGACTTTCAAGCCTAAATAAAGAAATAACTAAAAAACAAGAGGATTTTTTCTCAAATAAAACAAAAATATCAGCTTATGAGTTTCAAAAAGAAACTATTGAAAAACAAAGCAAGGAAAAAGAAGCTGAATCAAAAGCCCTGCTTGAAAGAAAAAAAGAAATTGAAGGCACCATCTCAAAACAAAGAAAAGAAATAGCAACTCTTGAAAGCGAAATCTCAAAATTAATCCAAAAATTAAAAACAGAAGAAAAGGAAAAAGAAGATCTTCAGAAAAAAATATCTCAAAAGACCATAGAGCTAAATGGTTTCAAAAAGGATCTGTCTTTTACTTCCTTAGCGCTTGATAAAAGAGAAAAGCTAAAATCAAGTCTTAAAAAACACAATAGCTTTATTGGCTTTTTAGATGAATTTGTTACTCTTGAGAAATCTCAAAAATCCATCTACTCTAATTATGTTGTTTTAAAGGACTCTAAGGATATCTCTAAAATTATTAAAGAAATTGGAGAACACACAAACATTAATTTTGTAGTTTTAACAACTTTAGGGGCATCTGAAAAAGAGCTATCAAAGAAATTTTTTGAACACACAGGCATTAAGACTAAAGCACAAAGCATCGATGGCTTTTACTTTGATGGCTTTTGTTATAAGAAGATATTGATTAAAGACCCAAAAGAGCTTGAAAGCAAAATTGTAGCAATAGAAAAGGAGCTTGAACTCGCAAATTCTAAGATTTTAGAGATCATTAAAAGTCGTGAAACAAGCAATAAAGAGCATTTTGAGAAAAACAAAGAGCTAACAGATTTACAAGTAAAGCTTAACACTAACATTGCTGCTCTTGATGAAATTATTGAAAAAACAGATGATATAAAATCAGCAAGCACAAGCACAACAACCCTTAAATCTATTACACAAAATCTTGGACAGATCAAAGACCAAACCTCTGCCCTTGATAATGTGCTTATTACTCTAAGAAAAGAGAAGCAAGAGATAGAAGACAAGCTAAAGACCTTAAGTATAGGTGCTCAAACCACCTTAAGGGACGATTATGATTCTTTAGTCTCAGAAACAAACATCTTAGAGCAAAGTTTAATCTCTAAGAAAGCTGAAGAAAAAACAGTAAGAGAAAAGATTGATAGCAAATCTAGTCTTATAGATATTAATAATTCTAAAATTAAAGAACTTCAAAAACAGATGAACAATTATAGTGATCAGATAATAGAGATAGACAACAAGATAAAAGAGATAAACAAAAAATTCCAAACTGAAGACCAGAAAAAACAAGAAATGTTTCAAAAAAAATCAAATGTTTCTCAAGAGTCTTCTTTGATTAATCAGCAGATACATGAGATTGATGTTTCTATTTCAGAAATTAATCTTGTAATCAATGATGCAAGATTAAACATTAACACATTAAAAAGCAAAGTTCTTCAAGCAGATCAAAATATTAAAATGCTTGAGGTTAAAGACAAATATGAGACCGTTGAATTTACAATAGAACAGCTTTACTCAAAGCTTAGAGCCATAAAAAGAGACAAGAATGCTCTAGGCAACATTAACTTCAATGCAATAGATTCCTATGAAAAGCTGGCAAAGGAATATTCAGAGATTATGCAGAAATTTGATATCATAGTTGCAGAAAAAGCACAAGTTGAAGCAATGTTAGATGAAATAAATTTGAAAAAGACAACTATATTTATGGATTGTTTCAATAAGGTTAATGCAGAATTTAAGACAGTAATCTCAAAAATGTCTAATACTTTAAAAGGAAGTCTTGAACTTTTAGGTGATGATCCTTTGACTTCTCAATTGATAATTAACATAATAAAGAATGGTCAAAAAAAAAGTATAGACATCATCTCTGGCGGAGAAAAAACAATAACTGCTCTTGCAGTTATCTTTGCAGTTCATGCTTATAGGAAATCTCCATTCTATATTCTTGATGAAGTTGATGCTTCTTTAGATGATCAAAACTCAGAGAATCTCCTAAATTATATCAAGGAGCTATCTAAATCAGTAGCTGTCATCTGTATAACCCACAACAGCACAATTGTATCTGGTGCAAACCAAATAATTGGTGTAACTCTAAAAGGCAATTCTTCTGTTATTGGTCTAGATATGGCTAGATAATGCCATTTTTCTCTTTTTTTAAGAATAAATCATGTTTATAAGCCTTTCTCCACAGTAAATTATATATTATAACTGGAAAAAGTTAATAACATAAAAAAAGAGATAAATATGATTAAGAAAAAAGTATTTTTATTTATAATGGTGACCTTATTATCTTTGCAATTAATTTATGCAGATAACTCCCCTACAGTTTCTTTTCCAAAAAAAGTAACAGTAGTTGATGCCCCTGTCTCTGCTACTCTTTATATTTACAATCCATATTCTACTGCACAAACATATTCTTTGGTATCCTATACTTCCCCTTATGAGTCTTATTTCTCAGAAGACAAAATAACTCTTAACCCAAACGAATCTAAAGAAATTACTTTTGTTATTTCTCCTCTAGAAAATGTTTTGGATTCTACCTATAAAGTAAGCATTGAGTTAATGTATTTACAAAATTCTAAAAAAATAGATTTTGAAATTATCCAGAAAGCAAATAGAATTTGTCCAATTGATTTACAGCACACAATAGTTTATGTTAAAGAAACAGACAACTATAGTTTAGATTTAACTTTTAAAAATTCTAGTGATAAAGATCAAGAAATCAACATAATAGGTATAAAAGATGTAAATTTAGATTCTCCAATAGGAGTAGTAATTGCTACAAGCGATGTAGAAACAAAAATAGTTAGAGTTTTTAAAACAGATTTAAGAGAAACAAAGATAGAATACAGATGTAATGGAGTTTATGGCTTTGTTGATCTAGAGTTGCCAAAAAAAGAAGAACCAGAACAAAACAAGAAACAAGTAACTTCTGTTGTTACTGGTTTAGTTTCTTTTGCAAAAAATATAGATATAAAATCAATTTTAAATTCCACAATCTTTCAAATAATTTTAGTTGGTATTTTAATAATTGTAATTTTATCTTTCTCAACAAAATATATTAAATATGTGTATAGAAAATAAAAGAGGAAATGTTTATGCAAACAAAATTAAATGATTTTCAAAAATATTATAAAAAACCAAATCACAATAAATTAAAGTATCTTATTATTGGTATATTTATTTTATTGTCTGTATTTACTGCAAGAGCAGTTTTTGCGGAAACAAATGAGCCAAAAATAGAAAATATTGACTTTGTCTTTGATAAGGAAACCTACTCCTTAATGCAAGACACCAGCACAAAGATAGGTTTTACAATTAAGAACAACAATTCCTTTGTTGCAAAAATACATGTTTGGGTAGATTGTGAAGAAGATGAGTTAGAGTGTAATTATTCTAAGAAATACACTCTTCCAGAGAATTCAGAATTTACTGGTTCTTTTTATGTTTCTGCTCTTGAGGAATCACATTCTGAAGTAATAGTTTATATCAAATTACTAAATTCAGAAAATCAAGAAATAAAGCAATTTAGACAAGATATAGAAGTTACAGAAGATGAAGAAGATGGAGAGTTTTCAGTAGATATCTCAAATACAAATGTTTGTATCGGTAGAACAAACACAATAACTCTTGATATAGAGAACGACTATAGTGATGGACTATACAACATTTATTTAAGCAGTCCAAAATTAGTAATAAGTTCAGAATATTCTAATCCAGTATATTTAAAAGATGAAAAAGAAATAGATTATTCTGTGATTGTTTCAGACAATGTAACAGATAAAGAAAAATTAGATTTAACCTTAAGAATAAAAAATGAGAAGATAGAAGTAACAAAAGAATTTTCACTTTATGCAGAAGATTGCCCAGAGCCAAACAATGATTTTACTGTGTCAGGACCTGCAACAACCACCCAAAACATAAGTAAAGGGCAAAGTAAAACCCTTTCTTATACTTTGAAAAACATTTCTAACACAACCAGAACATTTTATATTTCAGAAGATAATGTTAATTCTGGAATATATGTTGATATCTCTAATCGTAAATTTACATTAGAGCCTAATCAAAGTAAAACTATTAAATTTACATTTAATGTTTCAGAAGACTGCAGGTCAGGAACCTATAATATAAAATTAGACTTTTTTGACGGCCTTAAGTCAATTTCAAAAACCGTGAAATTAATAGTAAATCCAAAATATGGTTTTAAAGTAGAAAGCCTAAGTGAACCAAATCTAAATCTTACAATTGGCAAGCCACTTCCAATTATGATATTACTTAAAAATAACGGTGATTTATCTGAAGATATAGAAATAGAATTTTTACCAAATAACGATTTAAAGGCAACAATTGAGAACAAAAAGATTAATGTTGATAAACATTCAAGCAAATATCTAACAATATATGTTTCTTCAGGAGAATTCACACAACTTAGATTATCTTCTCTAAATGTAAAGATAAAAGGAAAATCAAGTGGTTTTTCTGAAGAATTACAATATACAATTAATGTAGTTAAGGTTTCAGAAACAATAAACATAGAATTATTATCATATCCTAAAAAACTAACAGTTGAACCAAACAGTTCACAAGAATTTGATATAACTTTAAGAAATAAAGGAAATAAAGTAACAATCACCAATATTGAGTTATCAAATGTTCCTCAAGGCGTAGATATTGTTGCAGATCAAGTAATAACATTAAATCCTGGAGAAACAAAAACAATCTCAGTAAAGGTTAATATCGGAGATGTTCCAAAAGAAGATATTGATGCAAAATTAAGATTTGTAGCAAACAATGGAAATGTCTTAGAGCAACCAATACTTTTTAAGCTAACAGAAGAGCCCGAAAAAGAGAGATCAAAGCTACTAGGTTTGTTATCTCTTAGAAATTCAATATTATTTGGTATAATCTTTATTTGCCTATTGATAATATTATTTTTCGTATTAGGCATTTTTAAGATAAAAAGAAACTGATTATATCATCATTTTTTGTTTTTCTTCTATTTCTTTTAGTTTTCCTTCAAACTTAGTGTAAGTATTATTCATTTTTTCTATATTTTTATCAATTATTGCAATAAACTGGTCTTTAAATTGATTTAATTCTTTTATCTTATCTTCTGCTTCTCCTAATTTTAAGATTGCATTTTCAACTTTAATAACTTCTTCATCAATGGCTTTTGACTTAGAAGTGATTTCCTGAGTTATTGCTGATTGATAGATTTTTAGAGATTGAGATATTTTTTCATCAATTGCTGAGATTAATTGGTTTTGGAAAGATTCAAGTTCTTCTAATTTATCACTAATCAGTTTAGGGTCTGTTTTTGAAACTATTGTCTCTTTAATATTTTTTAATTCTTTTAGCTGAGTTTCAATCTCTTCTTTAAAAGCATCTTTTGCTTTAACCAAAAATTGTTTTTTAACATTTTCAAAACGTGCCTCATATCTGTTTGCTAGTTGTTGCTTAAATGTTTCTAGTTGATTTAATTTATCATACATCTGTTGAGGATTAATTTTACTTTCAATTTCTTCTTTAAATTGATGGAATTTTTTTATTTCCTTAGCTATTGCATTTTGGGTGTTTTTTATTAGTCCTTGTGTAATTTTAGATTGCAAAGATAAGATGTCGTTAATTTCTTTAATTTTCGTGTTTAACTTTACAGAGGTTGATAACACCATCTTGTTAATATTTTCTTGAGATTTATTGTTATTTTCTACAACTTGTGTTTGTATATCTTTTAGATTTTTTATAAGTTCTTCAACTTCTTGTCTACCAGTAGTCATCTGGTCTGATTTTTTATTAATTTTTATTAATTCTACTTTTATTAATGCAAGTTGTTTTGTTAATTGAGAGTTAATGTTTGCTGTTCTACTTACAAGCTCTTCATCAATTTTTTGAGCTAATAATTGTTTAGAAGTTTCCTGTATCTGTTTTAATTTGTTTATCTCATCATCCATTTTCTTTTTAAGTAGCCTTTCAAATTTTTCCTGTTTTTCATCTATTTCGTGTAATCTTGCATTTAATGTGGTTGCTAATCCTGATGCCCAGACATTTGAGTTGGAATCCAATTCTTTTAGTGTTTCAGAAGGCGTTGTATTAACTAATTTAGATACATTTATTTTATCCAAATCTAAGCTTTTTGTAATATCTGTATTTTTATTTTTTGATTTTTTAAAAGTAACCTTTTCTTCTTCTTTTGGTAAACTTGGTGTATCAAAACTAAAGTCCATTTCATTTTTACTTAATTGATCAATATCTAATCCAATAGTTAAATCAGGAATTTCAGAGAAATCATCTTTCATAGAAAATGGAACTTCTTCTTTTATTGCATCAATTTTATGTTCCTCTTCAAATAGATCTTTTGGTGTTTCTTCTATTTCTGTTTTTTTTGGTTCGCTTTTCACTGGTTCTTCTTTCTTTGGTTTTTCTTTTTTTGGTTCATTCTCTTCTTTAATAGTTTCGTTCCCGTTTGAAGCAGCAATTAGTTCATCGCAATCCTCGGAAGAAAGTCCCATCTTTATAAGATTACCTTTAATGTCTTCATCACTCATTCCCAGTTCTTTTAGTTTCTTTATGTTGTCTATAATCCTTGGATCTTGAATCATATTTTATATACCTTTAATTTTATTTAGTTTTGTTTTTATTTCTTTGAAAACATCTTCTATTGTTTGTTCTCCATTAATTTCTATAAGCTTCTTTTCTTTTCTGTATTTGTTTATTGCTTTTTTTGTAATGTTGTGATAGTCATCAAGTCTTTGATTAATGGCCTTTAAGTCATCATCACTTCTTTTTCTTAGTAATAGTCTCTTTATGCTTTCCTTTCTAGAGAGGTTAAGATGTATTACTCCCATCAACTTATAGTTGTTTGTTTTTATAAAATAATCGAAAACAACTGATTGATAAAATTCTCTTGGAAACCCATCCATTAATATTTTTTTGGCTTTGGATTTTTTTACTTTATCAAATATCAAGTCGCTTGCAATTTCTAAAGTTACCAAGTGCCCATCTTTTATCATTTCATGTATTCTTTTGCCTAGAGCTGTTCCTTTCTTAACTTCTTCTCTTAGAATGTCACCCATGATAAATGGTTTGTATCCAAATTCCTTTTCAATAAGTTTATTCTGTGTGCTTTTCCCGCTTCCTGCTGGTCCAAGCATAATTAATATTTTCTTAGTCATGTTTAATGCATTGCCTTTATATTTTTAAATACTATTATAAATATATTATATATAGAAAAACTTAGTATTTAAAAAGGTTATTCTTTTCTAAAAAAAGGTCGGTAGCATAGTTTGGATAATGCACAAGCCTCCTAAGCTTGGGATCGCGGGTTCGAATCCCGCCCGACCTGCTATAAAAAGCAAAGCATTTAAAGGTTTAGATATTATATTTTGTAGTATATTACATATATTTTGATGATAAAATGTATTACACAAGATGGCATATTAATCAAGTGCTTAAGCAGATTGGGCAAGTAATTTTATACAGTAGTTTTATATTTCTAATTCCGTTTATTTTTGCAATAATATTTAAAGAGCCAACAAACTATATTTTTAGTTATCTTATTTCTTTTGGAGTTGCTTTTTTGGTTGGGCTTATTCTTTATGGGCTTATTCCTAAAAACAAAAATGTAACTTTAGGTTCTATACATTATCTTATTATTGTTGCAAGTGTTTGGTTAATTTTTGCTGCTTTAACCACCTTGCCATATTTTGTTTTTGGATATAATTTTATTGATTCTTTTTTTGATACCACTTCAATATTAACAACTACTGGAACAACAACCTTGCCTTTTATTGTCAAAGTAAATAGCTGGCATTTATGGAGAGCTATTCTTTCCTGGATAGGTGGTATTGGTATTATTTTAATTGCATATTATGGAATATTTAGCTCTGATGCTTTTACATCCAAAAGAATAGTTAGAGCAGGAGGGTATGATCAACTTAGTGGTGGCTATAAAGGGTCAGTTAGAGCAATTTGGATAATTTACATAATTCTTACATTAATAGGCGTTATTCTAATGTTGCTTGTTGGTGTTGATTTATTTAATTCTGTAACTTACACAATGTCAGCAATATCAACAACAGGCCATGACATGCCAAATAATGATTATCTCTATCAAAGTAGTGTTCAACTAATAATGTCTTTAATTATTTTCTTAGGTTCAATTTCTTTTGTTACTCATTACAGGATCTACAAAGAAAAAAATCCGTTTGTATATTTTAAAGATCCACAGTTTATTTCAATGTGTTTAATGATAATTGTTGTATTTTTTATTTTCTTTAAACATTTGGGAAAAATATACTCTTGGCAAAGCATAACATTGTTAGTGGCTGGTACTCTTGGTGGTGGGTTTACAGGTTTTTCTCCAGAGCCGATTATGGGTCTTGCTCCCATCTTATTTTTCTTGTTGATATTTTTAATGTTTGTAGGCGGGTCTAAGGGTTCTACTTCTGGTGGTATTACTCAAGGCAGATTTTTACTTCTTATGAAATCTGTTATTTGGCAAATTAGAGAGATAAGGCTTCCAGATTTATCAAATGTTTCTAGAAAATTTGATGGAAAAGTTGTTGAAAATGCAGATATAAGGGCTTTATATTTTTTTATTGTAAGCTATGTCATTTTTATGGTTTTTGGAGTATTAATTTTAACAGCATATGGCTATCCTTTATCAGCAAGCATATTTGAAGTTGTTTCAACCCAAGGAAATATTGGAATAGAAACAGGGCTTGTAAACCACGGTATGCCATTATTTGCAAAAATGGTTTTGATATTTAATATGTGGGTTGGGAGATTAGAAATAATTACAATATTTGGTTTAATAGGCATGATATTTCAAAGAGTAGGAGGAAGATGAAATGTATATAATAATTGTAGGAACTAGTAATGTTGCAAAACATTTAATTAAATTACTTGATGCTGAGGATCATGAAGTTGTTCTTATTGAAAAAGATCCTGTAATCACAAAGCAAATGACTTACGATACAGATATCGTAACAATAACAGGAGACCCAACAGATGTAGGAATATTAAAGAAAGCAGGATTTGATCATGCAGATATTATTGTAGCATTAACAGACAACGATGAACTAAACCTAGTAGTTGGTTTAATAGCAAAAGAGTATGGCATAAAAAAAGTTGCTGTGATGCTAAGAAAAATAAATTATAAAAATGATGTTTTTGATAAATTAAAGATTGATTATGTTATTCAGCCAGACTATGCAGCAGCCGGTTTTATTGCACAACTAATTGCAGAAAAAGGAATTCTTGACATGTCTTTCTTTTCTATGGGTGATGCAGAAATTGTTGAGTTTAAGATTAAAAAAGACACTAAGCATGTAGGATTACATATTCCTCAGTTTAGAAAATTATTACCTGATGGCAGTAATATAATTGGCTATTATAAAAACAAAGTATTTAATGTTTATAAAGACACAGATACACTTCAAGAAGGTCAAAAGATAATAATTGTTTCAAAAAGAGATAAAATTAAAAAAGTTAAAGCACTATTTTAATTTTTTTATTTTTTATTTTGAGATGGCCACCCAAAATGTAAACAGATTGTGTGGCGATATTTTCTTTTTCCGTCTTTATCTGCAGTAATTAGGGTTCTTGTCTTTTGCCAGGTCTTTACGTGCTTATTGTAAAGCAAAGTTTTTCTGACCTTTTCTGCATGATCAGAGTCATTAAAATAAAAATCAATTCCGTTTTTTTGTTCAACTGTTTTAGCAATAAAAAATGGCTTGTTTTTGTTTGCTTCTGCATAGTTAATTGTCTTTACCTGATTTTTAATTTGATTAACTAGAACAGGCTGTAGTTCTTTAAGTAGTTCCTTAGATTCAAATCTTAGTTGCAAAATTACTGTATAATAGTTGCTAGAAAGCTTTAGGCAGTTTTCACAATTATCAATTCTTAAAGAAATGTCTTTTTCCATTGCGATTTGTTGTATGGTTCTTGCAATCAATGCTTTAACCAGCACTTTTACATAATATTCGTGCTTATCAAAATCTAAGATCAGAGAGACATTTGCCTTTGCCTGTTCAAGGTCTTTGATTCTTATGTGTTTTACTAGTTCTTTTTCTAGATTCTCTACATTATCATATATTTTTCTTGCATATTTTAGTTTTTGGCATTTAGGGCAATATGTGATTTCAAATTTTGGGGCAGTGATTACCTGATTGTCTTCGATATAACAATTCAAACAGAAATTATTAATCATTCTTTCTTCAGGAATTGTCTTTCCACATTTTGGACAAAATCTTTCCATATTTTTATATACCCCTAATCCAAATCAATAATGTCTCCAACAGCAGGATTTTCTGCTTTGATTCCAAGTTTTTTAAGCTCATTCTTGAAATAAAAAGTGATGTCTTTATCTCCATGGACACAGATTACTTTCTTTGGTTTTACTTTTTTTATAAGCTCAAGTAATTCTGATTTATCAGCATGTGCAGATAAGCTGTGTTTTGTGACTTTTGCTCTTGGCGTGTAAATCTTGCCATCAATGTAAAGCTTTCCTTTATCTAAAAGTCTTTTGCCGTTTGTGCCTTCTACTTGATAACCTGTTAAAATTATTTTGTTTCTTGGATCATCTCCTAAGTCTCTAATATAACCTAAGACCGGCCCACCTTCAAGCATTCCTGCGGTTGTTATGATTATGCAAGGTTTATTAGCAGAAATAATTTTTTCTCTTTTTTTTTGGTTTTTAACAAACTCAATTCTGTCAACTGCTTTTTTGAATCTTGCATATTCAACAAACTGGTTTGGATATTGTGCAAAAATAGTTGTTGCTTTTTTTGCCATGCCATCAAGATAAACAGGAACTTTAATATTGTGTTTGTCAAGAATACTTACAAGCTCTTGGGATCTTTCAATAGCAAAAGCAGGAAGAATAACAATTCCTCTGTTATCAAGTGTTTCTTTTATATCATCTATTAGTTCTTTTTCCTGTTCTTTTCTGTCTTGGTGTGGTGCATCAGCATAAGTAGTCTCAGTAATTAAAACATCAACTTGTGGAAGCCTTCTATCATAGCCTCTAAACATCCGGCTTTCTGTTGCTCTAAAGTCTCCTGTATAAAGTATTTTCTTTTTTTCTGTTTCTATAAGAGCCATAACACTACCAACGATATGTCCTGCATCAAAAAAGGTTATCTTTGTGTGTGGTGAAATCTGTACAGGCACTCTGTAATCTATATAGAATGCAGAGTTGTTTGTGTTATCTACATGCTGAGGCTTAAACCCACAATCTTCTCCAGTTAATTTTGCAATCTTAAGAGTATCCTTCCATAAAAGATTTGAAAGTTCTAAAGTTGCTTCTGTTAAAAACAATGGTGCGCCTGCATCTATGTAAAGTGATGGAATTGCCCCTGAATGATCAAGATGAGCATGGCTTAAAATAATTACAGTTAATGGTTCTTTTATAGCTTTAGGGTGCTCAGTCTTTGCAGGTAATTCCATATCTGCTTGTACATGTGTTGTAGGATTAAGTTTCAAACCATAATCCAATAGAATGTTGTCTTTGCCTTTTAATAATAGGGCGCTTCTTCCAACTTCTTGTCCAGCCCCTAGGCAATGTAATTTCATTTTATCTTCTCTCCTTTGTTTTTGTATGTTATATGTGTCTATAATTAGATACATTTTAAATATAATAATAAAATAGTTAAACACAATTATTTTAAAACCTGTGTTCTATTTCTAGAATCTAAACTTTTATAAGAATTTAGATATATTTATAATATATATATTTATAGGTATATATGGGTTTTTAAATATTATTTTTATACAAAAAGTGAAAAAAATGGCTTGGTTAAACTTAGAAGATTCTTTAAAGTATATTAAGAGTAATAAAATCTCATATTTGGAGTCAAAAGCAATCTCCAAAAAAGATATAGATAAATTCTCTGATTTCCCGTATGTTCTTAAGCTTAGCTCATCTCTTGTGCATAAGACAGAAAGTAAAGCAGTTTATACAGACATTTATACAAAAAAAGCACTTAAAGATGCCTTTGAAAATCTTCAAAATGTTCTAAAGAAAGAAAATGTTAAAGGCAAAGTAATTATTCAAAAGCAAGTTAAGGGTCTTGAGCTACTTATTGGAATAAACAATGATGCTCAGTTTGGCAAAGTCATTGTTTTTGGTCAAGGTGGCATCTACACAGAGCTTTTAGATGATACAGCAATCAGGATTTTACCAATAACAAAAAAAGAAATAGAAGAAATGGTTTATGCAACAAAAGTAAGTAAGTTTTTTTCTGCAAGAGGAAAGAACTATCCTGTCTCTAAGCTTATCTTGCTACTAGAAAAGGTATGCGAGTTGGCAAAAGACAAACATCTTCAAGAGCTAGATTTAAACCCGGTAATTTTAACAGAAAAAGAGATTTATATAGTAGATGCGAGAGTAAATTTAAAATAATAGATAAAATATGATATGTAACTTAGATTTAAACACTCAATTTCTAAAAAGAAAACAGTCAAGTAGAAGATACTGGCAGTTTGTTAATAAAAATAATCTTCTTGGAACAGCAATAACAGAAAATGCAAAGAAAAACCCAAAAAAAGCATATTTCGATTTGTTAAAAGAAAAGCCAAAAGCAAATGTTCTGATTCCTGGAATGACCATTTCTACAGATCTGGGAGAAGTATTAGTTTATGCACCTAATGAAGATATTTATAGCTATAATGTTTTCTTTGAAGAAAGTGTTTCAATGCGAAGAATCTATGACATGTGTGAGAGAAAGGATTATCTTTTCGTGATAGCTCATCCATTTGGATTAATTAATAATTCAGCAAGTTATCTTTTAGGGTTATCAAGACTAGAAAAATTTATAAAGGAAAAAAATGTAGGTGTAGAGGGCTATAATGGAATGATGGGCTATATTACTTATTATATGTATGATTCTTTTTTTGTAAAAACATTAAGGGATCTTTTATGGTATATCCAAAAACACAGAGCCTTTAATGTTGCAGGCATTTCAAAAATGGCAGATAAATTAAATCAAAAGATTGATCAGAAAAGTTATGATTTAGTTTATAAATTTTCAGCAACAATTAAGCTAGCGCAGATGGCAAAATTTGTTACTGCAGGTTCAGGTACAGATTATGTTGATAGAATAGGCAGTGGTGTTTTGACTATAGATTTGCCAAAATCAATAATTGATGAAACCAATACAACTTTACAAAATCAAGCAATACTAAATAAGATTTTAAAAAAGCAAATTATTTCTTTTGGTCCGCCTGGAAAATATACTGATCAATTATTTGAAAGATCAACAGCAAGAATAACAAAAAGAAAAGCATATAATGATTTAATGCATTTGACTAAAACTGCAATTGAACCAAAAAAACAGAAGAAAACAAAAGAGAAGAAACCAGTTAAAGAAAAAGAAGAAAAAATAAATATTAAAGAAAAAGAAGAGAAGAGATAAATATGAACCTTGTATTTTTACCCATGTTTTTTTTAGGTTTAATATGTTTAATTTTTTTAGGATATCAAGATATAAAAACCAGAGAAATAAATATTGTACCTTTATTAATCATATCTGTAATTGGTTTTGTATATAATGTTTTTTTTGGTATAGCTAAGGGCTTTTTATATCTGTACATCTTACAGATTGCAATTTCTTTTGCTTTTTTAACCATTATCTATGTATTGGGAAAAATAACGGTTTATGCATATATTGGAGAAGGAGATCTTATTGCTTTAATGGCTATGAGTTTTGTTAGTGGTATTTCTGTTTTATTTACTGCGTTTGTATTTTTATTGTCTACTGTTCTAACATTATTTTTCCCAGTTTTATTTTTAATTTACAATATAATTAAAGGGAATTATCCAAATAAGCCATTAGGAGAAAGCTTAATCTTAATGAGTTTTGGCTTTCCAAAAGATGTGGATAGTTTGACTAATTTTTATACCCCTTTAGAAGAATATAAATTAGTAGATAATAAAGTAGTTTCTAAAATAACAATAAGACCAAATTGCTCTCCAGAACAGCAAATATATGAATTAAAAAAGTTGTCTACACAATATAAAATAGAAAAAGTGTGGGTTTCCCCATTAGTTCCTTTTGTGTTGATACTAATAATTTCCTATGTTGTTATTGCAGCGCTTACTTATTTTAATGTGCTTTCTTTTTTAGGTAATTTGGCTGTTTCTTTTATTTAAAATTTAAGCCTTAAAATATATTTATAAATATAATGCACTTATTATTTGCTATAAATATATTTGTGCAGTTATCGGTATGGTAGAACTAAAAAAGTTATCTAGGATTAATGATAATTCCAATCCAAAAAAAATAGAAAAGACTCTTACAAAGAAATTTAATGTTTCCATTGATAATACACCCCCTGATATCTATCAGAGCAAAGTAAAAACCCTCCCAAAATTAAAATTACATAACATATCTAAGAAAAAAGAAGAAAAATCAAGTAATATAGACGAAAAGTCGAATGATATTTTAGAATCTAATTATCCCACAATTGAAACAATCACTCCAAAAGAATATATTGAAAATGCATTAAGATTGGAAATCGAAAAGAAAAGACTGGAGGTAATATCTAACAGATTACAAGATATTGCTGATAGAGTGACAGCAACAGATTTAGAAAATATTGTAGAAAAAGACACACCCGAGATTAATTTTTTATTGGCTACGCTTGAGGAAAAAACAGACAAAGTAGAAGATGAACAACCATTTATTGAATCAATTAGTTTTTTAGGCGATGAGCCAAAAATAGAAAAGATTCAAATAAAAAAGCCAGCAGTTTCTAATCTTTATGCAAAGCTAGATGCCATTGAAGCAAAAGTTAAAAAACAGCAAAAGATTAAAAAAGCAGAACCCCACTTTTCTGGGAAACAACAAAATAAGGAAGAGAAAGAAAATGCTAATCAGATTTATGCATTAATTGAAGAAATTGAAGTTCCTGAGATATTTTCTATTAGGGATGATACAAATATTGCAGATGTAGTAAATAAAGGATATTCAACATATGAACAAACACCACCTAGAAAAAAAATAATGGAACCTACATTTGTTTTAGATAATGGCAAAATCAATACAAACAAAAATGTCGAAAATAATATTAATAATTATAAAAAAGAACATAAGAAAGCAAAATCAGAAAAATCAAGACTAAATTTAGACAATTATGTTGAAGAAATTGTTATTCCAGATATTGTTTTTGATAGTGATGAAATAAAAACGCATATTGAAGAGAAACCAAATCAAACAATTGCCTTACCCAAAACAACCTATGATTATATGTTGCCAAAAGATTCAGGAGATAAAACATTATCTAAAACTGCAATTTCTAGAATTACAAAAGAAACTATAGAAAAACCATCTGTTGTTCAGCAATCAAGTAATATAACTAAAGTTTATAGTGTTAAACCACAAATATCTGAAACTGATAAAATAAATATCTCTGATAAATATAATATTGACGAATTCACTATTGTTAATATAAATTATATGATGTCTCAAGGTCTAGTATATAGTGTAATTCAACCAGAGCTTAATCACTCTCAAGAAGAAATATATGTTGAAATAAAAAAGATTTTTTTGAATTCTATTGATGCAAATTATATCTCAAATAAAGGAGATAAACAAAATCTAAATAATTACCTTAAGAAAACATTTGATTTAGCTATTGATAAATTAACTTATGATTTAACAGATTTAGAAAAAAAATTATATTTTAATTTTATTAAAAGGGATTTTTTAGGTTTTGGTTTTTTGTCTATAATTTTAGAAGATAAGAATATTATAGAAGTAAGTTGTTCTGGCGAAAATATGCCGATAATAGTATATCATCTTAAATATGGGGCAATGGAAACAAATCTTAAATTTGATAATTTATTTAAATTAAATCAATTTATTCTTTCTTTAACAAAAATAATGGGTTTGAAAGTAAGTTCTGATCAACCAATAAATGGCTATTTACCAAATGGCTATAAAATTGAAGGGTTATATTCTGTAGGAGACAAAAGCAATAAAAGGTCTTCATTTGTTATTAAAAAGAATTTGGAAGAACCATTAACACCTGTAAATCTAATAAATTTAGGTGTGGGTATAATTGATATTTATTCTTATATTTGGACAGCAATGGATGAGGATTATCAAGTATTAATAATTGGAGATGATGCAAATTTATTTATTTCGGCATTGGCTCATTTTTATCCTGATAAAAAAATTACAAGCATACAATCGTTTGACAATATTAAATTGCCACATAAGAACTGGGTTAAGAGATTATTATTAGATAATATTGATTCTAATAAAAGAACTATAATTTCTCAAATGATTTCTCAAAAACCAGATTATTTGATATTAGATAATTTTTCAGAAAATTTATTTGATACTAAATGGTATGAATTTTCAATGATTTGTTTAACAGAGGATTTGCTACCAAAGTATTCAGAAAAGGCAAAAGCAATTAATAGAAAAGTAATTGTAATAAATCTAGAAAGAACAAAAGTAAATAATATTGAACAATTGCAAATTACCAAGATATTAGAGATAAGCAATGGAAAGGACAATGATGTAATCTTCTATTCAAAGGAAGACTCTGAATTTAAAATCAATTTGGAAATATCAGCCATAAATACTTCTGAGTTTTTTAATCGCAAGAAATTACTTTGGTGGTTAGTTGATTCTGAAATAAATGAGTGTGTGGATTTTAATAATATAGTTAATGATTATTATAATAATAAAAAACAATTATTAAGAAAATTAAATATTTAAGATTAGTAAAAAACGGGAAATTAAATAATGTTATTAATTTTGAGGTTATAATTAAAATGTAAGGATTTAATATGATTAAAAACATCTCACAGAAAAAGAATATTATTGCATCTCATAAAATTGCAGATAATATATTTAGTAGAGCTAAAGGTCTGATGTTTTCTAAAGAGAAGAATTTTGATTATGGTCTGATTTTTGATCTTGAAAGAGAGACAAAAGTTGGTGCAAGCATACACATGTTTTTTGTGTTTTTTCCAATAAATGTCTTGTTTTTGGATTCTAATAAGAAGATTATAGATCTCAAATTTGGGCTTAAACCTTGGCAGATGACTAGACCTATGAAAAAATGTCGTTATATTATAGAACTCCCTATAAAATATGGTAAAAAATTTTATTCTATAGGGGATAGGCTAAATTGGTAAATTTACAAAAAATAGCCAAAAACCTCAAAAAAATAAATCAATTATTATGTATATTTCACAAATCAAACCCTTTTTCTTGTTTAGGTTTGGAAAAACTACCCGGTAGTATATATAAAGATTTTAGGGCTATAAGATATACAGTTAATCTATTACCAAATTCCACAAAGAATAAAATACAAGGCAGAAAAGAGGAAGAAGAGAAACATACTGTTTACCAGAACAGGTCCCTGTTCTTTTCTTTCTTATATTATATTTTTGAGGTATTTTACCCCAAAAACTTTTCTTTCCCCAAAAGAAATGATAAAGAGAAAGGGGGTCTTTTTTTAAGGCTCTCTTTTTCCTTTCTAGATTCTAGTTTTTTAAAATTTATTAAAATGTTTTATTTAAATATGTTTCTATATAAATATATTTATATATAGCAAAGATAAATTTCGACAATTTTATCTATTTTTTTAATAAAGGTGAAATAAAATGGGATTAAGACCAGGACATTGTTATTGTCCAAAAGTAAACAAAAGAGCATACACAAGAGTGGCAGTAAAGGTTCATAAAAAGAATTTTGTTGGTGGTGTACCTGGAATGAGGATTAGACAGTTCCATATGGGTACAGGAACTAGAGAATATACTCATGTTGTACACTATGTAACTATGGATAAAGTACAGATTAGGGATAATGCTATTGAAGCAGTAAGACAAAGTGTTGTAAGACAACTAAACAAGAAATTAACTGCTACAAACTATTATATGAAAGTAAGAGTTTATCCTCAATTTTTCTTAAGAGAAAATAAACAAGCACAAGGTGCACACGCTGATAGAATTCAAACAGGAATGAGTCAATGTCCTTTTGGTAAGGTTGTTGGAAGGGCATCAAGAGTAAGAAAAGGTCAGAAGATCTATAGTGTTCTTGTTGATGAAGCAAATGTAAAAATGGTTAAAGAATTATTTGAGAGAATGGATTCTAAGTTTCCATGTAAAATGAAAGTTATTGTTGAAAAGAACAAGAGCAACTTAAAGTCAGTTGGAACTGTAAGAAAAAGAAGAGCAAAAGCTAAAGAAGCAGAAGCTGCTGCTAAAGAAGCAGAAGCAGTTGTTGCTCCAGCAGGCAAGGGTGCAGCTCCAGCAGGCAAGGGTGCTGCTCCAGCAGGTAAGGGTGCTACTCCAGCAGGTAAGGGTGCTGCTCCAGCAGGTAAGGGTGCTGCTCCAGCAGGTAAGGGTGCTACTCCTGCAAAGAAAAAGTAGTTTTTTACTTTTTCTTATTTTCTTTTATTTTTATTTAAAAAATATATTTTTCAAATGAAAAAATATGTATCTATTCCTTCTTGGAAGAGATAAAACTCTTTCAAAATTAGAAATTGCAGTTTATTTGCACAAACATAATATCTCTTATTCTGTTATTGTTAATTCTGAAAAATATCTTATTCTTGATTTTAATAAAGAACATAATTTTGAGAAATTAACTAAAGAGCTTGGTGGGCTTGTTAGAGTATCAAAGGTTTATCTAGAGACTTCTAAAATTAAATCTAATAGGGAGATAATAAACAAACTTGATTTTAACAGCCCAAAAAAGTTTAATTATACGATTTCAACAATTGATGTATCAGAAGAAGAATTAGATGTTGTTGAAGATCTTCTTAAGCAAGAATTTAAAGAAGAGAGAGTAAAAGCAGTTTATAAAAAGCCAATAACACATTCAAAGAAGAAATCAAAAGAAGGCGTAAATTACATTGCAAATCCAGACAATTACTTTTCTTGGAAGATAAATGAAGGTCTGGAACTTTTTGTTGTTAAGTTTAATAACAAATTTTATTTTGCAAAGACAATATCTTGTTTTAATCCTAAAGATAATATTTTTAAGGACAAGAATAGACCAGTAATAAAGGAGATGTATAACACCTCTTTTAGACTTGTTTCAATTATGATTAATCTTTTAGGGTTATCAAAAGGAAAAACAATAGTTGATCCATTCTGTGGTACAGGCACCTTCTTGATTGAGGGGCTTATTAAAAATTATAATGTTATTGGCATAGACAATAGTAAAGAAATGATCGAAGCTAGCAATAAGAATGTTTCTTGGGCGATTAAGGAATTTAAATTGTCAGGGAGGGGCTATAAAATAATGCAAGGCAACTCTGCAAAAACAAAATTCTCTGCAGATGCTTGTGTTTTTGAACCATATATGGGTCCTTTCTTAAAGAAAGCACTTAATCTAGAGAAAGCAAAGACTATTGTTAAGGAATTGAATGGTATTTATTATGATGTCTTTCTAAACCTTAATAGCAATCTTCCAAAAAAAGTAAGGGTAGTGTGTATATTGCCAGATTTTAAAACTTATGATAATAAAGTAATTTCTATAGATAGAAGAGTCTATGAAAGAAATGGGTTTTCTTTAGTTGATGTTTCTTCATTAAATCCAAAATTGGAATTGCAAAACCCTATAGCATATGCCACGCCAAGTGGTTCAAAAATCAATAGAAAAATTTACATTTTAGAAAAAAAATAAAGGAGATGAAATATAATGGAAAGAACGTTGGTAATTTTTAAGCCAGATGCACTTAATAGAGCACTTGTTGGAGAAATTCTTCATGTTTTTGAAAGAAAAGGATTAAAAGTGGTGGGTATGAAAATGATGTTTCTTAATGATAATTTATTAGACGAGCATTATTCTCATCTAAAGAACAAACCATTTTTTCCAAGAATAAAAAAATTTATGAAAAGTGCTCCATCAATTCTTTGTGTTCTTGAGGGCAATAATGCAGTTACTGTTGTTAGAGCAATTTGCGGTGTTACAAGAGGATATGAAGCAGCACCCGGAACAATAAGAGGAGATTATTCTTTAAGTGGGCAATGTAATGTTGTTCATGCATCTGATTCTTTGGTTTCTGCAGACATAGAAATTGCAAGATTTTTTAAAGACCATGAATTGTTTGATTATGAAAAAATTGATTTTAATTTCATCTATGCAGAAGATGAAAAATAGTTTTTAAAAAATTATTTTTTCTTTTATTTCGTTAAGAAACGTTTTTTTTCTTTTTTTCTTTTCTTTTTCTCAAGTAAAGTAGATATGTAGGTATTTTCATGTGTTTTTGAGTGGCTCGCCAACATCAGTATTTTCCTGCGTTCGCAAACATGTTGTTTTTTTCATTTGTCTGCCGGAAAACATGAAAAACAATTCATGTGTGAGAGAACAAAAACCTTTATATATCTGTTGTATCATAATTAATATATAATATTTTTTCCGTAAGGGGAAGGAAAAGTTAAAAAGGGGTGAAAGAAAAATGGCAGTAAAGAAAAAGAAAGCAGTAGCAAAGAAAACAACAGTAAAGAAAACAGCAAAGAAAACAACAACTAAAAAGAAAACAACAAAGAAGAAGAAATAAATCTTAAACTAATGGATTTATTTTTTTGATTTGTTTTTTTATTTTTTTCTTATTCTTTTTATTTTTATTAAGCTCTTCTTATCAGACTTGTTTTTTTAAATCAAACACCCTGAATTTTCAAAAAAGTGTGATTTTAAATCTTTCTTTTCATAGAATATATATAAACTAATATATTTCAAATATCAAAATTTGAAATTTATTAATTGAATGAATAAATCGTGATAAAACATGAAATATGAAACAAAGATGTGTTCTTTTTGTAAAAATGTAACAAGACACAGAATAGATGAAGATAGTGGAGAAGAGCTTTGCTTAAAGTGTAATAACGAACCTCCAAAAGTTAAAGACTATAGATTTAAAGGATTCAGATAAGAATCCTTTCTTATTTTTATTTTTGTACCTAAAAAACTTAATTTTACTTAAAATAGTAAGTTTTTTAATATAAATGATTTTATATTTATTATCTTATAAATATAAAACAAGGAAAAGACAAATGACAGTAATACTTTGTAATAGACACAATTTTGAGGAAGAAGTTGTAGAATCAGATGTACCTGTAGTTATATATTTTTGGGAAACGTTATCAGGGCCATCAAGATCCCTTAACCTTATTTTTGAGGAATTGAGTAATGAGTATGATAATAAAGTAAAATTTTTAAAAATAAATAGCGAAGAAAACAAACCAATTTCTACAATGTTTAAAATTGATGAAGTTCCTTGCATTGTGATTATGAAAAGAGGGGGAGAAATTGGCAGAATCATAGGATTTGAGCCAAAGCCTCAGCTTAAACAAAAAATAGACCATATTATTTCTAAAGTTAGATAAACAACCTATTTTTATATATAATCTAACTTATATTATATATGCAATTAAGCGAATCAAAACCACTTTCTTGGTATACAGAAATATTTACTTGTCGTTACTTTAAAACACACACCTTTTCAACAATATTTATCTATGCGATTCTAGTAATTGCAATCATTGGTTTTATTTCTGTGATGAACTCTTTTACCATATTAACATTATGGGCATTTGTTTTAAAATTAATATTTGCATTTGCTGTAATATATTTAATAAAATTATTTTTTGAAGAATATAGATTTTAAAAATTAATACAAATCAAAAATGGTTAATTATGACACTAACAATAGAAGAAAAATTAGAATTAATCAAAAGAAACACTTCGGAGATATTAACTGAAGAAGAGCTTCTTAATATTTTAAGAACAAAACAAAATCCAAGTATATATATCGGAACAGCGACAACCGGAAGACCACACATAGGTTATTTCTGTTGGGCACAAAAACTTGCTGATTTTTCAAAAGCAGGATTTAAAATCAAGGTTTTAATTGCTGATATTCATGGGGCTTTAGATAATACACCTTGGGAATTATTAAATAAAAGATGCGAATATTATAATATTGTAATTCCATCAATGATTGAATCATTAGGTGGCATAAAAGGCAATATAGAAATAATAAAAGGATCAAGTTATCAATTAAATAAAGAATATATAATGGATTTATACAAAATGTCGAGTTATGTATCTGTTAGAAATTCAACAAAGGCTGCAAGCGATGTTGTAAAGATGGGAGATAATCCAATGTTATCTGGATTGTTATATCCATTATTGCAGGCACTTGATGAGCAATATCTAGGTGTTGATGCTCAGCTAGGTGGAGTGGATCAAAGAAAGATTATGGTCCTTGCAAGAGAGTTTTTACCTAAACTTGGATATCAATCAAGAATAGAGGTGATGTTTCCATTAATGAAAGCCTTAACACAAGATGGAAAAATGTCTTCTTCTGTTCAAAATTCAAAGATTGATTTGCTTGATGATCTAAAAACAATCCAAGATAAATTAAAATCTGCATATTGTCCAGAGGGTGATTCTAATAATGGTATAATGGATTTTGCAAAAACCATAATTATGACTCAGAAGCAAGACAATAACGAAGATTTCATAATTAATAGACCAGAGAAGTGGGGTGGTCCATTAAAATTTAAAACCGCCGATGAATTAGAAAAAGCATTTGTTTCAAAGCAACTTCATCCAATGGATTTGAAGGATGGTGTAGCAATTGAAATAGACAAACTACTCTCTCCAATTAGAGAGAAAATGAAAGGAAAAGAGCAATTGATTAAAGAAGCGTACCCGTAAATAACCTGATAAATATGTCAAATAATAACATAAGACAGTTAGTTTTAGAGAATGCTGTTAAATATAAGGGCAAGGCAAATAAGAAGTTTGTATTTGGTAGTGTGCTTGCAAACATTCCAGAATATAAAACAAAGCAAAAAGAATTGCACGAAATCTTGGACAATCTTGTTGCCGAAATCAACTCTTTAGATTTAGAGAAACAAAAGCAAGAGCTTGAAAAATTAAACCCTGACTTTTTTGAAAAAAAAGACAAGGTAGAAAGAGACATTTTTGCATTTTTAAACATCAAAAAAGGAGATAAAGTAATTAGTGCTTTTCCTCCGAGCCCAGAGAAATATTATCATATAGGTCATGCAAAAGCAATTCTATTAAATTATCTCTTATCTGAAAAATACAATGGCAAATTTTACTTAAGATTTGAAGACACAAACCCAGAAAATGTTTTACCTGAGTTTTATGATATCATGCTTGAAGATATTGGCTGGCTAGGTGTTAAATGGGATGGCGTTCAGTATGCTTCTGATTACATTGACCTTTTTGTTTCTTATGCTGAGAAGCTTATAAAAGAAGACAAGGCATACATGTGCTTTTGTTCAGCAGAAGTTACAAGTGAAAAAAGAAATAAAAAAGAGGAGTGTGCTTGTAGAAATCACACAATTGCTGAAAACCTAAAATACTGGAAAGAACTACCAAGTTATTCAGAAGGCAAAGCAGTTCTTCGCCTAAAGATAGATATGTCTCATAAAAACACAAGGATGAGAGACCCAACAATATTTAGAAGAATAGATAAGCCACACCCGAGAATAGGAAACAAATACAATATTTATCCAATGTATGATTTCCAAAATCCAATTATGGACGGTTATTTCAATATTACTCATAGATTTAGAACAGTTGAGTTTGAGATGGCTAGTGAGCTTCATCATTATATTAGAAACATTTTAGGTCTTTATGACACTTATACTTATGAATTTTCAAGATTTAATCTAGAAGGCATGGAATCAAGTGGCAGAGTAATAAGGGAAAAAGTAAATTCAGGAGAACTGATAGGCTGGGACGATCCATCTCTTCCAACCTTAAGGGCATTAAAGAGGAGAGGCTTTACTCCTGAGGCCATAAAGCAATTAGTTGTTGAAAGTGGAATAACAAAAGCAGCAGGCTCAACTTTAACATGGGATACCTTAATCAAATATAATAAAAGAATATTAAATGATTCCTCTAAGAGATTTTTCTTTATTAAAGAGCCAGTAGAGATAAAGATAGAAGGCGACAAGGAAAGAACATTTTTCTTAGAGATGCACCCTGCTCTTTCTCTTGGCAAAAGAGATTTTAAAACAAATGGCTTGTATCTTCTTGAAAAAGAAGATATAGATTCTTTTAAAGACAAAATTCTTGTAAGGTTAATGGACAATATTAATTTTATCTATGATGCAAAAACAAAGACTGGCAAATTCCACTCAGAGGATTATTTGTCTTTCAAGAACTTTTCTGGAGAAAAGAAGATAATACATTATCTTCCAAAAGATAATACTCAAACAATTCAAGCAACCATTTTTTTCCCTGACCATAAGCTTATAAGAGGCCTAGCAGAGAAAAACATAGAAACTATAAAGGTTGGAGATATTATTCAGTTTGAAAGATTTGGTTTTTGCAGATTAGATTCCATAAAAACAGAAAACGGAAACAAAATATTTAATTTTTGGTTTACACATTAATTAAAAAGGAGCAATATAAAATGTTACAAAAAATAAATGATGAAGTATATAAGATTGCATGTGATTCTAACATGTATTACATAAAACCCCTAAATCTAGTCATAGATGCAGGAAATTACTTGGAAAGAGCAATGATTGAAAGAGAATTGACTAGTATTGTAGATCCTGCAACAATAAAGACAGTTGTCTTTACTCATCTTCACTATGACCACATTGGAAACTTTAATCTGTTCCCAAAAGCAAAATTTTATGCTCACAAAGACGAAATTAAATTCTTAGAGAAGAATAAAGAGGGTGCAATTCTAAATCCAGTAATTGTCAAAAAATTCACTCCAAAGTTAATTAGTGTAGCAAGACTTAAGCTTCCAAAAAGATATCAGATACTCCACACACCAGGACACACTTGTGGTTCTATATGTATTTTTGATTCTGCAAAGAAGATACTTTACTCAGGAGACACTCTTTTCTATGATGGTCATGGCAGAGTAGATCTTCCAAGTTCAGAGCCAAAGAAAATGGAAAAGTCCTTAGATATGTTGGCAGATCTAGATTTTGAAATTCTTTGCCCAGGTCATGATTATTAGGATTATTTTACAATTATCTTAAATTTCTTTAGCCCTTTTTTAAGTTCTTCGTAGTTCCCTTTATAATGTAAAGCATTCATTCCTAATTTTCTTGGAGGTAACACATCATCAATAAGTTTGTCTCCAATCATTAATGCTTCTTGTGGCTTACATTTAGCTGTTTTTAGTGCTTCCAGATATATCTTTTTATTTGGTTTAATGACTCCAACATTAAACGAGAATATAGGATAATCAATATAATCTAAAAGCTTAGTTTTTTTAATTTCCTTTATTGCAAAAACACTAGCGTTAGATATTAATGCAGTTTTATACCCTTGCTCTCTAAGTTGTTTTAATAATTTTATGCTGTGATCATATAACTTAGTTTTCTTTTCAGCATCTTTTCTAATTTTCATTAATAATTCTATATTTTCTTTTGTTGTCTTAAGTCCCATGTTCTTACAAAGCAACTTATATGCAAGATATTCTTTTCTCCATCTTTTAGTTTGTAATGATTCTTCAAACATTTTTACAAATTTATCTTTAGGGATATCCGCTTTTGTAACTTCAAGCATTTTTGTAGTACTACTATAATTTACATCTCTGTATGCTAAAGTTTTCCACAAATCAAATATTATTAGTTTTATCATCTAAAAACCTCCTATATATAATTCTTAGATAATATTTATAAAACAATCTAAAATATATTTAATATTATGCAACAAACAAATATAAATAATGGCTTGACCACTTCAGAAGCAGAGCTTCTTATTAAAAAATATGGGCATAATAAAATAGAGGTTAAAAAAGAAAATACAGTTCTTAAGATACTCATTTCCCAGTTTACATCATTAATTATTATTATTCTTTTGATATGTGCTTTTATTTTTTTGTTTATGGGAGATACCCTAGAGTTTGTTTTGGTTCTTATTATTATAGTGGTTAATGGCCTAATAGGTTTTGCTCAAGAATATAAAGCAGACAGAGCTGTTGATTCTTTAAAGAAAATGCTAGTAAAAACAACTCTTGTTCTTAGAGATGGTAAAAAACAAGAAATTAATTCTGAAGACTTGGTTCCAGGAGATATAGTTTATGTGTATGAGGGTGATAAGGTTCCTGCAGACCTAAAAATTCTTGAAAATTATTCTTTAGTTGTTGATGAGTCGGTCTTAAGTGGAGAAAGCGTTCCTGTTTCAAAAGATATTACAAGTAAAGAGGAAGGTAAAAACAAATTATTTTCTGGAACCACAATAGCGAGTGGCAAAGGTCTAGCAATTGTTGAAAAAACAGGAATAAACACAGAGTTTGGAAAGATTGTAAATCTTGTTTCAAAAGAAGAAAATGTAAAGACTCATCTTTCTGTTCAGATAGATAAGCTATCTAAGATTTTAATATATATCCTTATAGTAAGTTTTGTGATTATTTTTGTTTTGGGGCTGTTAAGAGGAGAAGGAGTATTAGCTATTTTTTTAATTTCTGTTTCTCTTGCAATTTCAGCAATACCTGAGGGCTTACCAATAGTTATGACTCTTACTTTAGCAAGTGGCGTGCAATTAATGTTTAAAAAGAACGCAATTGTTAAGAAATTAAGTTCAATAGAAACACTTGGTGCAACAACAGTTATTTGCTCAGACAAGACAGGCACTCTTACTTTAAATGAAATGAATGTTGAGAAAGTTTATACTTTCAATTATGAAAAAGAAATATTAAGTTCTGGTTATCACTCTACAGATATAGAAGAAATTGATAATATTGATGCACATAAGCTCATAGATATTGCAAACAACTGTAACAATGCAGAAATTGAAAAACAAATCTTTGGAGACCCTACAGAGATTGCTTTAAAGATACTAGCAAAAAAAGCCCAAATAACAAACAATTACAAATTTATAGATGAGATCCCTTTTTCTTCTCAAAGACAAATGATGTCAACGATTCATGAGATAGAAGGAAGTTATGAGATTTTTACAAAAGGCGCATTTGAAGAAGTCATAAACAAATGTGATAGGGTTTTAGAAAAAGGCAAAGTAAGAAATATAACTGAAAGAGACATTAAAAAATTTAAGGATTTTGAAGAAAGATATTCTTGTGAGGCTCTAAGGGTATTAGCTTTTGCCTATAGGCCAATAAAGAATATTAAAGATAAAAAAGAAGAAAATTTTATTTTTGTTGGTATTGTTGGAATGATGGACCCGCCACGACCAGATATTAAAGAAGCACTAAGTATTGCAAGAAAAGCGGGGATTGTTACTAAGATTATAACTGGCGATAATCCATTAACTGCTAAAGCCATAGCAGAAAAAATAGGTTTTAAAAATCCTCAAGCAGTTTCTGCTAATGTTTTGGATTCTATGTCTGATAAAGAGGCAACAGAATTAATCTATAAAACAGACATCTTTGCAAGAGCAAAGCCAAATCACAAATACAGAATAGTTGATCTTTTACAAAAATCAGGAGAAGTTGTAGCAGTAACAGGTGATGGCGTTAATGATGCTCCTGCTTTAAAGAAAGCAGATATTGGCATAGCCATGGGTATCAAAGGAACAGAAGCCACTAAAGAGGTTGCTGATGTTGTCCTAAAAGACGACAATTACTCAAGCATAATTTCTGCAATTAAGGAGGGTAGGAGAATATATGACAATATTTTGTTGTTTGTCAAGTATATGCTTGCAGTAAATTTTGATTTATTAATTATTGTAGCAATACTTGCAATTCTGGCTTTCCCTATACCTTTACTAGCATTACAGATACTTTGGATTAATCTTGTAACAGACTCTTTGCCTGCAATTGCTCTAGGTAGAAAACCAGCAACAAAAGATATAATGTTAAGAAAGCCAAACAAGCAAGATGGTAATGCCTTTAAGTCTTTTACAACTTTTATTATTGTTGCTTTGGTTGTTAAGATAATAGGGGAAATAATCTTGTTTTCTTATGGTCTTCATATTGATGCAAGTTTGGGTATCAATACTTTTGATATTAGTCAGCCATCTTATGCTAGGACTTTATTACTAACAGGCATTGTTTTCTTTGAACTAATCTTTGCATTTGCTTGTAATTCTGAAGGTTCTTTTAAATTAAAGAAGCTATTCTCAAACAACATGTTAATTGTAAGCATTATTTTAGTTTTGGCATTACATGTGTTTTTAATATACAATCCATTTATGCAAGATGCTTTTAATGTTGTGGCTTTATCTTTAAAAGATTGGTTAATGGTTTTGGCATTTAGTTTGTTTTCTTTTATCATTATCCCAATAACAAATTTTTTAGAAAAAGCAAAAGCAAAAAATTAGTTTTTTTTTCTTTTTATTTCTTTTCTAAAATAGAAAAGATATCTTAAGAAAAGAATAGAGTACTTAAAGATCTTAACGCTTGTTTCTTTTTGTTCTTTCCAAGTAACAGGATAATCAATAATCTTTTGTCCCTTGTATTTTGCTAAAACCAGAAGCTCAGTATCAAAGAACATATTGTTCTTGTCTCCAGAAAGTCTTTTCTTCAAGAAAAGGTCTTTTATCTGGAAATATGCTTTTTTCTTTATGGCTTTAAAGCCACATTGTGTATCTGTAAAAGAAGTACCTAGTATTATCTTTTGTAGAAAAAGATAGCCCTTGCTTATTATATATCTTCCAATGGTCCTTTTGGTGTTAGATTTAGGATGATATCTACTCCCGTAGACTAAATCATAGTTATCTTTAGTTATCTTTTTTATCATTCCAGGGAAAGCATCTATTCCTGTTGCAAGATCAGCATCCATAAAGGACAAGACATCATAGTCTTTGCCGGTATTATTCCAAGAATACTTGATAGCTAATCCTTTTCCTTGTTCTTTGACAAAAGTATATTTTACTGTAGGATATTTCTTCTCTAGTTTTTTTGCAATATCTTTAGTGTTGTCTTTGGAGTTATTGTCTGCAATATCAATCAAGTATGGTTCTTTAAGGTTTTTAGAAAGAAAGTTATTAAGTTTAGTTATGTTTTTTTCTAGTTTTCTTCCTTCGTTATAGCATGGTATTGTTATTAGTATTTTCATATTTATTCCTTACAGTTTATTTCTTCATAAAAGTCAGTTGTTAAATCTAAATTATAATAAACTTTGCCATTTATTAAAGCTGATGGCGAATCAATAATAGAATATTCCTGTTTTATAAGGTTTATAATTTCTATATCACTTTTATCTGGTAAAGCAATAGACAAATAGTCGCAATTTGTCATTATGCTTCTTAATTTGTTTTCAAAGATTATTGTTTTTGCGTCTAATTCTGATTTTTTTGGTGTGTCTTCAAAGATTTCTGGATAGAAATAAAGCATAACATTGATGTTTGAATCACATTCATCCTTTAATTTATTGTATTGTAACCATAATTTAATGTTTGTTATCACAAATTGGTATTTTATTACATTGTCTGTGCTTACTATTGCATTTTCATTATATTGTTTAAGTTTAATATATAATTTATTATTTGTATTTAACATAGAATTTAGTTGGCTTTTTAATATTTCACATTTCTTCTCTGGATTTTCTTTTAAATAGATTTCATATATTTCATCTAATCCAGTCTGTTGGTTAAGTATATTAAATTCATCCATAAGCCCTGTTCTTTTTTTATTATCATATATTGTGATGGTGAAAAATCCAACAATAAATACGATCAGAACAATTAATATTGCTGCAATAAATATATTTTTATTAAATTTTTCGTTTAGCTCTTTTCCCATTTAAAATCACCTATAATATTTTGTATCATTGCAATTAAATATATAACTCCTAAATAAAGATTATAAAAAAACAGATATATAAAAAATGCAAAATAATATTTTGGTTTTAAATTAAATTTACTATGTGTAAAACCCACATATATCAAAAACATAGATATTACAAAAATAATCAGCCAAAAGAACGTTGTTGAAGGTAAATAATTTGGAAATATAAATGGTAGTTTTGTAAAATATGATTGTTTAATCATCTGAACTAAAAGATGGTAGT
>ERZ795044.208-NODE-208-length-51873-cov-10.604867_pt1 | contig 51873 bp, 73 predicted proteins | sample MGYA00375128_ERZ795044 | MGnify/ENA primary metagenome ERZ795044 (study PRJEB30173, sample SAMN05720213) | anaerobic digester metagenome | isolation source: active sludge of municipal wastewater-treating anaerobic digesters | place: USA | collected 2014-12-22 ...
TTATTTGGAATATCATCAACAATGAAAGGACAAACTCAAATTTTAATACAAGAAGATTGATATTATCAACTATTTAAAAAAACAAATAAATGAAAATAAGCGAAGCAATAAAATTAATAGAGAATAAAACAGGTAAGAAGGTTATCTTAAGAGAAAACGATAGTGAGGCATATATTTCGGAAATAACAAAAGCTTTTAAAAAAGTAGGTTTAAAACCTCAAAAGATTGTTAAAGATGAAAAATATCTAAAAACTTATCTTTGTGAATATAAGAGTCCTGGTAATTATTCAATAAAGACATTCTTAGATATGCAAAAGTTATTAGATTGTTCTATTACTTTTAGACCCAAAGATAATACCACCACATATTTCTGGTTTAATTTTTATTATAGCTAGGAATAAAAATAAAAATCTAAAAAAGGTTATAGAATTTATTTACTATAACCTTTTTTTATTTAAAATACTTTTATATATTTGTAGAAATTTAAAATTAAGTATGTCAGATAAAAATTATGAATGGTTGGAAGATATTAAATCAACCATAAAAAATCCTTTAGAAGAATCTAAATTTTCAGAAAAATATTTAGAGCCTAACAGAATTTATGATGATAAATTAAATGTTAATCAAGATTACATAGATTCATTACCAGACTTGCAACAAGGGCCAAGCTCTTTAATACAAGGTTCTCCGGTAGCAATACACCAAGTTGGTATTCACAATTTCAACTTACCTCTTAATTTTAAAAAGAAAGATGGAGGTGTTATAAATTTAAAAACATCTATAACAGGTACAGTATCTTTAGACGCTCATAAGAAAGGAATTAATATGTCTAGAATTATGAGAACTTTTTATGAATATAAAAAAAATGATTTTACCTTAGGTACTTTGGTTGATATCTTATATTCTTATAAAAAGAAATTAAATTCTTTTGATGCAAATATCTTAGCGCATATATCTTATCCAATAGAGCAAAAAAGTTTAAGAAGTGGAAATGTGGGTATTCAATATTATGAAATTACTCTAGAGTGTGATATTGATAAATATGATAATATAAATAAAATTATACATTTCGATTTTGTTTATTCTTCAGCTTGCCCTTGTAGTTACGAGTTGGCAGAACATGCTAGAAAATATAGAAATGTAGCAACAGTTTCTCATTCTCAGAGAAGTGTAGCAAGGATATCAGTAAAATCTGAAGACACTATTTGGTTTGAAGATATAAGAGATATAATGGTAAATGCACTTTCTACCGAAACTCAAGTAATTGTCAAGAGAGAAGATGAACAAGCATTTGCAGAATTAAATGGAAGTTATTTAAAATTTGTCGAAGATGCTGTTAGGTTGGTGCATGAAAAATTAGATAACAATTCACAGATAGAAGATTTTAAAATTATTTGTTCGCATCAAGAATCTTTACATTCACATGATGCAATATCTGTTTTAATAAAAGGAGTTCCTGGCGGTTTTACTTATAAAACTTCAAGAGCAGAATATAATTCATTAATTCACAGACCAAATTAACATGAGAATAAAAGATTTAAAAGAGATTTTATCTCAATATGACGATGAACTCTTGATTAATAGATTTGAGATAATAGATAATTCTATAAATATTCAATGTGTTAAACCTGTTGAGTTTATAAAAATAGAAATAAAATTCAATAATAGAACAGAAGATTAATTATGAAATTTATAGTAATAGACATAGAAACAACAGGGATAGATATGGTAAAAGATGATGTTTTGTCAATTTCTGCAATTATTGAAGATACAAAAGAATTAAAGCCTCTTGAGGAATTACCTAAATTTAATTATGCAATATTACATGAGAGAATATCGGGAAGTCCTTTTGCAATTAATATGAATAAAGAATTAATATCTAAGATAAGTAAGAGATTATTAGAAATTAAAAACAATAAGTTTTATACCGAAACTGATATTGATTTTATTCACCCTGATATGATAGCAGATGCTTTTTATTCTTGGTTATTAAATAATAATCTTGATTATAAGACACAAACTTATGCAGGTAAGAATATTGCATCATTTGATATACCATTCTTAAAGAATAGAATATTAGGTTGGGAAGAACAAATACTTATGAAACAAAGAACAATTGACCCTGCAATATTATGTGTAGATTGGGAAAATGATAATGAATTACCTAATCTTAAAGTTTGTATGAATAGAACAAAAAGTGATAATACAGAAGTGACACATATTGGATTGCAAGATTGTTATGACACATTACAAATTATTAGAGAGGTTACAAAAAATTATACTGTTAAATTATTTTAATGCTAGAAGAAAACTTAGAACCTATAAAAAAAATAAAGAACCATATTTCATTTAGTGAGTATTCTTTTTTTAATTCTTGTCAACACAAATATTATCTTAGTTATATATTAGGCATTAAGGGTGCAAATAACGAAACTTTATTTCTAGGTAACTTAATACACTCTTGCTTAGAGATAATAGCTTTAAACAAAGGGTATGATACTAAAAATGTGTTTTTAGAGTCGTTTATTAAAAACTTAGAAAACCAAGAGGAAGATTTTCGTGAAGAAATGAAATTAAGAGAAGGTTATTTCTATGAAACTTTTTCAAAGATAGAGAATTCACTTGATTTTCATAATAGATATAAAGATTTTAGGGTAATAGATGTAGAGTATAAATTATTTGAATTCTTGTTTAATTATGAGATGGATTGGTATTTTAAAGGATTCATAGATTTAATTTTATATTCTGATAATGAAGAATGTTTTTATTTTATAGATTGGAAAACTTCAGGTAAACCTTGGGATTTAAAAAAGAAACTAAAAGATAAGAATTTCATTAATCAATTAAATTTATACAAATATTTTTATGCTAAGGCAAATAATATTCCTCTAGATAAGATAAAAACGAAATATGTAGCCTTAGTTTATAACACTTCTGAAATAATGGAACTAGAGGTAAATTCTTCTATAAAAGAAATTGAAGATGTGATATTAGATATAAAACAGACGATATTAAATATACAAACTATAGATAAAAATAAGCTAACAAAAATGAGGCATGGTAATAATAAATTTTTGTGCAATTGGTGTAGCTTTTATAATACTAATTTGTGCAATGATTTTATATTCCAAAAAATAAAAATATGAAAAAAGGTATAGTTATAAAATTAGATGGTGTTCTAATAGATACAAGAGAAATTTTTTCTGAATTATATAATGACAAAAATAATAGTAATATTAAATGTTTAGATTTTGATTATAGAAAATATTTTGAATCAAATGAGACTTTCACAGAGTTTTTTGATTTTCATGGACAACAGCTTTATAACAATAAAAATATTTTCAGGGAAGAATTAAATGAGTTAATATCAATAGCGAATGAATGTTTATTTCCAGTTTATATATATCAAGAAAGATATTATTTAAAACAATCATATCATATAATTAATTTATTAGCTAGGCAAAAGAATTTAATTATATCTGGTTTTATTTTAGATAAAGATATTGAGATAAATAAAAAAGAATATTATATTTACGAAGAGAATTTAATAATTGATGAAGAGTTTAATTTATATGACAATTCTTTATGCAATTTTTTTAAAAAAATAGAAAAAGATATAAAAAAAGAATTAAAATAATTATGGGAAAATTTAGCGAAAATTTAGACGCATCATTTAAGAGAAAAAATATACCTCTTGAAATAAGAAAAGAAAACGATTTAAATTTAATAAAAGATTTTTTAGGAGAAATAAACAACAAAGAAAATAGATATATTTTCTATTGTCCAGATTTAACATTTCCTCTACAATCATTGAGAACAATTTACCAAACAGTCTCTAAATTAAAGGAATTAGGTTTTAAAAGTTATGTTCTACATGAAAACAAAGGGTTTAAAGCAGATTGGTTAAGAGAAGAATATAATGTAGATATTTTATATGTAAATACAGACACGAAGAAAAAAAGTTATTCGTTTCCTTTTAAACCTAATGATACATTTATTGTCCCAGATGGATTCATTGGAATTATGGAGAGTGTTTATGACAATGTAGCTATAACAAAAATTGTTTATTTAATGTCTTATGAAGGTATAGCTGTTATTAAACAACATGATTGGTCGTCTCTGGGGTTTAATAAAGTAATTTCTGTTTCTCAAGAATTAATTGATGATTACAGAGCAATTTATCCTCAATTAGATTATTATTACTTACCTTTTTATGTTAATACACAAAATATCAAACCTAGAGAGGATGTTGAGAATTTAAAACCTATTATAACATTATTTTCAAGAAACAAGAAAGAGGCTTCACAATTAATAAATATTTTCTATAATAAATATGGATTCTTAAATGTATTTGATTTTAGAGTTATAAGAACTCTTGATTCAGATGCTTATTATAAAGCAATATCAGAAAGTTGTTTAATGGTTGTTATCGATGGCGAATCAGGTTGTATGGTGCCACCATTAGAAGCTTCATATTTTGGTGTTCCGGTTATTATGTATGAAAATAGAAGTGTTAAGCATTTAGATTTTTATGCAGATAAAATTACAAAAGTTCCTAAAGATATATTTTTTATAACAGAAGAGATTGCAAGCTTCTGTTTGGCATATTTAGGGAAATCAAACATAGGAGCCTATATTCCTATAGAAAATAAAGAATATTCAATTAAAAATTTTAATAAGAAAATTCTATTATTCGAGGATTTACAACAACAATTAGAATTAAGATTTAATAATGTTTTAAAAGCAAAAGAAAATGAAAATAAATAAAATAGAATATAATAAGCCTCATGAATTAAAATTAGGTTTAAATTTATTAATAAATACCGAAGTCGTATCATTAGAATCTTTTAATGAAAAATTATTAGAAGATTATATTGATGAAGAAACAGATTTTTATATTAGTTTCTTAACAAATCCAGATGATTTAAAAATTTACAATAAATTATATTATCAAGGATTAATATCACAAAGCCCTGAGATAAATAAGAGAGCGTATGATTTATTGCCTATTATTATATTCAATAATAAAGAAAATTTAAATCAGTTTCCTCTAGATAATTTTCCAGATAATAAATTTTATTTCTGGAATAAATATTTCGAATCAAATAAAGACAAGAAAATAAAATTCATTTATAAAAATCTTGGAACAATTAAAATAGATTGGGAATCTCAATTAGAAGACAGAAAAAAAGAATTGGAAACAGGAATATAAAAAATTAGGATTAAGGATGCTTACTTAATTGCTAAGCAGGTGAATTACTCTATATTATATTTATAAAAGAATATATTAAAGGTAATTTACAAATAATGGAAAAAGAAATAATAAAAACAAAAAAAGGGAAAAAAGAATATTGGACCAATATACATGAAGAAGCTATTATTGAATACAATAATACAGAAACAAGCGAAAGAAGGAAGAATTTTATTTTTAAAGAAATAATTAACCCAGCAATTCTTGAGTTGATTGAAGGTGTTTCTCAGATGCCTAAGTTTCATACTTTATATTATTTAACAAAAGACCAATTAAAAGATTTTGCTTATGAAAAAATAATAGAGGCACTTCCTCTATTTAAACCTGGTAGGTTTGGTAAGAATGGATATCCTGTTCGAGCTTATTCTTATTATGGCACAATTGCAAAAAATTCAATGATTTATATAAATAAGAGAGCTAATAAAATTGGCAAATTGTTTGTTTATGATTTTGATATTTCTTATCAAGAAAGAAAAGATAATGATGTTTTTAATTTAGATGAAGCTTTAGTCGATTATATTCAAAAAATAAATTTTGTTTTATTGAATAATAAATTAAAAGATGATGAGGTTTATTTTTTTAATGAATTAAAATTAGTTTTATATAGATGGAATGAAATTGAATTTGAAAAAGATAAAAATAATTTTGAAAAATTAAATGTTAAAGAATTTAAGAATTTTTTATGTAAAGAACTCTCTATGAGTAGAATGCAAATTAATGAGTATTTTAAAAAATTTCAAAAATTAGTATCTTGAATTACAGAATAATAAAACTATTTAAAATAAAATTTATATTTTATGGAAAATTTAATTTCTGAAGAAGGTTTAGACCAATTAATTAATGATTTGTATGACGGCGCAAAAATAGATATAGGCGAAGTTGATAATATGTTAAAGAGGTATTATGACCAATTAGGAGCGCAAGATAGTACAGATAATACAGCATTAACAGTTTTAGGTGAATCTATAAATAATTTATTAAGAAATAAATATAGTGCTAGAGACCAATTATTTAAAGTGGCAAACCTTATAAAAGATAGGGTTAAGAAAAAAAGTGAATTAAATGGTGAAGATGAAATATTTAGCATTCATGAATTAAGAAGAAAGTTAGAAATTTCAGAATGATAAAAGAAGAAGAATTTTTAGAAACAAAAAGACAATTATTAAAAAAAATAATTGAGTTGCAAAAAGAAATGATTCTTAAAAACACAGAAATTGAATTATTAATTAAACAGCTACAAGAGTTAGATAAAAATGAATAAAACCTCAGGTTTTAATATTGAATCAAAGATAAAACAAGGTATTTCTGATGCAACTGATTTTTCGCAAGATAAAAAGGGTGTTAATGATTTAGTGATGCCAGGTATAGTTGTATCTAATAAAGATTCTAAAAATAATAAGAGGATTAAGGTTAGAATCCCGGTTGTTGATGACCATTATTTTATAAATGACAAAGATGGTATAGATGATTTGCCTTGGTGTCTGCCTATAAATAAGAGATTAGTAGATATACCGGATGAAAAAACAACAGTTTTAGTTTTAAATTTTTCAACACAAGATAATTCTAAATGCAGAATTTATTTAGATGTATTTGATTTATTAGATGATAAAGATATTTTTGATAAAGATAGGTTATCTTTAGATAAAGAGGATAATTGGGCAGATGCAGAAAAATTAATTGGGAGAAAATATGATGTTTCTGAAAAAATAAAAGAAAAAAAATATAAAACAAGAGGTAGCAATCCTGAGAAAAGAACAGGTCTAAAAGGTAAAGGAAAAAATCAATTAATATTTGATGAAAAAGAAATTGATTTAACTCAAAATAAAGGCGAAAAAGAAGAGAGTAATTTAAAAATAAATGAAAAAGTTGAAATCACACCATATAAAGAAATAGAATTACTTTCTAAAAAAAGTAAAGATAAGAAGAAACCGATTTTTGCAGAAGATTTTACAGATTTACAAGATGCTCAAATAGCTTTTTTTAATTCTTTAGAAAAGTTATTAACTACCTCTCCTGCCACATCGGCTTCACCCGGTTCTCCTTGTACGGCTGGTGCAGCCGCACCAACAATATCGGTGGCTTTAAAAAAATTAAAAGGTCAATATGAAAAATTTAAACAAGAAGGAATTTCTAAAAATATTTTAATCAATTAATTTATGCCAAAGACTGCCTCATTATTATTTCCTTTTAAGAAACACATTATAGATGATGGCTTAGAGAGGTGTGATACTGTAGAAAAAGCATTAACATCTGCTATTAAAGCATTTTTAATGACCAATAAAAATAGCAGAATGGGTAACCCAATTGGTTGCTCTCTCACAGATATGATACAAAACATATATACTGATGAGAATTTATCTGATAAAGAAGATGAGATATTAATAGAATTAGAAAATCAATTTCCTGAAGTTAAATTTATAGAATTTAAATTAATTCAAAATTTTACTGATTTATATGTCAGGATTCAATATTTTACACAAATAACTGATATTGTTGATTTTGAATTTAAAACATAAAGAATAATGGCAAAAGGGATAGATTATATAAATAGAGATTTTGATACTTTCGTAGGTGATTTAAAGAATTACATAAAAACAAGATTTCCTGAAGATTTTAATTATTTTAATTCAGCATCACCTGATATGATGTATTTGGAGATGTGCGCCTATATGGGAGTTGTTTTAGGGGAAAATATAGATAAGGCATTTAATGAAAGTTTTATCTCTGAGGCACAATCAAGAGGCTCGCTTGTTAGAAGTGTAAATGATTTTAATTTTAATAATTTTGGCAAGACAGCATCTCAAACACAATTAAAAGTAAAGTGCAATGTGCCTTATATTGTTGACAATGAATTAAATAAACCAGACCCAACATTATTTATGCACCTTAAAAAAGGAATGATTGTGTCTTCTAATTCTGGAACAAAATTTGAAACTTTAGAAGATATAAATTTTGCAGACGAGAGGAATAGACAAGTTATACCTAATTATAATAATAATGGTGAGCTCATAGATTTTACTATTATTAAGAGTGTAACTATAAGAAGTGGTATAACAAAGGTGCAAAGATTATATATAGATACAGAACAAGCCACTCCTTTTTTAAAGGTAACAATTTCAGATACAGATGTTACAGAAATTTCAGGAGTTATTGGATTACCTGGAAATCAATATCAAATAGCAAATGATAGTATTTTTGATAATTTAGATTATCAATATTATCATGTAGATTTTCTTAGTAGGGATAAAATATTTGTAGAGTTAGAGGATAATGTAAATAACCCTAATCAAATAAAACAAGGTGATTGGGTAGAAATACCTAAGAGGTTTATAATAAAGAGAGATGTAAATAATATCGTAACATTAATCTTCGGAAGCTCTACAACAAACTTTGATTTATTTGAAGACTTAATAAAAAACTTTGTAACAGATATTAATCTTAATCAAGTTTTAAATAATACAACTTTAGGTGAAATACCTACAGTAGATTCAACATTATTTATAAAATATAGAACAGGCGGAGGCTTAGATTCTAATGCACAACCATTTCAAATAACAAATATTGTATCTAAAGAATTTTATTCTTTTCAATTAGCTTTTGATGCAGATAAATTAGCTAGAGTTAGGAGTTCTCTACAGGTTTATAATGAGTTACCTGCCGTCGGAGGCTCTGAAGAAATGTCTAATGAGGAAATAAGATATACTGCACCAAAAGTATATGCTGCACAAGATAGAGTGGTTACTTATGAGGATGTTAGATATTTTATAGCTAATTTGCCTTCTAAATTTGGTAGACCATATAAATTGGGAGTGGAAGAATTAAAACCTGGTGTTCTAAATTTAGATTATATTAAACAAGATATTTTTACAGAATTAGATTTGATTGATACAGAATATTTATATTTTAAGAGAAAAGAATTAATTCAAAAAATAAAATCTAAATTAGATTCTTATCAGCAAATATCTTCAACCATTACCTCAAATAACACATCTATTATTAACCAACAACAACTTAATAATTTAATTGTAGATAATAATACTTTATCATTATGGTTAGGTGAAAAAACAAGAATTTATATAATATCACAAGATGAAACAGGTAAGTTGGTTTCTGTTTATAAAGATACAAATGGTATATGGCAATATCCACAAGAAATATTAAAAGAGAATATAAAAAAATGGTTATTAGATAAGAGATTAATTGGTGATTGGTTTGAGATATATGATGGTAGAATTGTGAATCTACAATGTGAATTTACAGTTATCGTAGACCAAGCTAATAAACAAGAAGTATTATCTAAATGCCTACAAGCATTAAAAGATTATTTTAACATAAATAATTGGCAAATAGGGCAACCTATTTATGTTGCAAATGTTCAAACAATATTACAGCAAATAAATGGAGTTACGAATGTTGTTGATTTAAAATTTTATAATATATGGGGAACCAACAATTCTACAGGTCGTAAATATTCAGATTTAGAACCTGGCAGATATAGAAATATAATTATTCCTACAAATGATTATACCTCTAATCGTTATGAAGTTCAATTATATAATAATACAATATTAGGTTTTCCTTCAACGATATTCGAGTTTAAATTTCCTGATTTAGATTTTATCGGGAAGGTTTTATAATTATTGTTTTATATTTTATTAATTATCAATAGGTTATAAGTTTGGTTCTATAACCTACTTTCTGTATATTTGTACTATAATTAATAACAATAAAAACAAAACAACATGAACACAATTACATTTTTTTTAATCGGTGATAGAACAAAGGAATTAAACTTAGTAAATGAAGTTAAAGAATTCTTTAAAACAATACCAAACTTTCAAGAAACTTATAATGAGAATGACATCTTGTTTATATATGCAGATAAAGATGAAGATTTAAAATATGCTTTCGGTAAAACAGATTATGTTGGAAATGAAGATAGTGGAGATGGACATACGAGCATTGATATATTTAATGTTGAAGTTACAAGAAATAATTCAGTAAATTTAAGAAATTATATTGAAGTAGTTGGTTATGAAAAACAAATAGATTCACTTGGGGATGAGGATGGTTACTTAATCGAAGGAGATGAAATTTCTCAACATACAATGGAGTTTTAATTATGCAAGGAATAATTACATTAGAAGAATTTAATTATATAAAAATAAATTTACCAATTTGGGTTTTCTTATTGATTATTTTAATTTTCTTTGTAACTTTGTTGACAACATACTTTTCAATAAACAAAACATACTTAATAAAATGATTTATAAATACTCATTAATCTTATTTTCTATTTTAGCTTATGTATATGGAACTATTTGGGCTTTTAATCACATTGATGCTTGGATAGGTATAGCATTATTTATAGTTGGTTTAATATTTCTTATCAATCAAATTTCAAAACAATTTAAAAACAAAAAAGATGCGTAAAATTTCAATGGTAGCTATTACCTTATTAGCGGCAATTATTTTTATTTCATGTGATAGAGTTGCTCCAAATTATTATGGTGTAATGATGGAAAATTATGGAAAAAACGGCAAATCTGATTATTCTAAACAACAAGGTAGAGTTAACACAATGTCTCCTGGCACAGAATTATTTCAAGTTCCCGCATTTGAGCAGAGAGCTGAATTTACAACTCAAGGCTCAGATGGTAATGAAACAAAAAGAATATTACAATTAAAAGCTTCTGATAATACTCAATTTTCTGCAAGTCCTTTATACTCTTATAAAGCAATGTCTGATAAAGTAGTTGATTTGGTTTTTCAAAATTCAAGACTTGGAAGTGGCGAAGACTTTATGAGAGCGTTAGAAAACAATGTTTTAGAACCACATATTTATGATTTAATAAAAGAAGAGAGTCGTAAATATTCAACCGACACTTTAATGGCAGCTGGAGGCAGTTTGATGTTTGAAAATAAAGTTCAAGCATTAGTTAAAAAATCATTTGAAGACAAAGGTTTGGAATTAATTACATTTTCTGCAAATCTAGATTTTAGTGATAAAGTGAAAGCGAAAATTGATAGCAGAAACGAAGTAAATACAAATGTTTCAGTATTAGACCAACAAATAATTGAACAAAGAAAAATAAATGAACTTGCACAATTAAGGGCTGAGCAAAATAAAATTATTAGCTCAGGTATTACTCAACAATTATTGCAACAACAATTTATTGATAAATGGGATGGAAAAACTCCATTATATGGAAATATGCCTATAACTTTATTTAAAAATAATTAATAAAATTAATTAAATATATGAAAGAAATCGAAGAAGAAAAAATTAATCCCGTTTCAATTGTAACCATCAAGGAGAAAATTGATATTTTTAAAGGCGAAGAAAAAGCCGAAAACATTGAGCTGATTCTATTAGAAGAAAATGGATTCACTTTAATCTCACAAAAGGATTTATATCAAGTAGGAGATAAGGCGGTTTATATACAACCGGACTATTGTTTATCTGATATTTCTTTATTTGAAGGTTTTCTGAGACCTCTTAATAAAGATGGAATCCCTGATGAGTCTAAATCAATGTTAGGGAAAGTCGGTGGGTTACCAAGAAGAATTAGAGCTAAGAAATTTAATTTCCACAGAGGTGATGGAGAGGTTATTTATTCTAATGGTATTTTATTACCTTATGAAGATGTGCAACTTTATTTATTTTTTGACAAAGACGGAAACAAAACTACACAAAGAGTTTTAGAACAAGAAGAACTTGATATATTATTAGATATTACCAAATATGAGGAACCTGAATCAAATAAAGGTGGAATTAACACAGGCTCTTCAAGAGCTTTTCCTGAAGGATTATACAAAACAGATGAATCTAATGTGAATAATATGTGGAATCATATTGAAAATAGAATTGGATACCCTTTAATACTTATTGGAAATGAAAAAATTGACGGCTCGAGCGTGACAATTGGTGTTAAAAACGGAGAAGGATTTATTTGTTCTCGAAATTTTTTAAAACCTATAAAAGTAAAGAAAACGGTTGGTCGCAGAAAGAAAACTTTTTTAGAAACAATTATATTTTGGTCAAAACCTGATTTAAATATTTATGAAGAAAAAGATAATGATGATGACTTTGTTAAATATGGAAAACCTTACTTAGACTTACTCTTAGCAAATAATCAATTTAAGAATATTGTTCTTAGAGGAGAATTAAACGGAGCAACTCTAAAAGGCTCAGGTAATAAAAACAATCCATCAAAATCTCTGCCAGCAAATATTAAATTTTTTGGAGCCGATTCATTAAGTGAAGAAAAAGGTATATTTGAAAAAGTTGATTATGATTCATTTAAAAAAATAACTAATTCTTTAGGAGTAGAAACTGTTAAAGAAGTCTTTAACCAAGAGTTTAATTCAAGAGAAGAAATTGAGAAAGCATGCAATAATTATTTTAAAACAAACATGATTGAAGGCATTGTATTGAGAACACCAGATAGTAAATTATCAGTAAAACTTATGAACTTAGAATACGACTCAAAAAAATAATAATATGAAATTAGCTTACAAAGGGTTTAATAAAGGTTTGGTTTGTAGCCTAGGTACAATGACTGCGCCTACTAAATATGAATTAAATAAAATTTATATCAAACAACCTATACCAAATGAGAAAGAAAAATATGAGATGGTAACAATTAATATCTTGCCTAATCCCAATGTATCATTTGCTTATACGCCAGAAAAGAAAAAATTAAAAACATGCACAAACCAAGGGTTTCATTATTGTAATACTTTAACTGATGTTTTTAAACACTATTCTAATATTAATGGTAATGAGTTTGCAATTATTGAAGTTTTAGGAAATTTTACTGATGGCCCTGCTAAATCAATTACTGATGCTTTTAGAATTGTTAGAATATTAGATGAGATTGAAATCAAAAAAATCATTAATAAGGAAGAGTTAGATAAGATTGATGAAAACATGAATCTTAGATTATTGAAACAAATTCAAACCGAAAATCCGGAATTAATTATATCTGGTTCAACAGCACTTTATTTGTATGGTGTTAAATTAGAAAGGTTTAAAAATGCAACATCGGATTTTGATTTTATTATTCCTTATTATAAATTATTTAGAAAAACAGAAAAAGTCAATTGGATAGAATCATCTATCTCAGATAAGATGTCTGGTAATGATTTTGATTTATCAATTGAGGTAAACAATAATATAAATGAAGACTTAGAAAAATTAAATCAATCAAAAGAAAACAAACATATATCTGATTTTTTTGAAGAAATATTTAATTCACAATTTTCAGGAGAGAAAACAGAATTAAAGAACATTAGGTGCGATTTAAAGATTGACCCAAAAGCAAAATATACTTATATAAATTATAAAGGTTTCGATTATAAAGTTGGAATTTTCGAAGATATATTAGAAGCAAAATTAAAATATTCCAAAAACGGTCAAAGCAAACATTTTAAAGATATTAGAGAAATGTGCGGAATTTAAATAACAAAAAAATATAAAACTATATTTAAATAATAAAACAATTAATGAAAAAACTTTTTATTTTAATTTTGCTTTCTTTTTATTTTTTATCTTACAGTCAATGCCCAAGAATTAAATCTATAATGATTGATGCTTGCGGAACAAACGAAGAAAGAAATGAGTTTATGGTTCTAACCACACCAATTGCAATTACGGTAAACAATCTTAAAATAGATTTTGATGCAAATAATAATTTAAGTGGAGCAACCAATTTAGATATTAATGGTACAAGTTGTTCTTGGAGAATTCCTCGTACAAGCTCTATTGATTCTTTAAAAAAATATACCACAAATAACTCAAGAATTATATCTGCAAATCCAGGATCAACAATCCCAGCTAATTCTACAATATTAGTTTTGACATCAGATTTAGAAACATTTCCTTATAATATATCTAATTTAACATATTACGGTGATGTTTATGTTTTACAATCTAATTGCACCAGGACATTAGGTGCTTTTACAAATTTAGGTAATGGTGCTAATTATAGAATAACAAAGATAAATTATAATTCTTGTAGAGATTCTGTTTGGCATTACATAGGAAATTCAAATATAAATGGAGATTATGGTATTAGAAATACAAATGATACCATGAGAAAATCAAACCAAACAATTAAGACAGATGGGTGCAATACTTATGAAGTACTACCAATAGAATTATATCAATTTTATTCTGAATGTTTAGATGATAAAATAAAAATTTATTTTTCAACACTATCTGAAATAAATGTTGATTATTTTTATTTACAAAAAAGTAATGATGCAATTAATTGGATTAATTTTGCATGGTTTCAAGGCTCTAAACTCTCAACTAATTTAAAAGAGTATATTGCTTATGATGAATATTCAGATAAAAATTATTATAGAATAATGGAAGTAGATTTAGATGGCTCGGTTACTTACTCAAAAATAATATATTCTAATTGTAGAAATAAAGAAGATATTTGGTTTACACAATCTAATAATTTTTTATATTTTTATAATCAAGATAAATATGAATTATATAATATGCTAGGACAATTAATAAAAGTAATTAATGAGCAAGAATTTAATATAAATCATTTATCTACAGGTTTTTATTTATTGAAATATGATGATAAAATAGTTAAAATATACAAGAACTAAATAATTCTAAATACACATACTTGATTATTAATGGTTTATAGGTTTGTTTTTATAGACCATTTTTTGTATATTTACACTATAATTAATAACAAAAAATAACAACAATATGAAAGTAGTAATAATAGAAGAAGGTATTAAAAATAATCCTTTTTATGACGAGGCAAAAGAATCACTTATTTCTTCTTGTTTAGAAGAGGCAAAAAAAGATTCTAATTGGAATACTTCTAAAGAGGTAACTATCACATTAGAATCTTTCGGAGCAGATATTGATGAAATATCTTGTGATTATGAGTTTACAAAATAACAACCATATGGAAAATAAAGAATTTCTAACTAGAAAAATAAATGAATATACAGATAAATTAAAAATCTCTTCAGAAAGACAAACATTTTATCAAGTTTATTTAAAAAATATAATTTTAGATAATAGTGAAGAATCAAAAATTTTAATAAAAGGTTGCAAGCATTTTATAATTGATTTTTCTGCACAATGCAAACACAATAAAAATCAAATAAAAAAGTGGTCTAATTTATTAAACAAATTAAAATAAATAATTATGATTGAGAAAATATATTCAAATTCTAATCAATATCAAGCAAATATAATTTAAAATAATGGCTTTAGATATAGAAGAGTTTGAAAAGAAATTAGATGATATTTTAGCAAAAGAAACTAAAGAATCATTAAGTAATTGGTTGGAAGATAAATATTGGGAAGAAATAGGGCACAGATGCTCTGTAAATACTTACAGTTTTTGGAAAGATTTAAAAGAGCAATTAAAAAAAGAATTTATTTTAAATAGAAGATAATGAAATTATTAGCAAAAATGTTAGCTTTAGTAGCTACAGAATTTAAAAACAAACAAGATAGACAAGGTAAGCCTTATTTCTTTCATTGTTTTCATGTAATGCAAACTTGTGGTTTAACAGATGAAAATTCATTATGTATAGCTCTAGGACATGATTTAATTGAAGATACAAATATCACATTTGAATATTTAATGGAAGAATTTAATGCAGAAATTGCTAATGGGATTAATTGTCTTACCCATAAATTAGGACATTATGATGATTACATTAAAACAATTCCTGTATATCCATTTGTAGGAGAGAAATGTACTAAGATTAAATTAGCAGACCTAAGACATAATATGGATGCAAGTAGACTTAAAGGTTTATCAAAAAAAGACATAGACAGAATGGAAAAATATATGAGAGCTTACATTTACTTATCTGAAATTTAAAAATTTTACAATATTTATAACACATTGTTTCTTATATAATAAGAATATATCTAAAAAAAAATAATTAAAGAAATATTATTAACCTATAACTAAATACCCTGTCATAAGCTCTCCGAAGTCAATACTAATTGTTGTAGGATTAATTATATCATCAACTTCTGCTTGTATCACCACTATTTGTTTTGTTGTTGAATCCCAAAATTGAATAATAGGTAATTGTCCAAACATTTTAGAATTATAAGGAACAATAATTGTTGAAACATTATTAACAAGAGTAATAATTTTACCAGGATTAGGATTATAAACTTCAATATTATTAAAGTTATAATCCTTTAATTGCATCCGATATAAGAAAGATATAAATAAGCTATTTACAGAAGTAAAAGTATAATTATCAAAAGAAGATGTTTGGTAGTTATAATATTTATAAGCAATTGTCCAAACTAAACCAGATTTTGATAATAAACCAAATATTTGAGAACCATTATCGGCATAAACAGGAGTTTTCTCTGTGTTATAGAAAATTTCACATAAATAACCATTATCAACACCTTCATTATTTAAACCTGAAGAATTTTGATTTAATAAATTTAAAGTTGTTAATTGAGAGTTGATAATAGTGGTAACAACATCTGATAAAACTAAAGTATTTGTGAAACTATTGCTTTTTAATTTTGTCCCAATAACTTTATTGATTTGTTTAGGTGCTAATCTTTGCATTTATTAATTTTTATTTTAAATAGTTTTTTATTAAATTTTGTATATTTAAACAATATGAGCATACTAAAAAAAATATTAAGAGAATCATTAGATTTTGATTCTATCTTTAAAATGCCTTTTATTTCTGTTATAAAGAAAAATGGAGGTGAAGTTGTTATTGTGGGTGGTTCTGTTAGAGATAAATTTTTAGGAAAAGATTCTAAAGATATTGACCTTCTTTGCCGAGGAATTGATATGAATAAATTAATTTCTATATTGGAAAAATATGGCAGAACAGATTTGGTAGGTAAATCATTTGGTGTTATAAAATTCATTCCTGATGGATATGATTTAGATGAGCCAATAGATATTGCATTACCTCGTACCGAAAGACCACTCACTGATTTTGAGAAAGATGAAGCAGAAAAGAAAACTGGCAAGAGACCTAAAGGTTACCAAGCATTCACAACTGATAGTGACCATAATTTATCTATTAAAGATGATTTATTGAGAAGAGATTTTACGATTAACGCTTCCACGGTTACCTCAGACGGAGATTTATATGACCCATTTAATGGTAAAGAGGATTTAGATAATAAGATAATTAGAATGGTATCTCCACAATCATTTTCTGACGACCCTCTTAGAATACTCAGAGGAATTCAATTTGCTTCTCGTTTTGGTTTTAATATTGAAAAGAATACCTGGGAAGAAATGAAAAAAAATTCTTCTAAGATAAGAGGTATAAGTGGTGAAAGAATATTAATAGAGTTAGAAAAGATTATTAAGAAAGGAGACCCTATGATAGGATTTAAGTTATTAATGGATTCTGGGGTATATGATGTTATCTTTGGTACACATTTTACAAAATTTATCGGAGATGTTTCATTAATTAAAAAATCAAAAACATTATCAGAGTTCATTTATTCTATTGTACAAGACTCTGTTAAAGATATTTCTAAAATACATATAGAAAGATTAAGAGGGACAATAGATACAGCAAGAGAAATTGATTGTTTAGAGTTAGCTTGGAATAATAAAAATACTTCAATACTTAACTCTAGGCTCACTGCTTATAAGATATATAAAACAACTGTAAAGGGGTTTAATTTACAATTATATCCTTCTAACATATCAAAAGCTATTAATGATTTAAAATCAAAATACCCTAAGTCTATGAGCGAATTAGAAATTAATGGAAATGATTTAATGGAATTAGGATTAAGAGGCAAAGAAATTGCAGAAGCATTCAATAACATATTCATAGAAATTTATTCAGATAAATTAAAAAATAAGAAGATTGATATTATCAACTATTTAAAAAAAACAAATAAATGAAATTATCAGAAGTAATAAAATTAATAGAAAACAAAACAGGTAAGAAGGTTTTGTTAGAATCGACAAGTAGCCGATATTTCCCCATAGATGAAGTTTTAGAAAAATGTAATTTAAAAAAATGGAATACTGATGCTGAATTATTAAAAATAAGAAATTATTTTGAAAAACAAATAGGCAAAAATGAAGAAATAGTAAAATGGTCTGTAAATCGAGAATTTGAATTTGTTTTAGTAACTAAAACAAAATAATATAAAAAGTTTGACCTAATTAATTATTTAAAAAATAATTAGTATTTTCTAAAATTTTTAATTATATTTGTATTATAAAATAAATTCTTATTAAATGGAGATACCAAAAGATTATAGAATAGAAATGTTAGAAGGTTATAATACTGCTTATACCTTCTCATCATTATTCGATAATGGATTAAACACTTTACATTTAGCAGATATAATTAATAAGAATAATGAGCAAATAGATTTACTTAGATTTCCTGGAGGTACACTATCATTTGACTATGACATTTCAAGTGATGGCTATGGTGAAACAGGCAAAAACAAACATTCTGTAATTCGAAACCCTAAGAATTTTATTTATAATTATATAGATTTAGTACAACAATTAAAATTTAAACCTAGAACGGTTTATTGTTTAAATTTACATCCATTTTTTAAAGATAAAAATTTAAACAAGTGGGAAAATTGTTTGTTGCCATTAAAAGTCTTAAAAGAAAAACTAGGCGAAGATAATATTTATTGTGTAGAATTAGGAAATGAGATTTTTATGCATTTTGCAAAAAAAACAGGTTTTTATATAGAAATATGTAATTTTTTAATTCCGAGGATAAAAGAAATATTGCCTAATGTTATAATTTCTGTACCAACAGAAGGTTGCAATAGCAACCGAGGAAATGATTGGAATAAGCGTGTTTCTAAAATAAAAGATATAAGTGCAATAAACCCGCACTTCTATATAAATGATTTGAATTTAATAGATAGAGAATTTATAGGAAAAACTTCTATTTTAGATATGGGAACATTTAGAGGTTTAACAAATCATTTAAAAGTTATTTGCACTGAATACAATTATAAGTTTCAAGAAGGCTCAACAAAATTATTTACCAGAGAAATTCAAAATGAAATAGTGAGCAAAATGTTATTTAAAGCAAAAGAGTTAAATTTTGATTCAATGTTGTATCACTCACTCTTACAGGAAGATAAATATAAATATAGTAAATATTCAATTAGAAATAAACAAATAAACTTAAGATAAAAAATTATATGAAATTATTTTTAGTATTAACAATTATTGCAAGCTTCTATCATCCTAAATTTGAGGGAAAAAAAACAGCCAATGGAGAAATATTTTCCAACGATAAATTGACAGCAGCTTACAATCATGTTCCTCTAGGCACAATGCTTGAGATAACCAATTTAGAAAATAATAAAAAGGTTATTGTTAGAGTTAATGATAGGTGTGGAGTAAATGCAAGAGTAGATTTAACAAAGTCGGCATTTTTAAAAATATCAAAATTAGAAAAAGGCATTCTAAAGGTAAGCATAAAGAGTTTATGAAAGATAAAATATTAAAATGGTGGAACAGAAATTGGAGTAATTGAGAATTTGTATATCATTTACATACATATAATTCTGAATCTTGGAAAAAAGCCCCAAAAAATAAGCATTTAATATTTAAAAGAGTATCAAATGATGGGTTAGAAGAATATAAAAAAATAAAAATATTTTAAAAATTTATATTTTATTAAAAAAAATATTATCTTTGTTTTATGATAAAAGAAGAGTCTTTAATAAGTTTAGGGTTTAAAAGGAAATATCTAGATGATAAATCAGGTTATTGGTTTGAGTTACCTTTTCAAATTGGATTTATAAAAGGTAAATTTATGGCAGACTTACCTAATTATTTTTATATTGAAGTTAAAACAAAAGACAAAGAGGGGGAAAAGGGTTCGGAAATATTTTGGGATGGTTCTTATAGAAGATGGAAAGAAAAAGTTGACCATTACATAAATGGCTGGGCATCATTACATATTAAAAAGAAACAATGAAAAAAGAAACAATGAAAAAAGAAACAACTGAAATGAAAAAAGAAACAATGGATAAAATCTTTGAAATTCAAAAGCACAAAGATTTTATAACCGAAGAATTATTAATATTGATAAAAACAAATAAAATCAAATATTTTAATTCCAAGATAGTTTCTAACACTAAAATTCAAAAAGAAATAGATAAAGAGATAATAAATTTAAATGAGTCTCTATCTAAATATGCAATAGCAAAATTTAAAAAAATATTATTCAAATTAGATAAAAAATTAAAAGAACAATTAAACAAAGAATAAATTATGTTTACGACAGGAGATGTTATCACAACAAAATTAGGCATTAAATTTACAGAAGGTGAAATAGGAGATTTTCCTCACCCAGGACCTAAATATATAAAGGCGCCAGAAGTTCAAGAATTAGGAGAACAAATTATTAGTAAATTTAGACCAGATTTAAAAAATTGGCAAATTGGTTATTTATTTAAGAGAACTGCGGCTAAATCAAAAACAGGCGAAATATTAGGTACAGCAAATAAAGAAAATGATAAGAGCAAGGCTTATTCTGAAAAAGATGCTTATGTAACAATTGCTTTTGATAAATGGATAACAATGGATAAAGACCAAAAAGCTAGATTGGTTTATCACGAGTTATTGCATTTAACTCCAAACCAAGAAAAAGATATTTTAGAAATTGAAGACCATCCTATAAATGAATTTCCGGAGGTTATTGCAATTTTTGGCCCAGGGCAAGAATCTGATATTTCATTTATAGAAGCTTATGAGAGATTTAAGAAAGATAATTACACACTTTTAGACAAGATAAATAATGAAAGAGAGTTAGAACAATAATTTTTATCATAATGTTTTTTATTTAATAAGATATATTTTTATGAAATATATCTTATTTCATTTTTGGTAAAACTATTTAAAATAAAAAATACTAATGCTAAAATGGATTTCTAAAAATAGAGATAAAAATACAAATTTTTCTGGCTCTACAAATACACAAACGATAAATACTGGAGTTTTATCTGGATTAACTTCTTTAGATATTAAGACTCATGTTGTAAATCAATCAATAGCCGCATGGAAAAATGGTGATAGGATTTTTGTTTGGCAACTTTCTGAGATAACAGATGTTCAAAAAATAACAAATAGATTAATTATATTATCAGATGATAATAACCCTATAACATTATATTTTTTAAATATAAATGAATGTGAATTAGCTTCTCAGAAATTTACAGATGCAGGTAATGGTCAAATTGTTTAAATAAAATATAAAAATAATGGCATTTAATCCTTTAACATTTATTCGTACTTATCAATCAACAGATAAGTTTATAACATTAGAAGATACTGATAATAAATCTTTCCGTGTTTTAAATATTTGTCAACATAAAAAAATAAGTATAAACAATAGGACATTATCTATCTTACAAGAAGGAGGAAATGTAATTAATTTAGGTTTCCAAAACTCAAGTGATGCTATTGTGGCTCGTAATACTTTACAATCTGCTATAGATTTGTTATCTGATAATTGTAAAATAGACGCAACAATTATACCGCCAGGTACTTTTATTGTAGAAAGTATAACTTATAGCCAATATAAAACACTACAATCAACAAATACTCTTGGTGTTTTACAATGGTATGATGTGAGTGATATAAATAATGATTTAGGATTAGGTGCTATTGTCTATAGGGTTTTATCAATTAACACACATGACTCACAACCTAAAGGGACAATCTTCACAACAAAACAAACAGTTTGCTTTAATTGTATAGATGATATAATTGTTTTTTCTGAGGATGGAGAGAATAAGAATAATACTTATAATAATAGTAGGGTTATACAGACAGATTCAGAATATTTAGAAGCTAAGAATAATTCCACAATAACCTCAAATAATAGTTTTTATATAACAGCTAATAATGATTCAATAATCGAATCAATTAATTCTACACATATTCAATTTTTTGATAATTGTAGAATGATTGTTAGAGATTCAAATAATTGTTCTTTTCAAAATATTATATCTTCAAATCCTTTATTTGAATATTCTAATTATTCAGAAATTATTGTTAACAAGAATGAAACATTAGGTAAACAGGGTAAAGAAATTTTATCTGCAAATGGTATCATAACATTAACAGCTTATAAAAATAGAATTTTGCAAGTGATAGATGGTATCACAGGTTTATACACAATAAATTTTTTAAATGAGTTTAAGCAATGTAATTCAGAGTTTGAATTACAAATTAAAAACATTAATTATGATGTTATTATAAAAGATTCAGTTTCGGGAAATACATTAATAACATTAAACTCAAAAGATTCTGATACAAAAGTTAGAGTTAAATGGAATGTAGGTACACAATTATTTGAAGCGGTTCAAGAGGTAAATAAATTACCAAGAAGAGATGTTGTTTCGGTTACATCAAATGGACAAACAACATTTACGAATGCTTTTTCAAAACTACCTTATAGTCTATCAACTGTTTTATTATTTATAAATGGTAAACAAGAAACAAGTTTCTCAATAAGTTCAACAACAATGATTTGGACAAATACAGATTATATTTTAGAAACGACAGATGAAGTAATCTTACAATATATATAAAACATAAACAAATAATAAATGAAATTAAGTAAATTAATAGAAGCAATTGAGAAAGTAACAGGTAAGAAAGTTTTATTAGAAAACAATAAAATTAAAGTTGGAGATACGGTCTATAAAAAAGATTCCAAATATGCTTGTAAAGTTTTAAAATTAAAAGGAAATAAAGTTCAAGTAAAAATAAACTTCAATAATAAGACAGAATGGATAAACGTAAATGATTTACAAACAGATTCATTTTTTAAAGATAGATAAATGGCAAGATTCCAAGCAAAACAAATAAAGAAATACATTTCGGCGCCAATTAGAATTAATAATTTAAGTGTTTCTGGTACCTCTTTTGATATAACAGCTTCTATAACTTCCGTTCTAACAACATCAGGTTTTAATGGTGGTTCTATTGCATTATTACCTTCTGCCTCAGAATTGGTAACAGGTATTATTGTATCTGGCACAAATAATAGAGTTGAGATTTATAAAAGTTCTACAAAATTAAAAATAAAAGGACCTGGCGGAGAATTATATGGTAGAATTACATTTGCATCAAGCATTTATACTTTGTCTTTTTATACACTTGTTTCTGGTGTAGAGACAGCATATAATTTACCTCTAGATTCTATTGAATTTGAGTTTAATTATAGGTATGAATTTAAAGATTTACCTACAGATGCACTCATAGGAATTGTAACAAGGAATATTAATCAAGACTTACCTTCATCAGGAGATTTAGTAACAGAATCATTAACAGTAAGTGGAATTAATTTAGTGTCAGATTTATCTTCTGCTCCAGATACTTCATCAAATATAACTTTAATAGTAAACGGGCAAGAATTTAATAACCTAACAGTATCTTCTGCATTCTCAGTTGTAGGTACTGCGGTAACTTGGATTCCTCTAAATGCTGGTTTTGATTTGGAGATAACAGATAAAGTAATTGCAAGATATACAACCTAATAAATAATGAAAAATAAAATTTTATTCATCAGTAAGAAGAAAATGTTAACCTATAGTGATTGTAATACAATACCAGATGGTCCTATATCTTCCGGACTAACAAATTCAATCAATTTTGTATTAGATTTATTAAAAGAATTAAAGATAGAATCTAATTATGAAATGGCAGTTGACGGTAATTGTATAGATAAATTCTTAACAATACATAAACCTACAGTATTGATATTAGAAGCTATATGGGTAACACCGGAGAAGATTGCTCAATTACAAAAACTTCATCCTAAGGTTTTATTCATGTGCAGGATTCATAGTCAAATAACTTTCCTTGCAAATGAAGGAATTGCTATGGATTGGTTATATCAATATAGAGACTTAAATGTAACTATTGCATGTAACCATAAAAGTGCGGTAGATGATTTATCTAAGGTAGGAATAAATTCTGTCTTATTACCTAACTATTATAAAATAACAAACACACCAGAGATTTTAGAAAGAGATGATAGATATATAAATATTTCTTGTTTTGGTGCAATTCGTCCTATGAAAAATCATTTAGCTCAAGCTATCTCGGCAATGTATTTTGCAGATGTCATAGGTAAGAAATTAAGATTCTTTATAAATGTAAACAGAGAAGAACAAGGTGGAAATAGTGTATTAAAAAACCTAAGAAACTTGTTTAAAAATAGTGAACATGATTTAGTTGAGTGTCCTTGGATGACTCATGTACAATTTATTGATTTAGTTAAGACAATGGATATAGGTATGCAAGTTTCATTATCAGAAACATTTAATATAGTTGCGGCAGACCTAATAGATAATAATATACCAATGGTTGTTTCTAAAGAAATATTTTGGTTGCCGTTTTACACTAAGGCAAAAGCTACGAGTATAGATTCAATTGTATTTAAATTAATGATTGCTTATTATTTTGGAAGAACAAAAGTGTCTAAGTTTATAAACAAATTATCTTTGAAATATTACAATTATAATAGTAAGAAACTATGGAAAGAATATTTCCAAAACTATTTAAAATAAACAGTAAACAAATAAAAATTATATAAATGAAAAAAATGAACAAAGAACAAGTTATTGGTTTGGTAAGACAAATATTAACTTTCGTATCGGTATTTTTAATTACAAAAGGAATTATTCCTCAAACTTTAGCAAATGAAATTATCACAGGTGTTATTGTTTTAGCAATGATTATATGGTCTTGGATAGATAAGACAGATAGAAACCTATCTGTCTGGATGATTTTTGTTCGTAAAGCTTTAACAATCACAGGAGCAATAATTATGGGCAAAGGTTTAATAAAAGAAGAGATGTGGAATGAAGTAATTGCTATAGCAATGACATTAACTTCTATTATTTTATCTTATTTTGGTAATGGTGAAATAATTACCGAGGAAGTTATTGTTGATAAGGAAATAAAAGAAGAACAAATAAATTAATTTTTTATTAGAAAAATTAAGAAAGGAGATAGTTGATTTTATCTCCTTTCTTAATTTTATAAGATTACTTTATTTTATATCAGATATCTTCAAACCTTGTTTCTTGATATTTAAATATGCTTTACCTACAATAAGACTATCAATAACATCTTCTACCCATTTATAACATTTTACTTCTCCTGTTTTCTTATCAACATAAGTAAAATTATAAATATCTTTATTTAATGTTATATCATCTAATACCTGAGATTGATATTGCATTTTAACTGTGATACCATTTCTCTTAACCTTGTAAGCAGGATAAGAAAGTTTTTTACATAAAGACTCATCTAACTCTTCAACATGAATTCCTCTCTGGTGCAAAATATATTGATACCCAAAATTTATTTGGGATAATACCTTTAATGTTTTTGCAGAAGTAACTTGCTCTTTACCTGAAAACATATTCATCATTGATAATTTAGGAGCTTCTATGCAAGCCTCAATAATGTTATAATCATTAATAATTATTTTTAATTCCTCCTCAAAGAATTTAGCTTTTTCTAATAATGTTAGGCTTGCCTTAAATGACCAGCCCCAACATTTTATTAGTTCATAATTATTTAAATCCCATAGAGATAACCCTACTTTCGAAGTAGAACCATCTATTGCTAAAAAATATTTTTGTAATTCCATAAACAAATTTACATAAATATTTTGTTTTATCACATTTTTTTATTATTTTTATACAAACAAAAAACAAAAATTTTATGAAACTTTCTATTAATGAGCTAATTAGGTTTTTAGCAAAAACAAACAAAAAAGAATTACTTCTTGGTTATTTTCAAATCAGTAATAATGATATGAATTTAATTAAAAACAACCAAGAAGTAGATTACATAACTTTACTAAAAATAAAAAGAAAATTAAATTTGCAAGGAATTATAGATAAAGATAATAGACAATATTATATTATCACAGATGATGTTTTAATTAAAGATATTTGTAATTATATTTCTAATAATTTAGAAAACTCTGAAACATTCAATAAGAAATATCAATCTAAACTAAAAGAGGGGTTATTAACTTATAAAACTATAAATAAATTATGTGAAGAAATTGGTATAGGTTTATCTACTTATTATAGAATATTAAATAATCCAAAGCATATCATAACCGAAAATGTCAAGAGAAAAATTAAGGCGTTGTAAATCAACGCCTTATAACTTTTGTTATTTGATTATTTTTTTGTAATTTTGTATTATGGTAATAAAAGTTTATGATAAGAACAATAACATCTTAATAGGTGAAGGACGAGAAATTTCTAATAAAATTATCTCATTTACATTTAATAATATTAATGGTGACTTTATAGTCTGTCCATTTAATTTATTAGAATCTAAGATAATAAAAAAGTATAAAAAAAGTATTTTAATTAAAACAGAAGAATGAATTATATATTAATAACATCGAACCATTTACAATTGCATTATTTAGAATCTATTTTATATAAAAATATTAAAATTGATGATAAGTATGAATTAAATTCTGCAACAATATTTTTTAATACCGAATCTACTTATGAGGAAATAAAGACCATTTTATATAATAATAACAACATGGTAAATGAATTATTTTTGCAACCGGTCGAAATTGAAATGAAAGCTTTATTTACGAGCGGAATAAAAGATTTTTTGTGGGCAAATACTAAACAAAATTTTTCTCTTAAATTAACCAAGAAAGAAATTTATAAAAAAATTGAAGAATTTGGAATTGATTCTATAACAGATGAAGAATCTTCAATATTACAAGATGAAAAAGTTAAAGAATAAAAAAAAGAACATTTAAATATTCCTAAAGAAAAATATTAATTGTTCTAATTCTTTTGTGTTTAAGAAACTTTCTTTCTTATCATCCAATTCCCACTCTATTATACTCTTAATAAGTTTTTTATGTGTAAAATTAACAGTTTCTTCTTTATAATTCTTATAATAACAATTAAGTGGGTGAAATAATAAAGATGAGATTAATAAATTATTTTGTATGCACCAATAAGGTTTAATAGAAAATAATATTATATCTTGTCCTTTATTTTTAGAAGGGTACTTTAATAAAGTATTATTAAACTCTTCTAAAAATTTTCTCTCAGCTATTGTTAATCTATTCATTTTTTATGTTTTCTATAATTTTAAATAGTTTTTTTTGTTTTTAAAAAATAATATTATAAATTTACACTATGATTTGTAATTGCAAAGTTTGTTCTCCGGGTTTAATACAAAATGATATAATTTATAATAGGCCTTTTGTTGAGGTGCATGCACACTCAACATACTCTATGCTTGATGGCACAGCTAAATTTAAAGAATATGTTGATAAATTAAAAGAATATAATTTGCCTGGCATGGCATTAACCGACCACGGTAACGCTAATGGTATTTATCAATTCTATAATGAATTAAAGAAGAATAATTTAAAACCTATTTTAGGTAGTGAATTTTATGCTTGCACAGATAAAGAATTAAAAATACCCAACTCAAAACGAGAAACAATAAATAAAGATTGTCATCAATCAATTTTCATAAAAGATAAACAAGGCTATCAAAATTTTAATAGATTACATTACTTAGCTAATACAGAAGGTTATTATTATAAACCAAGAATAACTTTTGAAGAATTATTTCATTATAAAAAAGGTTTAATAATGACCACAGGTTGTATGGTAAATATTGTTAATCAACTTGGAACAAATGATTTTAATAAAGAAGCGGAAGAATGGTTTAAGCGTTTCTTAAGAGAGTTCGGAGATAATTTTTATGGCGAGATACAATTTAATGAAATATTAGATAAATCAAAGTTTGGTGTTTCTCAAAAAGAGACAAATGATAAGATAATTAGTTTATGCCAGAAATATGATGTGCCTATATTAATTGGCGGGGATGTTCATTACTTAAATAAAGGGGATGATAGATTACAAGACATTGTTATTAATGTAGCAAGAAACAATGATAGTGGAGCAGAATCTTTTATTCACGCAAGACATCTTTATTTTCATAATAGCGAGGAAATATTTGAATTTAATAAAAAGTGGAATTATAATTATTGTGAAAAATTAATATCAGAAGCTCTAGATAATTCTTTAACATTATTAGATAAAATTAATTTTGAATTTGAAACAGTAGATAAGACAGGTTTTAAATTTCCAAAATTTTATAATTTAGGAGACAGAGAAGCTAATGAGGTTCTAAGAGAAAATTCTGAGAGAGGATTATTTCAAAAACTTAAAGCAAGGAAAGAAAGAGGTGAAAAGTTCTCTAAAGATAAATTAGAAGTTTATAAAAAAAGATTAACATACGAATTGGAAATCATAAAAGAAAAAGGGTTTGCAAATTATTTTTTAATATTTGAAGATATTACCAAAGCTTCAAATAAAAATAACATTAGGACAGGTCCAGGTCGTGGTTCATGTGCTGGAGCATTGTTGGCATACTGCCTAGATATAACAACTGTCTGCCCTATAACACATGAACTTTATTTTGAGAGATTTCTTAATCCAGCCAGAACAGGAGTTGTTGATATTGACCAAGATTATGGTCAAGGCGGAAGAGATTTTGTATATTTTTATTTGCAGGAAAAATATACCTCAGATTGTGTTATTGGTGTTGGCACACATCAATTATACAAAGCAAAGAGAGCTCTACAAGATTCAGCCAAAGGCTTAGGTTTTGATACAAGCTTTAAAAGTTTCTTAATGACAAATATTACAAAAATAGATGGAATAGAAGAATACAACGGAGACCTAATAGAATATTTTGATAATATCAAAAAAACAACCTCTGATTCTATTATAAAGGAATGGATAGAAAATAATACAGAAATTATTTATTATGCTAATAGATTAATGGGCCAAGTTAGACAAATAGGAACACATGCTGGAGGTATCGTAATAACACCAACACCAATTTGGGAGCATATTCCGGTCACAAGAGCAGCTAAAGAAATTGTATCTGCTTTTAGAGAGTCTGATGGTAGTGGAAAAGATTTATCGGATTTAGGATTATTAAAATTAGACATACTTGGCTTATCTTCTTTATCAATTATACAGAATTGTATTAATGAGATAAAGGAAAAGGAAAATATAGATGTGAGTGATGATTTATTATATTTAGATTTTGAAAACAAAGAAGTATTAAGAAATCTAGAAAACAATAATTTATATAGCATCTTTCAGTTGGATGGTGGAGCAAAGAGATTGGTTGATGATATTAAGCCTAATTCTTTTGAGGATATTTGTTCTATATCAGCATTAAATAGACCAGGTCCATTAGAAACTTTTGGAGATAAATTTGGTGATTGGAAGAGAAAATATGTATCTAATAATAAAGAAGATTTATATGATGACCCATTATATCCTAGATTAGAGTTTATGAGAAAAATTCTAGATTCTACTTATGGTATCTTGTTATATCAAGAACAATTTATGTTTATGGTACAAGAAGCTTGCGGATTAAATTTAGGTGAATGTGATAATTTTAGAAGATGTATTGCTTGGAAGAAAGACCACCCTAAATATTACCAAGTAGAAAAATATTTTAAAATATTAGAAGATGGTATGATAAACAAAGGTTATGGTTTGGAAGATGTTAAATATTTTATAGAGTATTGCCAAAAATTCCTCGGATATTCATTTAATAAATCACATTGTGTTTCCTATTCTTATGTTTCATGGCAAATGTTATGGTTAAAAACAAATTATCCAGCTTATTATTATGCTTCATTATTTAAATTTGAATCTCAAGAAAAATATACAGAATTAATTAATGATATGGCGAAAAATGGGATTGAATTATTACCACCGACAATTAATAAATCTGAATGGGAATTTAGAGCTCTTGATAAAAATAAAGTTGTTATGGGTTTTAATGTTATAAAATCTTTCGGAGATAAAGCTTATGAAGAATTATTAAATAATAAAAATAAATTAGAAGAATTAAAAGATTTCTTATCTATAGATTTTAGTAAAATAAACAAATCTGGTTTTGAAGCATTATTAAATACAGGTTGTTTTGATTGCTTTAATATTGATAGAGATGAAATTAAAAAATTAAAAGAATTATTAAATGATGGAAAAATAGAAACTTGGTTCACAAGAAAGAAAAATTCTCTTGAATTAAAGCACAGACCAGAATCATTAAAATCTCTTGATGATAATATGCTATTAAAATTATTATTTAAATACAAGAGTAAATCTATAGAAAGTAAACCTTGGATAGATTTTATATTTGAGATAAAAGATTTCTTAGAAATAGAAAAAAATAATTTATCTTTACAAGAGAAGGACGATTTATTCTTTAATAGCACTCAATTTTCTCTTTATTACATTGATAGGCTTAAAATTTTAAACGATTATAAGAAAAACATAAACAACTATAATAATTTTGAAACATTAAATAATTCGTACACTAAAATCGTTTTTATAGTTTCTAAGCTAGAAGAAGCGCAAAGTAAAAAAGGAAAGAAATATTTTCAATTAGAAATCTCAGATGGTTTAAATGTTAAACAGGTTAGATGTTGGGGAGATAGATTAGATTTAAAGAGAAATGATATTTGCCTTGGAGCATTCCATATAGATAAATTTGGGGTAACACTTAATTTAAAAGAAGGTATAACCGTATTAAAAGATTAAAAAAATAAAAATAATTTTTTTATTAATTTTAATCTTTATATATTTGTAAACTAAATTTTTTCACCAATTTAATAAAAAGTATGAGTACAAGAAAAGATGCAATCTTAGAGAGATTAGCAAAATTATCCAACAATGGAAGGGCACCAAAAGCGCAAACGGGAGATTTTGAAAAGAAAGAATCTATTTATGCAAAATTTGATTATAAAGGAAAGAATGAATTTCTTTTTCTTCCTTATAAATCAACCGTAACAGAAACAGAACCCGAAGGCGATATTTTTATGGCGTGGAATTTCCATAAGAATTTAACCGATAATCCTAAAAAAGAAATTCATGCAATGTCTAATTTTTTAGAGATTGGAGAAAAAAATCTTTGTCCTATTAATAAGGCGATTGTAGAGTTAAAGAAAGATTTCATGGCAAACAAGCCTATTTGGAAACCAATTGAAGAACAAACAAAATTTATGGTTCCGGTTATAGACTTAAATGATGTTGAGGGTGGAGTAAAATGGTTTTCATACAAAGTTTCTGTTAAAAAACAATTAGAGAATGAGATTTCTAATATGGAAGACGACGAAACTTTATTTTGGGATTTATCAGCACCTAAAAAGGTTATAATCACATTTGACGGTGATGCGCCTGCGGCTACAATGTATGCTGTATCTTTTAAAGAAATAAAAGACAAAGAATTATTAAAAACAATTAAAGCATGTAAAAATGATTGGATTGAACAATGTGTTGACCCAAAACAATTGATGAAAAACTATTGGGATTTACAAAAGAGGCAAGAATTGATTGAGGGATACTTAGATAGAGTTGAAGGAGTAGCTAATAATAAAAAAGAAGAAATAGAAGATAGTTTAGATTCTTTAGTAGATGATGATGAGTAATATTTTAATAATGAATTAAATAATATTTTCCATTTAAAAAAAATTAAAATATGAATCCATTTATAAAGAAATTGATAGATAAACAAAATGAATCAGTCCCAAATAGTTCTATGTCCGGAAGTGATTTATCAAGCGAAGTAAAAATTTGGATACCTACCGGAGATTATAAATTAGATATAACAATTTCAAATAAAGAACAAGGCGGTTGGCCTTGCGGTAGAGTTGTAGAAATATTTGGTAAAGAATCAATAGGTAAAACTACACTCGTACTTAACGGTTTAAAAAACTGTCAAGAAATGGGAGGTGTCGGTATTTTTTATGATGTTGAACAAGCTGGAGCATTTGAGATGATGGAGGCTTGTGGTGTCGATAGAGAAAATATGGTTTATAATAATGCAACTTCAATAGAAGATGTGTTTACCTCATTAGAAGAAACTTTAAAAGAAATTGCAAAGGAAAAATCAATGAAAGGCAAACCTGTTTTGTGTATTATAGATAGTATAGCAGCTCTTGTAACAGATGCAGAGTTAGAGGCCGGTTATGAAAATAATATGAACCTTGGAGGTCTTAAGCCAAAACAATTAGGTAAGGGTTTAAGAAAAATTTCTCCTTTCTTAAAAGAGGCAAATTGTTGCTTAATACTTTTAAATCAAATCCGCCAAACTATTGGAATAAGTTATGGAGACCCAGACATTGCCCCAGGTGGAAAAGCAAAAGATTTCTTTGCTTCTCTTAGAATTAAACTATTGGGAATGAAGAAGATAGAGGTTGCAGAAGTTGTTATGACAGATGAAGAATATGAGATTGTTGTTAATAATTGGAAAAAAAATGGCAAAGAAGGGCCTAAACCTAAGAAGCCAAAAGGCGAAGGGTTAGTTTTAGGTTGTGATGTGAATGCCAAATTAATTAAAAACAAAGTAGGTATTCCACATAGGGAGACAACTTTTAGGATTATGTTCTTGCAAGGAATCAGAGAGTCTAAAACATTATTGGACTTCTTAGAGGACAATGATTATATTGCAAAATCAGGTGCATGGTACACATGGTTAGACCCAGATAAAGATTGTCCAATTCCAGATGGAGAAAAATTCCAAGAAAAAGGTTGGGAAGAATATTTATCAGATTTAGATATTTACGAATGGGTTAAATCTAAAATAAGAAAAAGGACAATTAAGAAAATTGATATGTCTAAAATAAAAGAAGATGACTTGCAAGAGTCCGAATTTGATTTAGGCGAGGATAAAAAATAGAAATTTATTTTTAAAGTAAAATAGGTTGTTGTGATTTATATCAACAACCTATTTTTTTAAAACATTTTATGAAACCAAGATTATTATATATTGATGGATTTAATTATTTTTATCGAGCATTCTCAAAAGATAAACAATCTACAAATGAAGATGGAACCCCAATAGGTGGAGTAATTACATTTATGAGACAATTATTCTCAACAATAAATTATCTAAAACCTAATTATGTAGTTATTTGTTTTGATGGAGATGGAGCCGGTGAGAGAAGAAGAAATATATTTAGAGATTATAAAGATAGAAGAGGAAGGAGAAAAGATAGATTGGTTGTTACTGAATATGCTAATTTTAGTAATGAAGATTTTCAGGTAGATTTATTAATGAAATTGTTAAGCTATTTTCCTTTTCTTATAACAAAAGTAGATTATTTAGAGGCCGATGATGTTATAGAGTATTTGACAACAAAAAACGCTAACACTTATGAACAATTTATTTGTAGTACAGACCAAGATTATTATCAATTAATAAAAGATGGGGTTTCTGTTTGGTCGGCAGAAAAGAAAATTATAATAAACAAAGACAACTTTAAAGAACAAATAGATGTGCTCCCTGAGAATTTTATTTATTATAAAGTTTTAAATGGAGATACAAGCGATAAGATACCAGGTGTAAAAGGATTAGGTGAAGATAGAATATTAAAATATTTTCCGGAACTATCAACAATACCATTTAGAGATTTTAATGATTTATATTTATTAATAGATGATTTAAAGGATGATAAAACAAAAACATTAAAGACAATAAAGGAGTCTAAAGACTTATTACATAGAAATTATAAATTAATGAAATTAAATGAATCTAACTGTTCAGAATCTTCAAGGAGAAAAATAAAAGAACAATTGGATATGCAATATGGTTTTCAACAATCTTTGTTATTAACTTTTTCTTACTTACAGAAAAAAAAATACAATATTTATTTTAAAGATGTAAATAATATAACTAACTTGTTGAAGCAAATATCAACGAAACTAAAATTAGAAGCATAAGATGGCAGAAGAAGTAAAAAAAGATTTTTCTATTTATGGAGACTCTTTTCAAAAATCATTACTACATATTTTAATTAACGACACAAAATATCTAACACAATTAAAAAACATTATTGAATATGATTATTTTGATAATAAATATTTTAAAGAGATTTGTAAATTATTATTAGAGTATATAAGAGAACATAACTCGGCTCCAGGTTTTGATATATTAAGAATACTAGCAGAGAAGAAAGAATTAAATGATATAAATTTTAAGAAAAAAATAAAAGAAATCCAAGATAGTGATAGAGCTAATTTTGATTTTGTCTATAAAGAAACAAGAGATTTTTGCCTAAGCTCTTATACATTGAAAAATTTAGAAAAATCTTTAGATTTATTAATGGTTGGCAAGAGAGAAGAATCTAAGAAATATGCATTTGAAGCTTATAAATATGAAGACCTAGATGACCAACGTGTTATTGATGTTAAGAGGGATAGAATCAAATTATCTGGAGAAACAAATAAAAACCCGGTCCCAACTATATTTCCTTCATTTAATAAAATATCAAAAGGAGGCCCTGGAGCAGGAAGATTATTTATTCAAGTAGCCCCATCACATTTTGGTAAGACATCATCTTTAATATCACAAGCAAGAACAGCATCTGTTAATAATGTGAACACATTATATATATCTTTAGAAGATAATGAAAAATCAATCACGACAAGAGTTTTATCAGGATTGTTTGACATGGAACAGGAAGAATTATATTCTGGTAATCATGATGAATATGTAAATAAAAAGAAACAAGAATTATTAAATGGAGAATTTATTGTAAAACATTTTCGTTCTAAGAATGGACAAATATCTAATTTCAAAAACTTATTAAACAGTTATAAGGCACAAGGTATATTTTTTCAATTAATTTGCGTCGATGGTTTAAATCAAGTTAAATTAGAAAAAGGAGAAAAATATTTAAATGATAATGATAAGTTCGAACATTTATGTGAAGAATTTAGAGATTGGGCAGAAGAAGAACAGATGTGCATAATATGCAATTTCCAGACAAATAGGTGTCTTGAAATCTCAACACTCGTAGATAAAGAAAATGAAGGTAAAGTAAGAATAGACAGCTTAATAGAGGGTGATAAAATATTAACCAAAGAAGGCTATAAGAAAGTTGTTAAAATATATGAAAAAGAATACCAACCTGTATATAAAATAAAATTAAAAAATGGTCAAGAAATTCTATGTTCTGGCAAACATGAGTTTCCAACTAAAGAGGGAGGATTATTAAGTATAGAAAATGGGTTAGGTTTAAATTCCACTTTAATAATAAAAAAATAAGAACTGAAATTTAGACTGTACTATTTAAAATTATGCAAACATTAGTTCCTAAATTTTTTCGAGATACAGAAATATTAAACAACGAACAAAAAAATGAATTATTAATTTTTTATAATAATTTTGGTTTTAAAATTTTCAATAAATATAAAAGCTATTTTAATTTTTTATTAAAATTAGATTATAAGAAGACTTTTAAAGAAGCTATTGATTATAAGAATTTTGGTAATAAAAAAGCTTCTAATTTTTATAAAGAAGATTATATATTTTTGTTTGGGAAAGAGAAAGGTACAGAACTATACTTAAAGAGAGCAAAACAAAGAGGTTGCAGAATTGAAAATTATATAGAAAAATATGGAGATGATGAAGGCAGAAAATTGTTTCAAGAAAAAGCTTGTAATTCTAAAAAAGGACAAGCAACTAAAGAGTGGTATATAGAAAAGTATGGAGAAGAAAAAGGTTTAAAAATTTGGAATAATATTAAAAAAAATTGGAAAGATAGTTTTAAAAAATCGTTACATAATCATAAATCAAAAACACACACTTTAACAGATTGTATTAATAGGCATGGAGAAGAAGAAGGCACTAAAAAATATTTAGAGAAATGTAAAAATCAAAGTTATAGATTTTCTAAAAATTATTATATAGAAAAATATGGAAAAGATGTTGGATTAAAAGAATGGGTTAGGTATAAAGAAAAACAAGACCATTGTTCACCTAAAGCATTTATAAAAAAATATGGAGAAATTGATGGGAGTTACAGATATAAATTATATTCTGAAAAACAAAAATTAGGATTTAAAACAAGAATTGAAGATTTTATTTTAAAATACGGGAATGATGAAGGAATAAAAAGATGGGAGTCGTGGAAATTTAATTGTACAAATAATAAAGAAAATTCTTCTGGGTATAGTAAAATATCTCAAAAAATGTTTTGGGAAATATATGAAAGGTTAGAATCATTTGGGTTTAAAAATTTAGATAACGAAATAAAGTTTTACGAGTTAAGCGGAGAACAAATTTTTAAAATAAACTCTGAAGGCTTTACTATTATATTTGTTGATTTTAAAATAAAAAATTGTATTATTGAATTTCAAGGAGATTATTGGCATAAAGGCGAAAATTCAAATTTAAAAGATGAAAAAAGAAAATTGTATTTAGAATCAAAAGGGTATAATGTTCTTTTTGTTTACGAAAAAGAATATAAAAAAAATAAAATAGAAACATTAGAAAATTGTATTAACTTTATAAAAAATAATTATAAAAATGATTAAAGAAATAGAAATAGATTATTCTCAAATTGAATCTATAGAATTAATAGGGGAAATGGAAACGATAGATATTTGTGTAGAAGATACTCATATGTTTTTTGCAAATGATATTTATACACATAATTCAGGATTCGATAATCTTTCAGCCGATGCAAAGAATATTGGTAAGGCAATTGAGGTATTTCAAGTAGCAGATTATGTTATTATGTATGTTCAAGATAAAAACATGAAGGTAAATGATGAAGCATTTGCTTTATTATTAAAAAACAGATTAGGTATATCTTCTAAAGCGATAAAGGTTAAAATAGATAATGCAAAGAGTGTTTTCACAGAAATGGGAAGATTAATGGATTTAGCAGATGTCTCAGGATTAGACCAAGCAAACACGACAATAGAATCAATAAAAAGTATTAGAGATAAAATAAGAAGATAAAAAATGATAGAAAGAATATTAACAGAGACAGGCACAGAGAGATTTTCTTTATTTCCAATTAAGCATCAAGACTTATGGAATGACTTTTATAAAGTACAATTAAATGCTTTTTGGACAGTAGAAGAAGTTGATTTATCTAAAGATTTAGATGATTGGAATAATAATTTAAATGAGAATGAGAAGTTTTTTATTAAAAATGTCTTGAGTTTCTTTAATCAGGCCGATGGGATAATAAATGAAAACTTAGCGGAAAACTTCTTAAGAGATGTGAAATATCCTGAAGCAAAATGTTTTTATGGGATACAAATTGCAATAGAAAATATTCATGCAGAAATGTATTCAAAATTAATAGATACATATATTGAAAATGAAAATGAGAAGAGAGAATGTTTTTATGCTATAGATAATTTGCCGGCCGTGAAGAAGAAAGCAGATTGGGCTCTTAAATGGATAGAAAATAGTACATTTCAAGAGAGACTGGTAGCTTTTGCAGTTGTTGAAGGAATATTTTTCTCAGGTTCTTTTTGTTCTATATTTTGGTTATCAAACAGAGGTTTAATGCAAGGTTTAGGTAAAGCAAATAGTTTTATAAATAGAGATGAAAATCTTCATTGTGAATTTGCTATTAACTTAATAAATAATCATATAGAAAATAAACCTACAAGAGAAAGAATTTTAGAAATTGTTTTAGATGCAGTTGATATAGAAAAAGAATTTATAATAGAATCTCTACCTTGTGATTTATTAGGAATGAATAAAATTCTAATGGCTAGATATATAGAATATGTAGCTGACCAAATGTTATTAAAATTAAGATGTAAAAAACATTTTAATTCAAAAAATCCTTTTAAGTTTATGGAAGGAATTGCATTAAATGGAAAACAAAACTTTTTTGAGGGCCGCCCAACAGAGTATCAAAAAGCGAAATTAGATGGTGAAATTAATTTTAATGAAGAATTTTAAAGATAAATAATTATGGATTTTATATTTCATATTTTAGGTTTATGCCCAGACCATCATAATCATTTTAATTTTATTTTATTTTTATCTGAATTTATGAGTGGAAATTTTTGTTGGTGCACAATTAAAAACTATTTAAAAACAAATTATGAAAACATATACACCGCCACAAAACATAAACGAATTAAAGACAATTAAAAATATAAAGATATTTTTAGGAGGCTCGATTGAACAAGGAAAAGCAGAACAATGGCAACAGAAAGCAAGAAAATTAATTGCAAAATATGAGAAAAATAATACAATTGTCTTTAATCCAAGAAGGGATGATTACCAACCAGATGCCCAACAAAATTTAGATAATCCATATTTTGTTGGACAGGTTACCTGGGAATTAGATGCTCAAGAAATGTCTGATTATAAAATATATTATTTTGACCCTGATACCAAATCTATGATTACATTATTAGAACTTGGTAAATACGGAGATGAAAAGACATTAGTAATTTGTAATGAAGGGTATTGCAGGAAAGGTAATGTTGATATATTTTGTGAGAGATATAATATACCTCAATTTAAAACATTAGAAGAAGCAATAAGAAGTATATTTGCATGAATAAATATTTAGTAAAAAAAAATATATCTGATATTTTTAGAGTAAATTTGCTCGGAGAACAAATACATTTCTTAAATGATATTGAATTTACAACAAAAAAACCTCTTGAAGATATTATTGAACCCAATGACCATAGAATAGATTATATTTGGAAGATTGATAATGAGAATAATGGTTTAACACAATTAAAAGAATTAATAAAATGAAATTATACTTTAATATAAGAAATAGGCAATCAGGAAAATCTTCTACTTTAATTTATGAATACTTAAAATCTTCCGAAGATACATTTATAATAACAAGAGATATAAGAGCTTCACATTATTATATTGAAAAAATTGGATTAAAAAACACTTTAAGTATAGGTCAATTAGATAAATTAAAAAGAAAAGAAATTAAAAGATTATTGATTGATGAGTATTTATTTTTTAATGAGAAACAAAAAGAAGATTTAAATAAAATTATTAATTGTTATGAAGAGGTATTTTTGTTTTCCTCATCTAATAAAATATATAATTCTGTTTTATTGTCTTTAATAAAACAATGTAAAGAGAAGGGTTATAATAATAAAATCTTAAAAGATTATTTTGGATTTAAAAGCTCAGATATTTTTGAATATTGGAATAATTTATTAACTCATCCTGATATAAAAATTATAAATCATAGAAACTTAAATAATTTAAATTATCTTTATAAAGCAAAGAAAATATGTGATAAATTCTCCAAAGAACAATTTGAAACAGAAATATTAGGTCAATACATTTAAACACAAAAAGAAATAATACATGGAAGTAATAAAACGTAATGGACAATCAGTAGAATTTAACCCAAACAAGATACTAAATAGAATAAAGAAATCGGCAGATGGATTAGGTATAAATACAGATGAATTATTTATAAAGGTAACTCAGGGTATATATGATAAGATAACAAGTGCAGAGTTAGATGAGTTAATAGCAAATACTTCTATAGGTTATATAACTGATAACCCTCAATACTCGATGTTCGCTTCTAATATACTTATTTCACGTTTACACAAAGAAATTCCATTAAATTTATTAAAAGTAAGTAAAACACTTTATAAGAAAAATAAGTTAAATAAAACATATTATAAGAAGGTTCTTGAATGGGGAGAAGAGTTCGAAAAACATATAGATTATAATAAAGATTTTGAATTTGATTATTTTGCTATTGGGAGATTAAAATCAGTTTATTTATTAAAAGAACAAATAGGAAATAAATTTATACATTTAGAAACACCTCAACAAATGTTCTCTCGTGTAGCTATTAATAGAAGCAAGACAATAGAAGATGCTATAGAAGATTATAAACAAATTAGCACATCTGTATCTCCGGCAACCCCTATATTATTGAATAGTGGTACTCCTTCAAACCAATTAGCTTCTTGTGAATTACATTTTTTAAATGATGATTCTAAAGAAGGGATTTCAGAAACTTATAAGAGGTTAATTAATGCTTCGGCAAATAGTGCCGGAATAGGTTTAGCAATATCTAATCTCAGAAGTAATTATTCAGAATTATCTACAGGAGGAAAAGCGGCAGGTATTGTACCTTTTGCAAAAGTAATTAATGAATTAATGAGGCAATTTGACCAAGGAGGAAAGAGACCTGGAAGTTGTGCATTATATCTAGAACCTTGGCATAGAGAAATTTATGAATTCCTAAACCTTAGAAAACCACAAGGCCAAGAAGAACTTAGGACAAGAGATTTATTTTTAGCACTTTGGGCTCCTGATTTGTTTATGCAAAAAGTAAAAGATGATGATGTTTGGTATTTATTTTGCCCTAATGAAATTAAGAAAGCCAATCTAAAACCTTTTTATGAGATATATGGTAAAGAATTCGAGGAAGAATATTATAAAGCAATTGAATTAGGTTTAGGGAAGAAAATAAGAGCAAAAGATTTATGGATTAAGATTTGTGAGGTTTTAATAGAATCTGGTATGCCATACATTCAATATAAAGACCATGTGAACAGAAAAACAAATCATAAGAACATTGGTACGATAAAATCCAGTAACCTCTGTATATCAGGAGATTCTTTAATAAATATTAAATTAAACAATGAAAACAAAATTGTTACATTAGAAACATTAAATGATTTATTTTTATTATCTAAAAATAAAATTTCTGTTTTAAGTTATAATATACAAGAAGACAAAGATGAATATAAAAACTTATTAGAAAGTATTTTAACTAAAAAAAATGCAAATGTTTTAAAAGTAACCGATTTAAAAACAAATAAATTTATTATCTGCACTCCTAAACATGAAATTTATACAATAAATAGAGGTTGGGTAGAAGCACAAAACTTAAATGAAAATGATGATATAAAAATTTTAAATAGCTAAACATATATTAGAACTATTTAAAATAAATAGTTTTTATGATAATACTTGACGGGAAAGAATATAAGAAGCCATATAAAAAATTACAAAAAAAAGATTTAATAAAGAATGAAGAAGAATTTTTAAATTATTTTAAAGAGGATTTAAAAAATTATTTTTTGAAGAATTATATCAAAGAAGATTTATTATTATTTTTAAAAATTTGTTTAAGAAATGATGTATATAATTTAAAGGAATTCAAGATTAAATATACAAAAGAAGGTGAACTTAGGGTTTGGTGTAGTGACTCAAAGATAATAAGATGGAGCCCAGAAAATAAAAAAAGATTTTCAGCGTCTATGACAGGAAAGAAACGACCTGAACATTCTAAAAAAATGAAAATAAAAATGTTAGGAATTGATAGAGGTGATGAATGGAGAGAATTAAAAAGGAAACAAAATAGTTCTTTACATTTTAAAATTAAAAGATTAGAAAATTTAAAAATAGAATTTGATAAAAATGATGAAGAGGATATATTATTAAAGTATAGTGTCTTTATGTCTAATCAAACAAAATCACCTTTAGGAAGAATAAATAAATTAAAAAAGTTTCTTCTGAATGAAAAATATTTTAAATTTGAACCTTTTATCAAATTCAAAGAAGAAGTAAAAGAGGTTAACTTAAATGAACAAAATTATAAATTTTATTTTACAAAAACAATGAGTATTATTTCTTCTTTTGCTATGGAAAATAATAGTAATATGGGCACTACTAAATTTTTTGATAGAGGATTAATTAATGTTAATTATTGTAAAAATTTAAGCATTATAAAATATAGAAGTTCTTGGGAGAAAAAGATTATAGAATTATTTGAGAATGAAAAAATCTTTTATCAATATGAGCCCTTTTTAATTGAAAAAGAAAATGGTTTCTATAAACCTGATTTTTTATTAAATTATAATGGCAAAAATATATTATTGGAAATAAAAGGTTTTATTCGAGGGCGACAAGGGAAGAAGAATGAATACTTAAAAATTAAATCAGCATTGAAATATTGTAATGATAATAATTTACAATATTCATATTGTCAAAATTTAATTCAAAACAAAGAACATTTAAAATTAATAGAACAGAATATAATAAATAATTTAGATAAATTTAAAGAATGGCAATAAGAATAGAAAAATTAAAACAAAAGTTTGAAGTTTATGATTTAACAATAGAGGATAATCATAATTTTTATGCGAATGATATATTAGTACATAACTGTTCAGAGGTCATTCAATATACAGATTCTCAAACAGAGGCAATATGCACATTAACATCTTTTATATTAAAATTATATGTAAAAAATAAAATATTTGATTTTGAACATTTAGGAAGAGACGTAGCTTTTCAAGTAAAACAATTAAATAATGTTATAGATATAAATGGATATTCGAACCCATCTGGAGAAAGAGGTGGAAAGGAGCAAAGAGCAATTGGTTTAGGAGTTCAAGCATTAGCAGACACTTTCTTATTAATGGATTTTAAATCTTTTGTTTCTGAAGATTCAAAGAGATTAAATTATGAAATATTTGAATGTATATATTATTCGGCGTTAAGAGCATCTAATGAATTATCTAAAGGATTAATTAAAAAATATTGCGATGAAGAGGATATTGATTTTAATAAATTTAGAATATTAGAGCAAAATGATTCAATAATAGAAAAATTTACATATAAATATTTTCAAGGGAGTCCCTACTCAAATGGTATCCTGCAATATGATATGTGGAATAAGACAAATGAGGTAGAGGAAAATAGCAAATATAATTGGGGAGAATTAAAAGAAAGTATTAAACAATATGGTTTAAAAAATAGTTTACTGACAACAGTTATGCCAACAGCTGGCTCGGCCAGCCTTCGTAATTCGGCAGAAATGACTCAACCTTTTGATTATAATATCTATAAGAGAAGGGTTAAAGAAAAAGATTATATCGTTGTTAATAAATTTATGATTGAAGAGTTGATAGAGAATGGATGGTGGAATGAATGGTTAAAAAAACAAATAATGCTTAATGATGGTTCTGTACAATCTATAACAGCATTACCTATAGAGTTTAGAGAAAAATATAAAACTATTTGGGAGATAAAACAATCTGATTTAATAGATATGATGTTGGATAGAGCAATATTTATCGACCAAGGTCAATCAATGAATATTTTTATGAAAGAACCAACGGTTTCAAAGATAACATCTTGTATGTTTTATGGTTGGGAGAGAGGTTCTAAGCATGGCTCTTATTATCTACATACAAAACCTATTTCTACAGGGGCAAAAGATTTAGCTATTGATATGTCTGATGAATATGATAATGTAGAGATAAAAACATCTAATGATGATTTTGATTGTTTAGGATGTTCAAGCTAAACACTATTTAATAAAAAACATTTAAGTTTATGGATACAAATAATATCATACAAGAGGTCTTAAGAGAATCAGAAGAAAAGGTTGCTTTATTAAAAAACAAATTTACTTTATTAGGTAATAGTTCAAACTCTTCTCTTAGAGAATTAATTTATTTTACTTATGAGAATTTAGGTTTTAATAGAAAAGATTTACCTCAAATAAATAAAGAAGATTTAGATGAGTTAATTTTACATTTTCAAAATGTGGCTAAAGTAAAAAAAATAAAAATTCCTTTATTTAAATTAAAACCAGCTCAAGGAGAATTAAATTATAGTAAAATACAAAATAAAATAAATGCAAATTCTAAACAATGGTTATCTAGAATTTATATTTGTTCTCAAGATTATAGATTAATTGATGGACATCATGACTATGCAAATGGATTAGAAATAAATCCTGAACAAGAAGTTATGGCTTATAGAATAGTTTTACCTTTTGGTAATTTAATTAAAAGAATAAAAATGATGAATATTAGCAAGAAAAAAGATATTCTAGACAATTTGTTAGAAAGTTATGGTATTAAAAAAGATAAAATTTAAAATATCATGAGTAAATTAAGACCTAGACCTCTTCAAGTTAAAAATCATTTTAATAAAAAAAATTGTTCTCTTAGAGAAATAGAAGAGGGAATGCTCTTAAGTTTTAATTATTATGGAGATACAATTAATGATTATTTTCCTTTTATTTATGTTGTGGAAAAGAGACTTGATAGAATTTATGGTTTGAATTTAAGGTATTCACCTTATGATTTACAAAAAATAATTACTTTAAAAGACAAAGAGTTAAAAAAAGAATTAGAAAATCAGTTATCTTTGTTAAAAAAACAAAATGAGAATATAAATATTGATGAATCAAAAGCTTTGCAATTAATAAAAACAAAAATACCATCAGATTATTTATTATATTTTATTCATGATGTTAGCCCTAAAATACAATCAAAAATATTAAGAAATTATATTCCATCTAAAATGAAAGCTATAACTAAATTTATATTTAAGGTTCAATAATTTATTTAAATAATAAGATATGAATTTAATTAAAATAATAGAAGAAACATTTAAAAATAGAGTTATTATTGATGGATTAATTTATCCTGAAAATAAAGAAGATTTTGAATATTATATATTGGACTCTCTTGATAAATTAAATAAACAAATAGAGGAAGGTTATAATAAAAAAAATAAAAATGGTTTGCAAGAAATTTATTTTATTTCAATAAATGTAGATTTATATAAAAAATATAAAAACCTAGAAGTCAATTTATACGATTATACTGATTTTAATAATACTCAACAAAAAGTAAAAGATTGTATTTTATTAAAAAATACTGCACTTATAGACCCAATATCAGCAAAAGAAATTATTTACTCTTATTTAAATTAATTTTATGAATGAATACATTAAAAGGCAAATTTTTAAAATCTTAATAGATGAAAATATAGATAAAGAAAAGGTAAATAAAATTTTAGAAAAAATAAATATTTTATTTACACCATCGAGTGATGATGAATTGCCAAAATCAATAAATGTAATCACTCCTTTATTTTCAGGTAGGGTATATTTGGCAGAACAAGGAGGTAAATATTTTTATAAAGATGATAGAGGAGGAGTTATCTTGCATCCATCATCTAAAAAGGTAATGAGACAAAAAATAAATAAATATCTTGGCAAAGAAGGGTAAGCAAAAAAAAGTAAGATGTACTCTTTGCAATAAAACCTATTGGCAATTTTTATCTGTTTTAAATTTATACAAGAAGAATTTTTGCTCTAATGAGTGTAAAAAAGTTTATGGGGCTGAAAATTCAAAAAATAAAATTTTAAAATTATTTTGCAAAAATGAGTTTTGTAAAAAAGAAATACTTACAAAGGAAAAAACCAAGAAATTTTGCTCACCATCTTGTTCAAGTGAATATATGTCCAAAGTTTATAAAATGAAAATAAAAATGATGAATGATTCAAAAAATATTATTTTAAGAAAAATAAATGATGCACCAGATGAAACAAGAGCTAAATTAAGAATAAGAAAAAATATATAATTATGTTCGATTATGTAGGAGAGTATTATTCAAAAAAAGATTATCAAATAGATTTCTTTAAAAAAATAGATTCTTTTAAAGAAGAACATTTTTCTGTTGGTTACAATCCTAATGCAAAATATTACTGTTATTCAGAAGAAGAAGGTTATTCTGAAGATAGAATAAAAAATTTAATTGAAGAAAATAAACAAAATAAATTTTTAGAATTAACAAGAGGTTTAAAATTATCTTTTTTTTATGATTTAAAGGTTATAGAACAAATAGATGGAGAATTATTTTATTACTCTGATGATAAATACATTATATTCTGTAATCTAAGTACGATTTTTTACACTTATATAGATGTGTTATACTTTGTTTCAGAATATTACAAGACTTCATTAAAACAAATATTAAAGCAAAAAAATATAATTAAATATTCAGATTATAAATTAATCTATTATACAAATAATGGATATTTTGATTTTAATTTTTATTTAAAAAAATGGTCTAGGAATTTTGATATAAAATATTTTCCTTTATTTTTATATAAAGATTATTTACAGATTGAGAACAAAGATTTTAAAAATTTAAAGAGAGCAAAATATGTTGAAGATAAACTCTCAGATACTTTTATAAATATAAGAGGCTTGGGAAATATAAAATTAAAATATGAGGGTATAAGTAAAGTTACCGGAAGGATATTTTGCAAAGATGAAAGAATATATATTCAAGGATTAACAAAAGAAGAAAAAAGAGAATTGATATTACCCATTAATGAAGGAGATGAAATAATAGAATTTGATTTCTCTTCTTTTGAATATAGAATATTATATCAGATATTAGGGATAGAATTAAATTATGACCCTCATTTAGAAACAGCTAAAAGATTATTAGGAGATATTTCAAAGAGGACGGAGGCAAAGAATTTAAATTTCAAAATTCTTTATGGTGGCAATATTGATGATTTTAAGAGAGAATTAAATGACCAGCAACTTAATTATCTTGAGAATAAATTATTAATACCAAAAAAAACTTTAAATGATAAATTATTAGAAGAATATAATAAAAACAATAATATTAAAAATTATTTTGGAAGAATTATTTTACCAAAGAAAATAAATGGTTTATTGAGTAATTATATTTCTTCTACAGCTTCTGATATAATAATTTATAAGATGATATTATTATATCAGAAATTAAAGAATAAAAAGACGAAAATATTAACACAAATTTTTGACTCTATAATTATCAATATAGATAAAGATGAGAAAGATTTAATAGATGATATTGAAAAAACACTAATTAGTAATTATAAAGGTTTTAATTTTAACATAGAAAAACAATATTTAAAAGAAAATTTTGAAAAATAAAAATTCAAGTATAGGAATGGTAGGTGAAATGATTTTCGCTTCTGTTTGTTTTAGATTCAATTTAAATTGCAGTAAACCTCTAACTGATTCTTCAGATTATGATTTTATTGTAGATAATAAAAAAAAATTATTTAAAGTACAAGTTAAGACAATTTCTTGTACAAAAAATCAAGGTAAAGGGAGAAAAGAACTTTGGGTATTAAATATATCAGAAAATATTGATAAATATTTATTATATTGTGATATTATTGCAGTTTATATAGAACCTTTTGATACTTTTTATTTATTAGATTTAAATAAATTAGAAAGAAAAAGTCATTATACTTTTTACCCAGATAAAAAAGATAGTAGAGGCGTATTAGAAATGTATAAAGATAATTGGTCTATTTTTTCATAAGTTATGTTTTTATCAGAGTTAAATAATATAAAGAGAGTTATTCCATCAAGTATTAATATTGGTGATGATGTTGTTGCTTTTGAGTTAAAAAATAATGAAATTTTATTTAAAATAATTTATAAAGATGACAAGGTTATTTTATCTAAAGATTTTAATTTTGATTTAATTAGCTCTATACCTAAGAAGAAATTATCAGAAGTTTCTAAAAAAATGAAGATTGGATTAATAAATTATCCAGAGATAAAAGATAAATATTTTTTATTTTTATACAATTATGAAACAATTAAAATTTTTTATGTCAGTGATAATGATGATTTTATAAACTCATTAAGAATTGATACAGAATTTTATTCTAATTTATTAAATTTACCATGTGTGAAATCATGTTCAGAGTTTAAATATAGTCCTTTTAAAATTCTTGCATTTACAGAAAACATAATTATACAGAAGGTTTATGAAGATAGTACAGAAAAATAGGTTAAAAACTTTAAGAGATAATTTAAATAAATTATCCTCTGAGAAAATTAATTTAGTTTGTATTAAAGTTGATTTAAAAGATGAATTAACTTTGCTTTATTATTCAATCCCGATTATTTTTCCTGATGATTTTAAATCTATAGGCGCAGATATAATACATAATAAGAGTAAATTAGATTTCTATGAGATGTGTGAAGATTTTTTTGGCATAGATGAATTTACTAAATATCTATTATTTTATGATGATTCAGACATAAATAAAAACAAATTAAATTACAATATAGAGAAAAATAATAATTTAACCAAGATTAAAAAAAATATTGATAAAATATTAGCAAAAAAGTTTTGAAATATAAAAATTAATTACTATTTTTACATTATTAATAAAATTTAAAAATAATAAAAAATGATTAATCAAGAAACACTTTTGCGTTATGCAAGAAGAGAAGCAAAAGCATTAAAAAATGCTTTAAATGAAAGCCAAAGAAAGAATTTAATTTTAAAGAGGATTGGTAAGCAAAATTCTGTTTATGAGGTTATGTTTACCAATTCTAAATCTCCTGGTGCAAGAAACTTAAAAGAGAGAGTATCAACTAATCTTTTCAGCGCCGATGGAAGAAGAGGTAAAGATAGTTATACACCTCTTGAGTTGTTAATGAACAATAACAATGGGAAAAATTACAATTATGAAATTGCCGAGTTTATCAAATCTAACAAAGTAACAAAATTACCTATTTTTAGAGGCGTAAATATAGTTTTGTAAAAAATAATTAATTATATAGATAAAAATCTAGGTTTGTTTTTTTCATTCCTAGATTTTTTTTTGTCTATAATATTTAAAAGTAATGATAAAAGAATGTGTAATATCTAAGATTTCAAATGTTAATAAAAATATCTTGGTAAAAAACAGGGATAGAAATTATAAACCTGAAATTATAATTGTTAGAGATTATATTTTAGAGAAAGATTTGGAATTATGTTATTATATAGATTTAAAAACCGGATGGATAGAAGGCATAAACTCTAATGGCTTAGCTTTGATAAATTCTTCTTTGATGGTTGAGTATGATGAAAGCGAAATAAACAAACAAAGAAAAACAAATAAAATATCCAGAGAAGGAAAAATAATATTAAGAGCTTTAAAGCAAGATAAATTTAACTCTCTTATCAAGGCTCTCTTATTGCCAAATAGATTAAATGGTCATACTTTTATAAATAACAAAAATAAATCTTATAGTTTAGAATGCATACCTAACTCGAAGTTACATTTAGAGACCATAGATAACGATATTGAAGTTAGAACTAATCATGGACATAATATTAAGAAAACGGGTTATATAAGAGGGCAAGCAAAAATTTCTACAACTTCAAGGCAAATTATATCAAAGAAAGAATTAGATAATCTAGATACCAGTCAACTTTCTTATGAGAAAATATTAAATAGTTTATCAAAAGATTACATCAATTGGGATTCAAGGTTTCAACCTAATAGAAATATTGTTAAAGAAGGTAATTTATATACCACAATGCAAATGCTTTTTGACACTATGAATAATGTTATGATTCTTAGATATAATAAAGATGCTTGCAAAATAAAAAAAATAATTGACAAGAGACCTAAAGAAATAAGAAAAATAAAATTAACTTTGTTAAAAGATTTAAAATAATAATTTCTAATTATGAAAATAATTTTTATCAGTGATACACACACTAAACATGAAGGTTTAAAAATAGAACCTTGTGATATATTAATACACTCAGGAGATTTCTCTAACAGAGGCTCTATAATTGATTTTACTAAATTTATAAATTGGTTTGATAAACAACCAGCAAAACATAAAATTTTTATAGCAGGTAATCATGATTTTTGTTTCGAGAATGATAATAAAAATTTTTGTTTAGATGAATTAAAAAATTATAAAAATATACATTATCTTCAGGATTCATCAATTATTATAGATGGTATAAATATTTATGGTTCTCCTTGGACACCTTATTTTTATAATTGGGCTTTTAATGGCAGAACTAAAGATTATCAAGCAACAAATAAAAATCCTTGGTTAAGAGAAATATGTGATAAAATACCTAATAATACAGATATTTTAATTACACATGGACCTCCAAGAGGAATTTTAGATTTGCTAGATTCCTTTGGTAGCAACCCTGGTGAAAATGTTGGTTGTGAATATTTATTAAATAAAGTAAATGAAGTAAAACCTAAGTATCATGTTTTCGGACATATACATGAAGGGTATGGTATAAGAGAGCAAGATGGAATAACATTTATTAATGCTTCGGTTCTTAATTCCAGGTATGAATTAGTAAATAAACCTATTATTTATAATATATTTAAAAATAATTAGAAAATATTTTCTAAAAAATTTGGAATTACCAAATTTAGGTTGTATATTTGTAGAGTAAAAAATAACAATAGTTGTTTAGCACACAAAGCAAAGTATAAAAGAGTTATAAAATGTTACAGGCCAATTTTTTCTTTATAGGTTGTACATTACCTGGAGAAAAAATACTTTGCTTAAAAAGTTCTTTAAAATTAAAAGGAGTTAAAGAGTAAATATAGATGAAGGAACGACTTGTTTACATTGTTTCGAAATAAAACAATCAGAGTAACGATTATTAGTCTTCTATGCCTTTTGATTTTATAAAAAATGTTGAAAAAAAATATAAGTCCGATTAGCTCATCGTTAGAGCACTCACATTTAGGGAGAGGAAGTTGGTTAAATTCCAACATTGAGCACCATAAAAAGCAATAGTTAGTTTTACCAAAATCATTTCTTAAGATGATATGAATAGGTTAAAATAATTGTTTTAAATTATATCGCGGGATGGAGCAGTAGGAAGCTCGTGGGTCTCATAATCCCAAGGTCACAGGTTCGAATCCTGTTCCCGCTACAAAAGTAGAGTTTAGCTGATTCTACATAATTCAGGGTTCGAAACCTGAGATGCTATATAGTGTAGAGGGCACAACCAAACAATAGGGACCGACGATAAACTTAACAGTTGAAAATAGGTTGCGACGATAAGGGTAGCAAATGGTTCAATTCCATTTAATGGCACAAAAGTCCGTCGGTACGAGGCCGTAAGCCTGGAGGCAAGGCAAATAAAAGAGATATGTGGCGAGCTTTAAAGTAACCACTCACTAATGTTAAGTAGTGTTCATTAGATAAAATGGTTAAATATACGCCCTCTTAGATTTTGTAGGATTAACAAAACAATTATTTTAAAAAAGTTTGGTATTATCAAATATTCTTTATATATTTGTGGTATAAAAAAAAGAATACTATTTAAAAAATATAATAAAAAAAAATAAAATGGCAACAATAAATAAAATATGGTTTAAGAAGTTTAAAACTCTAATGAGGGTCTCATAAATCTATTTATTTATAGAATTAGAAAAGCCCTTAAAGTTAATTAAGGGCTTTTTTTATGTCTAAAAAATGTTCTTTGAAAAATATGGTGTAGAAGCTAACTTGGAAGAAGCGAACGGTTGAAGCCCGTTAGGAGTTGGTTCGATCCCAACCTACACCACAAAAAATTGGTATTAAATTACCAATTCATGCCCTTGTAGCAAACAGGTTTGTAGGCAATGTGCTTTTAACACATGGGGCCTGGTTCGATTCCAGGCGGGGGCACAATTTTTATAGAATACCGAGGTCGGCAATTGGTAGTCAATTCCTCTCCAAAAGGAAATAAGTGAAAGTTCAAACCTTTCTCTCGGTGCTAATAAATTATATTATGGAATTTGAAGAATCATTAATGAGAATCCAGAGAGGATTAATATTACCAAATGAATATAAAAAAGTTTGGGTGCAAGGTAGTTCTAATCCTAATAGAACTAAAATTTGTATTACTTTATTCACGAAAGATAATTATGAAATGAGATTCTTGGAATTAAAAGATTTTTCTAAGAAAGGAGAATCAACATCAATGTATATTAATCAAATACAAGAGTTGATAAACAATTAAAGATAGAGTTTTAGATAATAATTATTGTTTTGTGTTGATTTGCAGTAGGTTATAGGTTTGTTTCTATAACCTATTTGTTATATATTTGTACTATTAAATAACAATTAAAATAAATCAAAATGAAAGCAATAACAC
>ERZ795044.215-NODE-215-length-51373-cov-6.569371_pt1 | contig 51373 bp, 46 predicted proteins | sample MGYA00375128_ERZ795044 | MGnify/ENA primary metagenome ERZ795044 (study PRJEB30173, sample SAMN05720213) | anaerobic digester metagenome | isolation source: active sludge of municipal wastewater-treating anaerobic digesters | place: USA | collected 2014-12-22 ...
ATCCCCATGGCGTTTTACTTCGGCGGAAAATTCGGTTTTGTGAGTATCGCGGTTTTTCCGGTTGTGACGGTTCCCATCATTATTTTGGGGAAACGTTTGAGAAAAGTGACGAGGCAAATGCAGGAGAAATTTGCCGACATCACCTCCATCATGGAAGAGTCTTTTACCGGGGCACGTATCGTAAAAGCTTTCAACATGGAAAACCACGAAATTTCCAAATTCGAAGCCGTGAATATGCGGGTATTCAATTATTTCAAAAAAATGCTCAAAGTTACTATTGTGCAAAAACCTCTGATCGAAATTTTAGGGGCTTTTGGGGCGGCTTTTGCGATTTGGTTCGGAATGCGGACGCTTCCCGCGGACCGGTTTGTGGCGTTTATCGGTTCCATGTTCATGTTTTATGAGCCTATCAAAAAATTGAGCAAGGTAAACAGTTCGATTCAGCAATCGATCGGCGCCGGCAGCAGGATTTTCGAAATTATCGATCAAATACCCGCGATCCAAGAACGCCGTGATGCGGTTCATTTTCAAGGGGCCGTTCATTCCGTGGCATTTCACCATGTCGGATTTTGGTATTCGGAAGGGAAAGAAATCCTGAAAGGAATTGATTTTACCGTGAGGTCCGGGGAAGTCGTCGCGATTGTCGGTCCCAGCGGAGCGGGCAAAACCACTCTGGTAAATCTCATTCCCCGGTTCTACGATCCTCAAAAAGGGTTTGTCGCCGTCAACGGAAGGGATATTCGCGAATTTTCCGTTAAATCTTTGAGGGATCAGATCGGGTTGGTGACGCAGGAGACGATTTTATTCAATGATTCCATACGGGGAAATATTTCCTACGGAAAGCCCGAAGCTTCCGAAGAAGATATCCGCCGGGCCGCGGAGATGGCCCATGCCGATGAGTTTATCCGGGAGCTTCCGGAACAATACGGGACCAATATCGGGGAGAAAGGGAATCTGCTTTCGGGAGGGCAGAAACAGAGGATTTCCATTGCGCGGGCGATTTTAAAGAATCCGCCCATTCTGATTCTGGATGAAGCGACTTCCCAATTGGATACCGAAAGCGAACGGGAGGTTCAAAAGGCCCTTGAGAATCTGATGCAGGGGAAGACGGTTTTTGTGATTGCCCATCGCCTTTCGACGGTACAAAAGGCGGATCGTATTTTGGTGCTGGAAGAAGGCGGGATTGTTCAGGAAGGAACGCATGACTTTCTCCGGGGAAAAGAGGGAGTCTACAAGCGTTTATATGAACTGCAGTAAGACGCTGATCGGGTTGAGACGGCTAAGAGTGGATGGTTTTTGGGAAAAATTTTCAATAAGGCTCTTTTTAGATACTTAGAAAAGGGTTGAGAAGGCTACGAAATCCGAGTTGAAAACCGCATAAAAAACCTTGCCGTGGTATTACAATGTGCTATAATCCCACGCTAACCTTTGGGTTACGATAGATCCCGGTTAAATGAAATGAGGGGATGGTTCTGTCCTTGCGGGGACTTTGATTGGTTTGCGGAAAGTGATGCGGGACCGGATTTTAGAATATCCCCTTGATGAAAAAAATGAATGTCAAATGGAGGACGAATGGCAACAGTTAGTTTGAAACAGCTATTAGAAGCAGGGGTTCATTTCGGTCACCAAACTCAACGTTGGAATCCAAAAATGGCACGGTACATTTTTGGCGAGCGGAATGGCATTTATATCATTGATCTGGAAAAGACTTTGGCGAATCTTGGGAAGGCTTGCGCTTTTCTGAAGGGTGTCGCTCGGCAGGGCGGGAAGATCCTTTTCGTGGGGACCAAGAAACAGGCGAAGGAGCCGATCGAAACCGGGGCGAAGAAATGCGGCATGCCGTTCGTGAACCAGAGATGGCTGGGAGGGATGCTCACCAATTTCGAGACGGTCCGGAAAAGCGTTGCTCGTCTCAAAGCGATCGAAAAGATGGAAGAAGAAGGGACCTTCAACTTCATTACCAAAAAGGAAGCCGCCCACCTCCAAAAGGAAAAAGCAAAACTCGAGAAAGTACTGGCGGGCGTTCGGGATATGACAAGCCTTCCGCAGGCGGTTTTTGTGATTGATCCGAACGTGGAAGAAATTTCCGTCTGGGAAGCGACCAAACTCGGCATTCCCGTAGTGGCGTTGATTGATACGAACAGCGATCCCGATTTGATCATTTATCCGATTCCCGGCAATGATGACGCGATCCGGGCCGTAAAGTTGATTTGTGAGGTGGTTACAAATCAGATTTTAGAGGGGCGGGATCAGTATCTGCAATCCATTCAGGCTTCCGAAAAGCCGGCGGACGAACCGGCGGCCGCGGAAACCGAAAAACCCTCCGAAGACGGGCCGGCCGAAGACGCCGAAAAAGCTGAGAACGCGGAAACGGAAGAGCCTTCAGCCGAGAGTTCCGGGGACGAAGAAGTGACTGAGGACCCGACGACTGTAATAGAGGAAAAGATTGTTGAAAAATTCGGGTCGGAAGAAGACAAGGCCCGTGCTCCCAAAGCGAAGGTTCGCAAGGGAACCAAATCGAAAGAATGACGAGGAGTTTGAAATGGAATTAGTGAAGAAACTGCGTGAAATAACCGGTGCCGGGATTATGGACTGCAAAAAAGCTCTGGAGGCCAGTGCCGGGAATATCGACAAAGCCCTTTCCGTTTTGCGCGATAAGGGGATCGCTCAGGCGACGAAACGCGAAGGACGGGAGGCTAAGGAGGGCTTGGTCGGGTTGAAAGTTCAGGGGCAGGCGGGTGCTTTGGCCGAATTGAATTGCGAGACCGATTTTGTGGCCCGGACGGATGATTTTAAAAATATGCTGGAGACGCTGAAGGAAAAGACTTTGAGTTTGGGGGATTCCGTCGTCAATGACGAATCGGTCATTAACGCCATTCGGGAACTTTCCGGGAAATTGGGCGAGAAAGTCCAGCTGCGGCGCGCGGCCCGGTTGGACGCGCAAAGCGGAGTGCTGGGGACTTATCTCCATTCGAACAACAAAATCGGCATTTTGGTTTCCCTGAACGGGCCCCGGAATGAAGTGACCGAGCAGTGCGCTCGGGATATTGCCATGCAGATCGCCGCCGCCAGATCGCAGTTTATTTCCTCAAAAGATATTCCAGCGGAGCTGGTGGAACGGGAGAAGCAGTTTTTCCTCGACGACGTGAAGAATAAGCCCGCGAATATCCAGGAAAAAATCGCTCAGGGGAAATTGGATAAATGGTTCGCCGAAATCTGCCTTCTGGACCAGGTTTTTATCAAAAACGAAGATCAGAGAGTCAGCCAATATCTGTCCGAAATCAGCGGGAAAGCGGGTTCGCCCGTGACCGTTCAGAGGTTTATCCGATTTGAAGTGGGCCGTTAATGTCAAAGCAAAAACCTGCCTATAAACGAATTCTCCTGAAGTTGAGCGGTGAGGCGCTTCAGGGCGAGAACGACCGGGGGATCGATTTTAAGGAGGTTCGCGTCATTGCCCAACAGATCAAGGAAGTCAGCGAATTGGGGATTGAATTGGCCGTGGTCGTGGGCGGAGGGAACATCTTTCGCGGCAAGGAGGCGGCAAGCGAAGGGGTGGATCATTCCATGGCGGATTATATCGGGATGCTCGCGACGGTTATTAATTCGCTGGTCCTTCAGGATATTCTGGAAAAATTGGGGGTCCACACACGCGTTCAGACCGCGATCGGAATGCAGGAACTGGCCGAGCCGTATATCCGGCGCCGCGCCATCCGCCATCTTGAAAAAGGCCGGGTGGTGATTTTCGGCGGCGGGACCGGCAATCCTTATTTCACGACGGATACGACGGCCGCTCTTCGGGCGATCGAGATCAATGCGGAGGTGGTGCTGAAAGCGACAAAAGTGGACGGTGTTTTTACGGAAGATCCCAAAATTAACCGGGCCGCGAAAAAATACGAAAAGCTGAATTACATGGAAGTTTTGAAGAAACGTCTCGGAGTCATGGATGCGACCGCGATTTCCCTTTGTATGGATCATAAATTGCCGATCGTGGTTTTCAATCTTCTGACGAAGGGCAATATCAAAAAAGTCGTTATGGGGGAGCGGGTGGGAACCCGCGTTACGGCTTAGTTTGCGGAGAACTCCGAGAAAAGCGTTTTAAACTCGCGGGAGGGGATTTATGCAGACGCTCAATACGATCAAGGATGTGGTGCAGGAAGTTTCAAAGCGGATGGAAAAAGCGGTGGAGTCCTGTCGCCGGGAATTCCAGAACTTGAGGACCGGAAGGGCTTCGATTCATTTGGTCGAAGGGATCCTCGTGAATTATTACAATACGCCCACCCCGATCAAGGCTTTGGGATCGGTTTCCACTCCGGACGCGAAGACAATCTTGATTCAACCTTGGGATCAGACGGTTGTCGGCGAAGTCGAGAAAGCGATTCAGGCTTCGGATCTGGGGATTACGCCGGAAAATGACGGGAAGGTGGTCCGCCTCAGAATCCCTCCCCTGACGGAGGAACGAAGAAACGAATTGATCCGGCTCGTCAAAAAAGTAGCCGAAGAAGGGCGGGTCTCCGTAAGAAACGCGCGGCATGAAGGCAATGAGGCCGTAAAACGGCTTGAAAAGGCGAAAACGATCACTCAAGACGAAAGCCAGAAAACGCAGAAAGACATTCAGAAGCTGACCGACAAAAGCATTGAGGGTGTCGATCAGAGTCTTGCCAAGAAGGAAGCCGAGATTAAGGAAATCTAAGGATTGATTGCGCACAGGCCTTACGCGGAAAAATCCATGGGAAAGATATTTTTAGCGATCGGGCTTATTTTTCTTGCGCCGATAATTAGTTTCGCTCAAAAGACGGAAGACGCTCTTTTCGAAGAAGCCTCTGTCTGCATTATGCAGGGTGATTATGACAAGGCTTCGGAGAAATATCAGGAAGCGATTGCGGTGGATCCTCAGTCGGTTTTGGCGCATCAACTGCTGGGGATTACCTACGGGTTTCAATATGCCATGACCCGTAATATGGAATTCAAGCAAAAGCAGATTGAAACGTTCCTGAAAGCCTTGGAGCTGGATCCGGAATATTGGCCGGCGATGACACATTTGGGGATGGCGTATTACGCGATCGGGGACAAGGCAAACGCCGCGCGTTACCTGAAAAGGGTTTTGGAAATTCAGCCCAAACACCCGGAAAGAGTTTTGTATCAGAAAGTAATTGCCGAAGCTGAAAAAGCTGCTTCGGAGAAACCCGCTTCAAAGTAGCAACTCTCCATTTTTCATGGGGGCGTAGCTCAGTTGGTAGAGCACCACCCTTTTAAGGTGGGTGTCGATGGTTCGAATCCATCCGCCCTCAAATTTTTTCTTCGAAAAAATTTGAGGGCCGCACTCAGAAATTTTCCTTCCCCCTCTTGTCTTTCCCTTGTTCTTGATTTTTCATTTTGCTAAAAGTTTTGTTAAGCCGGTCGGATTTTTTGCCGTTTGCTTATATAATAAAGCGTGTTCTGAAGTGCGAAGCGAACTTTAAAAGACTGCTTCACCGAAAAAAAACGGGACATTATTTCGCATGAGACGATTTCTGATCGCGGTATTTACCGGTTATTTTTTGATTATCGTTCTTTTGCTGATTTCTCCGAGGAAATCGGGAAGTCCGAAAGGGAACGGAGACGCTCTCTGGTCGACCGGAGGTGAGGAGGCCGGTGATTCAAAACTCGATCAATCCGAAGAGCTTACCGCCCAAGACGGGGTTGAACAGAGTTACGCGAAATTTTCCATGGAGAAGAAACAGGAAAAACCGCCTCCGAAAGTTTCCGAAAATGCGCCGTTGAGCGCAAAAACCTTTTATACAAGCGGCGCTTTAAGTTCCGAAATCCTTTCTTCAAAACAATCTCCGGCGAAGGACTTTAAGGCTTACTACGAAGACGGGAAGCCCTGGCTTGAAATCCATCTGGAGGGTGACCGTATCGATGGGACAGCCAAGGCCTATTATCCTAACGGTAATTTGTGGGCCAAGATGGAGTTTGTCAAAGGAACGGCAAGCGGGGAAAGCGCGATTTATTATGAAAGCGGAACCCGTTGGGTTGAAATGACTTTCAGTGAAGGGCGCTTAGAAGGGCTCCCCGGATTTTATTCCGAAAATGCTCAGAGAAAGGAAGAAATCCGGTTTTTACGCAATAACGAACAGGGGTATTTTCGGGCGTATGACGAGAAGGGGCAATTGAAAATGGAGTGGGGGGCTGCGGGCGAAAGTAAGGCGGAAAGGATTGCAACTCAGTATCAAACCGGGGAAGTCAGCTCATGGCTTGAACTGAAAGACGGTAAGTTAGACGGGGTAATTCGCTTTTATTATCGGTCGGGGGCCGTGATGGCGGAATTGAATTTTAAAGCGGGAATGCGGGACGGTCCTATTACCGTTTATCATGAGAACGGATTCCCCTGGGTCAAGGCAAACTACTTGGCGGATAGGCCCATCGGAATCACGGAAATCTATTACCCTAAGAAAATGCCGTGGATTTTACTGGATTACACCGGCAAGGGAAACGAGGGCTTTTTAAGGGCATTTTCGGAAACGGAAATGCCGGAAGGGTAATGGTTTCCGGTCAGAGGGATTTTTGCTTTCGAGAAGCAATTATATAAGCGCGATGGGATAAAAAGAAACGGAACCGGACTGATCTATGGTTTTTCAATGAAGTCTTCCGAAAATTAGGTTGTGAATATATATACTAATCGGATAAGATACTTATATCGTATGGCGTAAAGATACCTGGCAAAGAAGAGAGGCGTGCGAACATGCGGAAACAAGAAAGATGGGGCGTCGTCGCGGTTTTTCTCATGCTTGCGCTTTGTATGGGCGGATGCGGAGAGACCATTAAAGGGGCCGGGAAAGATTGTTCCCGAGTCTATCGGGGTGTAAAAACCATTTTTGTATCAGACTGATGGAATGAATGAAGCGGGTTTTTGGAAAATCCAATTCAGGGAGACCGAGCAATGAAAAGAATTTTTATCGGAGTGACGATTGGTTTGTCTCTTTTATTTCCGCACATGAGTTTCGGCGCGGAGACGACGCCCGAATCCATTCGCGCGGAGGCCGATGCGAATATTAAAATGGCTTTCCAATTGATGCAGGAAGCCCAGGGGGTTTTAAAAGGGGGAGTCACGAGAGAAAAAGGAGAAGTCGCGATTTCTCTTTATACCCGGGCCGGTCAGTTGATGGAACAATCTGCCGGGGTTTACCGGGCTCTTGTTCCCCACCAGTACGCGTCCGAGCAGGAAGTGAAAAATTGCGAAGATGTTATGCAGGCGTGCATCCGGTCTATTCGCGAGATTAAGCAGCGAATATAAAAATCGAGTTTGTTTTTATTTTTTTGGATGAATATTCGGGATTATTGGGAAAAGGCGTTAAAGCGGACGGAGATTATACGCCCCCGCGTGCAAAGCCTTCAGACGTTTCAGCCGACGGCGGTAGACTACATTTTTCTCGCTGAATCTTTGATGAATCGCGGAGACACGGTTGTCAGGCGCGGGGAGGTGATTGTCGAGAAACCGTCGCTTTTTCTTCCTCCCAATAACCCTCAGTTTGAAGGGTTTGATTTTGAAAAAGATTTTTCCGGGGGGCAAGATGACCTGAAGGCTTTTTTCCTGGTCAGGGGGATCCGCTTCCCTTCGATGAAATACAGCCATGCCACGCATCATTTGGATGTTTTTGAAGGGAACTTGGGGGGAGCGATCCGGCATTATCTTGGACAGCTTCAGAAAAAAGAAGATATTCTGACCGGACTCTTTTCCGGGCCGGAAGATTGCTGGCAATTTTCAGTTCTGATTTTCGTCTGCAGCCAAATTGCCCGTTCGGCCGGTAATGATTTGAGGAATCTATTCGGAGATTTATGAGCCGGGCGTGGGGGGAAATGATTGCGCGGATGTCCTGAAAAAGATTTTGGATCAAGCAAAGGAAAACGTTGAATGAATCCTGCCGTTCACTTTGTATGGTTTACACTTCTGATCATCGGGATCCTTTCGTTTGATTTATTGGTGGTTCAACGGAAACAGCATACCATCGAGGCCCGGGAGGCGATTCTGTGGACTCTTTTTTACGTGGCGCTCGCGCTTCTGTTCAATGCCGGGATTTTTGTCACGAGAGGGCATGATGCGGGACTGAAGTTTTTGACCGGTTATTTGATTGAGTATTCTCTCAGCGTCGACAATCTTTTTGTTTTTCTTCTTATCTTTTCCTATTTCAAAGTCCCGTCTCAGTATCAGCACCGCGTTCTTTTCTGGGGGATTGTCGGGGCTCAGATCATGCGGGCCGTCTTTATTTTGGCGGGAGTCGCGTTGATTCATAAGTTTCATTGGATTATTTACGTGTTCGGCGCGTTTTTGATTTACACCGGATTCAAGCTGCTAAAAGAGAAAGACAAGGAAATTCATCCCGAAAAAAATCCGGTCGTGAAATTGTGCGGGCGGTATCTTCCGATGACGTCCGGATATGTCGAAGGCCGGTTTTTTGTCAAACAGGGCGGGAGGCGCCTTGCGACCCTTCTTTTTCTGGTGCTGCTTGTGATTGAGACGACGGATGTCGTTTTTGCGGTGGATTCCATCCCGGCGATTTTCGGGATCACCCTCGACCCGTTTATCGTGTATACCTCGAATATGTTCGCAATTCTCGGACTGCGGTCTTTGTATTTCGCCTTGGCGGCGGCGATGAGAAAATTTCACTATCTGTCTTACGGCCTTTCTTTTATTTTGGTTTTTATCGGGCTCAAGATGCTGATTGCGGATTTTTATCATATTCCGGTCGGGATTGCCTTGGGAGTTGTGGCCGGGATTTTAAGCCTTTCGGTTGTTTTGTCGGTTTTAAGACCGGAGGAAAAATCATAACCGTTCCAAACATGATTCGGCGCTGACGAGGAGACATGGAAAACAAAACGGTTTATGTCTGTATTCACGGGCATTTTTATCAACCGCCCCGGGAGAATCCCTGGACGGAGGAAATCGATTTCCAGCCGAGCGCGTTTCCGTTCCACGATTGGAACGAACGCATTCATTTCGAATGTTATCAACCCAACGCGGCTTCCCGCGTTTTTAACGAAAAAGGAAAGATCGCCGATATCGTCAACAACTACGAGTGGATCAGTTTTAATTTCGGTCCGACCCTGCTCAGCTGGATGGCCCAAAAGCATCCGGAGATTTACGATTGCGTTCTTGAGGCGGATCGGAAGAGTCTCGTTCGGCATAAGGGGCACGGAAATGCCCTGGCGCAGGGGTATAACCACATGATTCTGCCTTTGGCCAATCGCCGGGACAAGGAAACGCAGATCCGGTGGGGAATTGAGGACTTTCGGTACCGTTTCGGCCGCGAGCCGGAAGGTTTGTGGCTTCCGGAAGCCGCTTGCAATCAGGAAACCTTGGAAGTTCTGAACGCTTACGGAATTAAATTCATTATCCTGGATCCCCGCCAGGCGGACGCCATCCGGCCGTTTAACCGGAAAAGCTGGGAATATCTTTCCGATTTTAAAAAAATCGACCCCCGGAGGGTGTATCGCTGCTTTTTGGCGAAGGATTCCCGGCGGTTTGTGGATATTTTTTTCTATGACGGCCTGACGGCTCTGAATGTGGCGTTTGGAGAAGCCAGCTATGATGCCAAGCGGTTCGGAGGACAGCTGAAAGATTTGGCTGAAGTCCCTCTAGAGGGAAATCCTCTGGTTCACATTGCGACGGACGGCGAGACTTACGGCCACCACAAACCGTTCGCGAATAATTTTCTGGCCTATCTTGTTACACACGAACTTTCGGAAAGAAAATTTTTGGACGTCAATTACGGGGAGTTTCTGGCGGAGAATCCGCCGCAATATGCGGTGATGCTGAAAGAGGGGCCAAACGGGGAGGGAACTTCGTGGAGCTGCGCACACGGCGTGGGACGGTGGAAAACGGATTGCGGATGTTCGACCGGCGGGCCCGAAGGATGGACGCAGCAGTGGAGAGGGCCTCTGCGGGAGGCATTGGACTGGCTTCGCGACGAAGCCGCGCAAGTCTGCCAGAAAGTCGGAAACCGGTATTTGGAGGATTTCTGGCTTTCCCGTGATGATTATATCCATGTGGTGTTGGACCGTTCGGACGAGACGGTGGAAGCTTTCCTGAAAAAGCATGCGCGGAAGATCTTGACGAAGGAAGAGCGAATTTTATGCGTTAAAGTTCTCGAGGCGCAGCGTTATGCGATGTTGATGTACACCAGCTGCGGATGGTTTTTCTCTGAACTGTCCGGAATCGAAACGGTTCAAGTCCTTCAGTATGCCGCCCGGGTGATGGAACTTGTGACGGAAGTCGGAGGGGCTAATTTGGAAAAAGAATTTTTAAAACGCCTTTCAAAGGCGAAAAGCAATCTTCCCGAATTCGGGAACGGCCGCGGAGTTTACGAAAAGCTTGTCAGGCCGGCCTTGGTTTCCTGGGAGAAACGGGCGGCGGTTTTCGGGATTGCTTTTATGCTGGGGATCCCCGATGAAGAATTGTCCCGCGGGAATTTTGATTTTGAATGTTTTTATGACCGAAGAGAATGTCGGGACGGTTTGAGTTGCCACCTTCAGAGGATCCGTCTGCTTTGCAAAACGACTCAGGAGGAGCGGGAATTCATTATTCTTGCCCTGAACTCGGCAGGGCAAGAGCCGGCCTGCCTGGTTAAACCGTTTCAGGGACTCAGGGAACTTCAAATGCTTGAACAGAAGATATTTGATGAAGGTTTTGTCCGGGACACAGGCGGATTTGTGGAAAAAGTCAGCCGGTTTTTTAAAGGGGAGTACTATTTTTTGAAGCAATTTCTTGTGAATGACCGGATTGACATTTTCTCAAAGTTGGCCGGCCGGGGCTTGACCGACCTCTGCGGGGTGTATGAAGGGCTCTTTGATTCTGAGGAAATGAAGGCAAGATCCGGCGGGCTTTCCGGGGATATTGCCTGCGTCGCTGAGCTTTTACTGCAGAAAAAACTCCGGAGAGAAATCCTGAAATGGGTCTCGTCGGGCTTTGATGAAAGGAAAAAAGACGAAGTTGTCGGCCTGATCCATTTAGCGGAACGTTCAAAACTCGATCCCGGGAAAAACGGGATTGCGCGGCTTCTTTCGGAAGAGTTGGGATGCGCGGCGGAGCGTCTCCTGAAGAATCCCGAGGATGTGACCGCTCAAGCTTGCCTAAACATTCAGGCATTTGCCGCTCAGATTGGAGTGGGGCTTGATCTGACCTGCGCGCAAAACAGTGTGTTTTCTTTATTGAAAGGGGAAGTTTTTGCTTCCCGGTATGCGGGAATTATGACGCCCGGTTTTGTGAATAAGATCCTGAAGATTTCGGATTCTCTGGGGGTGGATGCGGAAGATTTTCGTGGCTTTTTCGGAAAAAAAAGTGCCGAAAATGACGGGAACTCGACGGCTAAAACTACAGCGGTCAGTTGATTGAGATAAAAGGAGATGGGGCGGGTGAAAGAAACAGTAACGCAGGACGAATACCAATCATTTCTTGAAATGAAGGCAGGCCGGCAATGGAAACGGATCGGGACCCGGCGGCGCGCGGGAATTGCGACCCCTCTTTTTTCGGTTTATTCGGCGGAGAGCGTAGGGATCGGGGAGCTCCCTGACCTCAAACCGCTGGTGGATTGGACGCGTTCCGTGGGGATGTCTCTGATACAACTGCTTCCCCTGAATGATGTCGGTTTTGATTTCAGGCCGTATGATGCGCAAAGCAATTTTGCACTGGATCCCATGTACCTTTCGCTGGGGCAGCTTACCGGAGCGGAAATCGGTCCGTTCCGGAAAAACATTGAGGCCCTCCGGAAGTTATTTCCGATAAATAAAGAAATTGTGGATTACGGGATCAAACAGGCCAAATTGGAATTGTTGGCCGGTATTTTTTTGAAACAAAAAACTCCGGGGCCTGCCGCTTTCAAAAAGTTCAAGCAGCAAAATTTGTTTTGGCTCGGAGATTATTCGCTTTTCAAGGTGATTAAGGAAAAATACGGGCAATCTTCCTGGGAAGAGTGGCCCGCGGATTTAAAGGGAAGAGATCCCGCCGCTTTGTCGCGTTTCGAGAAGGAGAACCGGGGCCGGATTGATTTTTACGCGTGGCTTCAATGGCAACTGTTCGAACAGTTCCGCGATGCGAAGGCGTATGCGGCATCGAAAGCGGTTTTGCTGATGGGGGATATCCCGTTTCTGGTTTCCCGGGACAGCGCGGACGTCTGGGCTCATCAGGATTATTTTAAATTACATCTTGCCGCGGGGGCTCCTCCCGACCTTTATTTCTGGAAAGGACAACGTTGGGGGATGCCGCCTTATCATTGGGAGAATATTGCGCGGAATCATTACGATTACGTGACCGAAAAGCTCCGGTATGCCGAGAATTTTTACGATCTCTACCGAATCGATCATTTCGTCGGGCTTTTCAGGCTTTGGACGATTCCGGTGAACGATTCTCCCGAGAATGCGGGGCTCAACGGGGTTTTTGACCCTCGGGACGAAAGCGTGTGGGAGCATCACGGAAGGACTCTGCTGACCGTCATGGTGGAGAGCAATGGGATGCTCCCATGTGCCGAGGATTTGGGAATGGTCCCTCCGTGTTCTTACCGGCTTTTGGAAGAATTCGCGGCCCCCGGCATGGATGTCCAGCGTTGGGTCAGAGACTGGGGTAAGACCTATGATTTTAAGTCCCCGGCAGGCTATCGCAAAAATTCGATTGCCGTGATCTCAACGCATGACATGCATTTCCTCCGCGGATGGTGGGAATTTGAGGCGGGAACCGTTGACGAAGGCCTTTTCCGCAGGCAATGTGAACTCAAAGGGATTGATTTCGGGAAAGTGAAGGGGGAACTTTTTGATCCGAAAAAATCCCGTGAAGGGCGCCTAAGATGGAGGAGGGATCTTGACGACGAAGGGAAATTGCTTTCGGCTTTGGGAAAACGGCCGGATGAAATTTACGAATTTTTGGATGCCTATCGGGCTTCCTTCACGGAACGGGAGAAATTCTGGAACTATCTCGGCCTGAGCGGAAAGCCGGAGGAAAAATGTTCGGTCGAATTGATCCGAGCTGCTCTCGGGAGAATCCATCAATCCGCATCGATCTTCTCGATTCAACTCCTGCAGGATTGGCTTGCGCTGGATTCTTCGCTGAACCGGGATCCCGTGGCGTCCCGCATTAATTTTCCGGGGACGACGGGGGATAAAAATTGGCGGCGAGTTGTGCCTCTTTCGCTTGAAGCGATGAAGGGATGGGAATTGAATAAGGCGCTGAAGTCCATGAACAAGGCAGCTGGGCGGATTTAAACTTTGGAAACGAATCGGGGGTCGGAATGAGTGAACATAGCTTTTGCGTGCTGATTGTCGACGATGCAGAAGCGGACCTTCTTTTCATCAAACGTTTGATAGAAGATGGCTTCCGGGGAGAATTGGAATCACGGGTTGAGACTGCCCGCTCGTTCGAGGAAGCTCTGCCGAGGATTTTCCGGCAGAAATACGACGTGATTTTGCTCGATTACCGTCTGGGGGCGAAGAACGGGCTCGAACTTCTCGAGGAAATCCGCCGGAGCGGCGTGCAGACGCCGGCTATTTTTCTCACGGTCCAGGCGGATTTGAATTTGGTCGTCAAGGCGATGAGGGCCGGTGCCGCGGATTATCTCGTCAAAGGGGCATTTTCTCCTGAGCTTCTCTGTCAAGCCATCCGATATGCGATCCGCTTGGGTGAAAAAGACCGTGAAAAGAAAAAGGTCGAAGAAATCCTGCGCCAGAACGAGGATCGCCTGAAAAAGATTTTTGAGACGATCCGCGTGGGAATCATTTTGGGAGAGGGAATCGGGGGGTTTGAAATCTTCAATAACGGAATGGAAGACCTGACGGGCTATTCCATGCTGGAAGCGAACGCCTGCGATAATTTTCTCGAGCAGATTTGTTTCGCGGACCCGGACCGTCAAAAGCTTCTCGAAGTGTTTCGTGCCGCCGGAGAGAAGGGAGGCACTCAGGAGGCCGAAATCCGGATGCGGAATAAAAACGGGGCTCTCCGCGATGCCGGGGTTTCGGTTTCGAGAGTTTTGCACGGAAACCGGGAGATGTTTTTGGCGGTTTTTCACGATCTGACCAAGCGGAAAGAAATGGAATCCAAACTGAGGCAGGCGATCAGCCGGGGCCTTTTGGGAGAACAGAAGCTGGTTCAGACATTGTTTGAGCTCCGGAAAGCCCATGAAGATTTGAAGGCCACTCAATCTCAGCTGGTACAGGCGGAAAAATGGGAATCGGTCGGCCGGCTGGCGTCCGGAGTCGCGCATGAAGTAAAAAACCCCCTTGCGATTTTAATGCAGGCAATGGAATGTCTCGAGCGCCTTTTGCCTCAAAATGATCCGGATGTCCGTTCCGTGATGGAAACGATGTCTCAGTCCATTCAGCGCGCCGAAGGCATTGTGAAGGGAATGCTGGATTTTGCCAGTCTTTCAAGCGTTTCCATGACCGAACAGAATTTAAGTGCTCTTATCGAAAACATTTTAATTCTTCTGAAACCGGAATTTGAGCACTATGCGATTCAAATCGAAAAAGATTTGTCGGAACGGGATATTATTTTGATGGCCGACAAAACCAGGATGGAACAGGTTTTTATCAATCTTTTTACGAATGCGGTCAATTCGATGACTCAGGGCGGTCAGCTGCGGGTCAAAACTTTTGTCGAACAATATCCCGGAACCGCGGACGATAAGATTTTCGTGATTATTGAAGATTCCGGATCCGGGATACCCGAGGACATTATCAGCAAGGTTTTTGAGCCGTTTTTTACGACACGATATGACAAAGGGGGGAGCGGGCTCGGGCTTTCGATTGTGAAGAGCATCATTGAGACTCACGGCGGGAGAGTGATGATTGAAAACCGGAAAGAAGGCGGGGCAAGGGTCTTGATTTCATTTCCGGTAAAAAGCGGAACGGAAGGGAAATGAAATCATTCGCAAGAAATTTTACTAAGGAAAGGGGGTGAGTTCGATGAAAAAGAAGATTTTGGTCGTGGACGACGAAGTAAAACTTTGCGAGATGTTCAAAAAGAATCTTGAAAAAACGGGCAAATACGAAGTCGAATTCGAAACCAAAGGCGCGCAGGCTTTCGAGAAAGTCCGGGCTTATAAGCCGGACCTGGTGATTCTGGATATTATGCTGCCGGACAAGCGGGGGAGCAATATTGCCGTTGAGATTCAAACGGATCCCGAATTCGGGAAGACGCCCCTGCTTTACGTGACGGCGCTGGCCAAGAAGGGGAGCGAAAAGCTTTTTTTGGGCATCGTTGACGGCAAGCCGTTTCATGCCGAACCCGTCCTTTCGAAGCCGGTCAGCACGAAGGATTTGATTAACAGTATCGAAAAACTTTTAAATCCTCCTCCTCCTTTTTCGGGCGAGACTACCGAAGGGGAAGTCTTGGGAGGTTAAGGAACCGAACGAATGAGAATTCTGATCGTAGAGGATGATTCATCGTCTGCGGAATTGATCCGCACGTTGATTCAAAAAGGATTCGGCGACGAGGAAGTCTTTTTCGAAGAGGCCGCTTCATTTGATGAGGCGCTTTCGAAGGTCCGGGATCATTTTTACGATGTTTGCATCGTGGATTACCTTTTGCGGGCAAGAAACGGAATCGAACTTCTCGAGGAAATTCGCGGGCAAGGAATTGAAGTTCCCGCGGTTTTTCTTACGGGGCACGGCGACGAGGAAACCGCCGTCCGGGCGATGAAAGCGGGTGCTTCGGATTATTTAATCAAGGGAAAGTTTTCGGCCCGCGAATTGTGCCATTCGATCCGGGTTTCCGTGGAATTCCACCGGAAAGAGCTGGCCTTAAAAGAAAGCGAGCGCCGTTGCGCGGAAATGGTTCAGGGTGCGCCGGATCCGATTGTCGTCCTGGATCTTGAAGGGAAAATTATTGCGTTCAATCCCGCCATGAAAGAAATCCTCGGGAATAAGGCGCAGGAAGTGATCGGCTGCCGGATTTCGGATCTGAATTTAGTCGCGGCGGATTCCGTCGATTCCTTCCTAAGGGAGTTTTCTTTGCTTCAAACCGGAAAGGCCCGTTCGCCTTTTGAATTGACGCTCACCGATTTTCGCGGTCAACGGTTTGTGATGGAGGCCAACCCTCGCATCTTTCATCGCAGCGAAAAAGAGACCAGCTTCGCGGTTGTATTCCGGGACGTTACGGCGAGGGTTCGTGCCGTGACCGAACTCGAAAAGACCCGCGATCAATACCACCAGCTTCTGTCCGCCATTACCTCGATCTTGATCGGAATCGACGCGGATGAAACCATCAGCCATTGGAATGCTCTCGCGGAAGCTTCTTTGGGGATCCCGCGGGGCGAGGTACTGGGGAAACCCTTGTCGGCATGTCGCGTTCTTTGGGATATTGAAAATCTTCGAAACGCTTTGGCAGAGGCCCGGGAATCCCTGAAACCGGTTCGGGTTGATGATTTAGTGATCCGTCACCGAGACAGCGGTCAGGACGTCTTTCGGGATTACCGTGAATCCGATCAAGGCTCCCCGGGGAGGGTATCTGGGCGCGCTGATCTTCGGTGCGGATATTACCGGCCGCAAACAGGCGGAAATGAAGCTCCAAGTTGCCGAACAGCGATACAAGACTATTTTTGACAATTCGCCTGCCGGAATTTTTATGGTGGATGAAGCCGAACGGATTGTTTCGTGGAACCGTTTTACGGAGACCATGCTCGGAATGAGCCGCGAAGATTTGCATCTCCGGCCTATTTCCGAAATCTATCCCGAGGAGGCATGGAAGAAGATTAAAAATGACGCGGCCTCCAGCGGAAAGAAGCTGGAGCACCGCATGGAAGCAAAACTTCTCAGGAAGAACAACGAAATTTTAGATGCGGATATTTCGCTCATGGTGCTCAAGGACCTGCGCGGCGAATTGGTCGGCGCGATCGGGATCATTAAAGATATCAGCGAGCGGAAACGTTTGGAGCGTCTCAAAGACGAATTCATCAGTACGGTTTCGCATGAACTGAGAACCCCTCTCACGGTGATCCGGGAGGGCGTGGCTCAGCTTTTTGAGGGGGTCTTGGGGGAGGTGAACGACGAGCAGAGGGAAATTCTTCAGATCATGCTTGAGGACGTGGACCGTCTCGCGAAAATCGTGAATGATCTTTTGGATATTTCTAAGATCGAAGCCGGCGGCGTGGAGCTGGAACCGAGGTTTGTTTTTATCGATGAATTGATCCGGTCCGCCATGATGCGGTTTCAGCATGCCGCGCAAAACAAGAATTTACGCTTGGAATTCAGAAAAGATGCGGGATCGGAAAATCCGCGGATCTTTCTCGATGCCGCCAAGGTCACGCAGGTCCTGACGAATCTGATATCCAATGCTTTCAAGTATTCCCAGGACGGGGGAAGCATTGAAGTGGCCGTTTCGCGGCAAGAGAAGGAAGTCCTGTTTTCCGTCACTGACACGGGGATCGGCATTCCTTCGGAAGAACTTCCGCGATTATTCAGTAAATTCGTTCAGATCGGCCGTTTGATAGGTCCCGGGATTCAGGGGACGGGGCTAGGACTTGCCATTTCCAAGGGATTGATCGAATTGCACGGGGGGAAAATCGGGGTTGAGTCGGAATATGGGAAGGGAAGCCGGTTTTTTTTCAGCCTCCCGCTTCGAACGGAGGAAGAAGCTTTTGAACTGTACATGAAGAATCGCCTTAAAAAAGCCAAAAGCAGGAAAAGGCAACTATTGATTTTTTCGGCAAAAATCAGACTCCCGGCCGGGCGGGAGATGTCGAACTTGAAAGAATTTGAAAGAGAGATGAAATCACTGGACGAAGCGGCTAAGAAGAGCTTTCCCAGAGATGAAACGGGGATCTTTTTTGACGCGCATGATCCGAGAATGATTTTTGTTTTTGCCATTCAGCCCGAGGAGGAAAAATATTTCCGGGAGCGGGTTGAAAAATTTCTCAAACAATATTGGGATGGGATCGCCGAAACTTACGGGGTCGAAAAAGAACCCGAAGTCAGTTTTTTAAAATGTTCCGATGAAGGAGAGTTGCCCGCTGCTTTACTGAACTGGGCAAAATAAAATTCGAAAATTGTTTTTGTGAAAATTCGCATGTTTCAGAAAAAAGATTTTTAAACCGGAGGAAACAATGGCTCAGAAAAGGATTTTTCACGTAGATGATGATGCGACAATATTGAAAATCGTGAAAAAGAGGCTTGAAGGGGCGGGGTATCATGTGGAATCCCTGAAGAATGATATTGAGGAGGTTGTCCAAAAAGCGGTTCGGGAAAAGCCGGATTTGATTGTGCTTGATCTGTACATGGGGAATGAAAAAGACGGAGTGGGGCTTTGCCAGAGGCTGACTTCCGGCCCGGAAACCAAAGATATCCCGGTGGTCTTTTTTACCAACGGAAAACTCGCGGATATCGTAGCCCGATGCGAAAAGGCAGGGGCAATTACGGTTATTCTGAAGCCTTTTATCAATGAACTGCTGGATACGGCAAAAGCGATTTTTGACGGAACGTGGTCAAAAGATAAATGATTTTTGGCTGAAATTTCGGAGGGTTTTTTAACGGAAAGGCAGAATAAATGCCGAGCAAATGTGTCTTAGTGGTGGATGACGAGCCGAATGTCTTAAAGATCGTCGGTCGAAGATTGACGGCCATGGGCTATGAAGTGATGACGGCGTCAAGCGGTGAGGATGCTTTGAAAAAAGCTTTTGCGCGGAGACCGGATCTGGTGTTATTGGATCTTCTGATGCCGGGCATGGACGGGGCCGAAGTTTGCAGCCGGCTGAAAGAAAACGCAAAGACCGAAACCGTTCCGGTGATTATGCTGACGGCCGCCGGAATGGGAGATGCCGAAACACGGGGCCTGAAATCCGGCGTCTTGGCGGTTTTTAATAAGCCGTTTCTGACGGACGCGTTTGAAACGATCAAGAACGTTCTTGAAGGTAAGAAAGATTACTGGACGGAGCAGGAAGAATGAGCGAAAGTCTTTGTTTCGAAAATAGCGGGGGATGACAATGGCGAAGAAAATTTTGCTGGTGGACGATGACCCTCATATCGTGCAATTGCTGAAGACCCGGCTTGCGGCAAGTCAGTACGAAATTGTGACGGCTTCGGACGGGGAGGAAGGGTTCGAGAAGTTGAAGGCGGAATCTCCGGATATGGTTCTTCTGGATATTTTGATGCCTAAAATGGACGGCTATGGGTTTGTGCTCCGGATGAAGGAGGAGAATCTTTTGTCCAAGACGCCTGTGATTATGCTGACGGCAAAAGACAATATGAAGGACCTTTTTGAGATGGAAGGGGTTTCCGACTATATCGTGAAACCCTTTCAGGCCGCGGAACTTTTAAATAAAATCGAAGCCGTATTTAAGAAACGAGCGGGGTGATGAATTGACCGATGCCCTGGAACGTCGAATCTGGAAAGCGGAGGCTGTGAAATGGCCAAGAAGATTCTTCTGATCGAAGACGATTTGCAGGTGCTTGAGCTTCTGAAAGTTTGGCTGGCGGCGCATGACTATTCCGTGGAAATGGCATCCAACGGGGAAGAGGGACTCCGGAAATTGAAGGATACGGTTCCGGATCTGATTATTCTGGATGTCTTTATGCCGCGGATGGACGGCTATTCCTTTCTCATGAAAATGAAGGAGGAAAATCCGCTGATTAAAGTCCCGATCATTGTCCTGACGGGAAAGGATAAGATGCGGGATCTCTTTGAAATGGAGGGCGTCGTTGCTTACGTGGTAAAGCCGTTCAGCCCCGAAGAATTGCTCGGGAAAATCAAGCAGGCGTTTGAAACGGGAGCGGCCGGTTGATGAAGGGCCGCCCGGGGCGAAGGTGATGAAGGCATTGGTGATCATTCCGGCATTCAATGAGGGCGTTAAACTTGAGGAGACTGCCCGGAGAATCCGGGAATCGTTTTCCGGTAGGGCGGATTCCGTTGCGATTGACGTGATGATTGTGGATGACGGGTCGACGGACGCTGACATACAGAGGGTTAGCGAAAAATTTCATTTTTTTCTGATCCGGAATCCGGAACAGAAAGGCGTCGGGTATTCCATCCGCCGGGCGTACGAATACGGCTGTGCCAAGGATTACGATATTTTGATTACAATGGCCGGAAATAATAAGGACGAACCCCGCGAATTAAACCGATTAATGGAACCGATCGTGAAAGATGAGGCGGATTTTGTTCAGGGATCGCGGTATCTTCCGGGCGGGAATTTCGGGAATATGCCGGCTTACCGGTTATTGGCGACCCGTTTTCTTCATCCCTGGATTTTTTCTTTTATTTCAGGCAAGCGGATTACTGACAGCACGAACGGCTTCAGAGCCGTACGCGCCTCGGTTTTAAGAGACCGGCGCTTGCGCCTGGATCCATCCTGGCTGGATCATTATGAACTGGAGCCCTATCTTTTCTGTCAGGCCATTCGGATGGGATACCGCGTGACGGAAGTTCCCGTTTCGAAAGTGTACCCCGACAAAAAACTCGGATATTCCAAAATGCGGCCGTTTGTGGACTGGTGGAGTATCTTGAGGCCCCTTTTTTTTCTCTGGTTCCGGTCGAAAAAGTGAATCGCTAGAGTTTTGGCGGGCGTATTGCCTCCAGAAGCCAGAGAACGATTTTCCCCAGAAACCAGATGGCGAATAGGATAAGCAGAAAGCCGATGATCAGCCGGAGGAATAGAGCAAGAACCAAAAGAAGCGGCAACAATAATATCCCGACTAAGGCAATGATCAGAAATGAGACGAGGACGGCCAATCCGACTAAGAACGCTTTCATTGAATCCTCCTTTCCGGCTTTGCAAGAAGCAAAGGCCGGTTTGTGGTCCCGCTGCTGATATTGTATAATAAAATCCGTAAAAGAGGCTTCGTTTCTTTTCACCGGAAAACCGGCTTTCAAAGGAGGATGTCATGGCATACCAAGCGAAGAATTACGAAAGTTTATTGGGGTTGACGGGATTCAGCGATGCGCTTTTGAAAAATCATTTTACCCTTTATCAGGGGTATGTGGCCAACACGAACAAAGTTTCGGATCTTCTGGCGGCTTTTGTCAAAGAAGGGAAACAGGGAACGCCGGAATACGCGGAACTGAAACGCCGTTTCGGATGGGAATTTAACGGGATGAGACTGCATGAGTATTATTTCGGGAACATGACGAAGACCGCGAGCGGGCCGGTCGCGAATTCCGCACTTGCCTCGAAAATAGCCGGGGATTTCGGTTCTTATGACGATTGGGCAAAGGATTTCAAGGCTTCCGGGTCGATGCGCGGCATCGGCTGGGTTGTTCTGTATCAGGACCCCGCGGCGGGGAGACTGTTTAATGTCTGGATCAATGAACACGATGCCGGCCATTTGAGCGGGTCGATTCCTCTCCTCGTGATGGATGTTTTCGAGCATGCCTTCATGCTGGATTATGGACTCAAGCGGGCCGATTATTTGGAAGCGTTTTTTAAAGCCGTTGATTGGAAGGCGGTCGAGGAACGTTTCCAAAAAGCTTCTTGAGGGAAATAAAGGCTGTCGTTTTGACTTCAGGGGATGACTCAAACCCCGGGATCCTTTCGCGGAGCCCGGGGTTTTTTATTTCTGGATGATGAAAACAGCGTTGAGGGCCAATAAATTCGGCCAGAAGCGGACCAGCCGTTTCTTTCCCAAATAGTAGGAATCCAGGATTCGGATGCCTTTCCGCTCGCAATAACTCTTAAAATCGTTAATACTCAGGAACCGGGAATTGGGAGTATTGGCCCAGCAGTAGGGAAGAGACGGCGTGACGGGCGCCATTCCGCCGAAGAACAGCATGGATCTCGCTTTGAGATACGCGAAATTCGGAAAGCCGATAATGGCTTTCCGCCCGACCCGCATGGCTTCCCGGATGACGAATTCGACTTGCTTGACCTGCTGCAAACTTTGATTGAGGATGACATAGTCGAACGACTGATCGCCGTAGTCTGATAGTCCGCTGTCGATATCGCTGTGGAAGACGCTCAGTCCCTTTTCGACGCATTGGTAAATAGCCTCGTCGTCCAGCTCGATCCCCTGTCCCCGAACGTCTTTTTTAGATGTGAGCAGATGAAGGAGTTCTCCGTCTCCGCAGCCGAGATCCAGCACTTTGGCGCGGGGTTCGATGGTTTCGTAAATGACTCTGTAATCCAGACGTTTGAGCGGCGTGTTCATGGGTAGTTAAATTAACACAAAGAAGGATCTTTTCAACTGTTTTGTTCGGAGGTTCCGGTTTCTCAGCGTTTTTGGAAGTCTGAGTAGGTTTTTTGGAGAAAGTGTTTGACGAGGCGCGTTTCTTCGTCGACTTCCAGGAGGAACGCGTCGTGCCCGTAGGTGGAGTTGATTTCACAGTAAGTGGCGTCGGCGTGATGCGTCTTGAGTTTCCGGACAATTTCCTGCGACTGATAAGAGGGGTAAAGCCAGTCGGATTTAAATGCGATCACCAGAAACCGGAGGTCGCTCTGGCCTCCTTTTGAAAAAAGCCTGTCGCCGGAGAGGTCGAAATGATCCATGGCTTTCGTGAGATAAAGATAGGAATTGGCGTCGAAACGTTTGACGAAATTATCGCCCCGATAGCGGAGATATCCCTCCACTTCGAAATCCGCCCCGAATTTAAAATCGGGGCTTTTGTCTTTCAGCCGCCTGGAAAATTTTTCTTCCATGGATTTGTCGCTCATATAGGTGATGTGCCCGATCATCCTTGCGACCGCCAGTCCCTTTTCGGGGATGTTTTTGCCGTAATAATTTCCTTCGTTCCACGCGGGATCGGCCATGACGGCCTGCCGCCCGACTTCGTCAAAGGCGATTTGTTGCGGGGAATGTTTCAGGGCGGTGGCGATCGGGATAGCGCAGCGGAGGGACTCGGGATAAGTCGCGACCCACTGAAGGACTTGCATGCCTCCCATGGAGCCGCCGATGACGCAAAGAAGTTTTTTGATTCCCAGGTGATCGATCAGATATTTCTGGGTCTTGACGATGTCTTCGACCGTGAGGATGGGGAAGTCCAGGGCGTAGGGTTTTCCCGTTTTGGGATTCGTCGAGGACGGGCCCGTGCTACCTTTGCATCCTCCGATGGCGTTGACGCAGAGGACGAAATATTTCTGGGTGTCCAGTGCTTTCCCCGGTCCGATCAGGGAGTCCCACCATCCCGGGTTTTTGTCTCCTTCGTGGTAACCCGCGGCATGCGCGTCTCCCGAAAAGGCGTGGGCGACCAGGATTGCGTTGCTTTTTTCGGCGTTCAATTCGCCGTAGGTTTCATAGGCGAGCGTGATCGGTCCCAGATATTTTCCGCATTCCAGTTTCATTTCATGAGGCGGCTGAGCGAAAGTGAAGTATTGAGGCCTGACCGTTCCGATCCCTTTTGATTTCATTTCAGATACTCTTCGAAAAGCCAGGTTGATAAATATCGTTCCCCCGAATCGCAAACGACCGTTACGATTGTCTTGCCCTCCGATTCACGGCGTTTTGCGATTTCCAGCGCGGCCCAGAGGTTCGCTCCGCTTGAAATCCCCGCGAGAATGCCTTCTTGCCGGGCGAGTTGTTTTGCGGTTTGGCCGGCGTCCAGATGATCGACTTGAATGGTTTCATCGATAATATCCCGGTTGAGGATGCCGGGGACGAATCCCGCGCCGATCCCCTGTATTTTGTGGGGGCCGGGAGCGCCTCCGGATAGAACCGGGGAATCCTTGGGTTCGACGGCGATCACTTTTACCGAGGGTTTCTTCTTTTTCAACGCTTCTCCGACGCCCGTCAGTGTTCCGCCGGTGCCGACTCCCGCGACAAAAAAATCCACGGCCCCTTCGGTGTCATTCCAGATTTCCTCCGCGGTGGTTTTGCGATGGATCTCCGGATTGGCCGGATTATTGAATTGTTGGGGCATGAAACTGTTCGGGGTCTTCCGGACCAGTTCCTCGGCTTTTTCGACGGCGCCCTTCATGCCTTTTTTCCCGTCCGTCAGCACGACGTCGGCCCCCAGAATTTTGAGCAGCTGACGGCGTTCCAGGCTCATGGTGTCGGGCATGGTCAGAATCAGGCGGTATCCTTTTGCGGCCGACGCGAAGGCCAATGCGATTCCCGTATTGCCGCTGGTGGGTTCGATGATGACGGAATCTCTTTTGAGCAGGCCTTCTCTTTCGGCGGCTTCGATCATGGCGACGCCGATCCGGTCTTTGACGCTGGAGAGGGGATTGCAGAATTCGAGTTTGGCGAGAATCGTTGCGGGCAATCCCGCGGCCAGGCGATTGATCTTAACCAGCGGTGTCCTTCCGACGGTTTTTGTGATATCCGCGTAGATTTTAGCCATAGGGACTCTCCTTTTCAGCCGGCTTTTTCCAAAGCCTGTTCGATATCGGCGAGAATGTCGTCGATGTGCTCCAGTCCGACCGACAGGCGGATGAAATCCGGAGTGACGCCGGTAGAAAGCCTTTCTTCCTCCGAAAGCTGCTGATGCGTGGTGCTGGCCGGGTGAATGGCCAGAGTTTTCGCGTCGCCGATATTGGCAAGATGCGAAATCAGCTGAAGCGAATCGATAAACCGCCGGCCGGCCGACAGCCCGCCTTTGATACCGAAACCGAGAATGGCGCCCGCCCCTTTTTTAAGATATTGTTCCGCTCGTTTTTTTTCAGGACTGGAGGCGAGGCCGGGGTAGTTGACCCAGCCGATTTTCGGATGTTTTTCGAGATGTTGCGCGACGGCCAGCGCGTTCTCCGAATGCCGGGGCATTCTCAGATGCAGGGTTTCAAGTCCCTGCAGGAAGAGGAATGCGTTGAACGGGGAAAGGGCATTCCCCAGGTCGCGCAGCAGCGTGACCCGCGCTTTAATAATGTAAGCGATATTTCCGAGGGGCTTCAGCGCTTCCACGAAATTAATACCGTGGTAGCTGGGATCCGGTTCGGCGATCAGTGGGAATTTTCCGTTGGTCCAATCGAATTTCCCGGAATCCACAATCAGTCCGCCGATCGAGGTCCCGTGTCCGCCGATAAATTTCGTGGCGGAGTAAATGACAATATCCGCGCCGAAATCAATCGGACGCAGGAGGTACGGAGAGACGGTGTTGTCCAAGATCAAAGGAATCCCGCTCTGATGGGCCACTTTTGAAAGCCCCTCCAGGTCGGCCACGTCGAGTTTCGGATTTCCGATGGATTCGGCGTAGATTGCCTTGGTTTTCGGGGTTATCGCTTTTTGCATAGCGGTCAGGTCGTTTGATTTCACAAAATGGACCTTGATCCCGAGGCGGGGAAGCGTGTGATGGAACAAATTGTAGGTCCCGCCGTACAAATTATCGGCGGAGACGATCTCGTCGCCGGCTTTTGCGATATTCAGGATTGCGATTGTGATCGCGGACTGCCCGCTGGAGACGGCCAACGCTCCCGCAGCTCCGTCGAGCAGGGCGATTCTTTTTTCCAAAACGTCCGTTGTGGGGTTCATCAGCCGCGTATAAATATTTCCGAATTCTTTCAGCGCGAATAAATTGGCCGCGTGTTCGGTGTCGCGGAATTGATAAGAGGTTGTCTGATAAATGGGGACGGCCCTTGCGCCGGTGACGGGATCGGACTCCTGCCCTCCGTGCAACGCGAGCGTTTCCGTTTTTAATTTCTTGTCTATCTTACTCATGCTGGATCTCCTTGCTCAAATGGAATAATTAACCGCTCCGGTTTTGATTTTTGATTTCAGATCTTCGAAAGTTATCATCAGCCGTTGAGCAAGTTCCTGATTAATGTCTTCCCAGATGCCTGAGATTAAATCATTAGAATCCGAACTTGTCAAAGACTTCGAGTTCTTCCTAACGCTCAAAATTTGAGAATCGACCGCCCGAAAGATATCGGCCAGGGTCAACTGCGCAGGCGGTTTGGCGAGGGTATAGCCGCCCCGGATTCCGCGGCTGCTTTCGACGATTCCCGCCGCCTTTAATCTTAATAGAAGCTGAATCAGAAATTCCTTCGGGATTTTTTGGGATTTTGAAATCACTTCGACGGGGACCGGCTTTTTTCCGTTAAAGTGAAAACTCAATTCCAAAACAGCATTGCACGCGTATTTAATTTTTGCAGGTAATTTCATGACAGTCTCGTTTTTTTGGATTTGAAAATATTTTACATAAACGATCAATTTAGTCAAGTATAAGTTTTGTTTTTATCGAGTGTGCAATTTTTACACAATGTTAATTTCTTCTTGATTTGCGAAAATGGCTTTAGTGTATCGCAAGTAATTCATAATTAATAAGATATGGAAATTTAAATTAATTCGATTGGGCGTTGGCATAGAAACTGCAAAATTTAAATTGAGATTTTTGAATGAGCTTTTGAAATAAGAAAGGAGGAAACAATATGTCACTCATCAGAAGAAACCCAGAAAAGAATTGGACGAATCCTTTTTTCGAACTTGAGCGGTTGCAGAATGAAATGAACCGGCTATTTGATTTTTCTCTTTCGAGATGGCCGGAGCGGGATATGGGAATCCTGGAGGGCGCATGGAGTCCCGCGATCGACATTTATGACAGCCGTGACAATATCGTCGTGAAAGCGGATATTCCGGGACTTTCAAAGGATGAAATCGAAGTTTCGGTCCATAACGATACGCTGGTGATCCGCGGAGAGAAAAAGCGGGAAGATAAAATCAAGGAAGATGAATTCGTCAGGACCGAGAGATTTTACGGCGGATTTCACCGGGCAGTTACGCTCCCTTCGGCTGTTGACGCGGATAAGGTAAAGGCCGTGTACAACAACGGAGTCTTGGAGTTGACCCTGCCCAAACGGGAAGAGGTGAAACCTAAGCAGATTCAGATTGATGTGAAATAAAACAACGTGTCCGATAGCGGACGATGCACAAGAGAGGGAGGTTGGATTTATGCCGGCGAAAGACGTGATTAAGCAAGACGATCGGGAAGAAACCAGGGTGATTACGCCTTTGGTTAATATTCACGAGAAGGAAAAGGAAATTACGGTTGATGCTGAAATGCCCGGGCTTACAAAAGAGGACCTTTCCATTCAAATCGAAGGAGAAGTCCTGAACCTTTCCGGAAGGCAGAAAGAAAATGTCCCGGAAGGATACACGGTGCTGTACCGGGAAAGATTTCCGATTGAATACCGGAGGACTTTTGTGCTCGGGGCGGAAATCGACCGCGAGGGGATCAAAGCCTTTTATGAAAACGGGGTCTTGAACCTGAGACTTCCCAAAACGGAACGGGCGCGTCCCAAGACCGTCAAAATTGATTGAAGCGGGCAAAGTCTTAAGCAAGGCAGAAACGCTCGGCACCTCCCGCGGGCCGTTCGCCCGCGGGGGTGCTTGCCTCTTTGCCCCGGGGAAAGGAGATTTGTAATGGAGAAATGGTTTGAAGATGCCTTTTAGAAATGGGAGCGGTATAATCTCTTGAGTGGTTTGCTGGGCGTGGGATTGGGTCTTCTTATTTTGATTTGGCCTCAAGCCCTTTCGGTTATAGCGGCTTTTTTCATGATGATTTCCGGATTCATTCTGCTGAGTTTTTACAGGAAGAGCCGGGATTTTTTCGGAGCGGTTCGGGAAATGGATCGATTCGGGCGGGACTAAAGAAGACGCTGTTGGTTGCGACGTAATTTTAATCGTAATCGGTAAAAAGGGAAAGGAGACAAGACCATGAGCAATAAAGAGAAAATTCTAACGGCGGCGGTGGTTCTTTTGGGGGTCGCTTTTGCGCTACAGACGGCTTATTTATTGAAAAAAGATAAAGAGACCACGGAACCTTCTGCCGTGAAGATGCAATGCCGGAGACCGCTGTTTCATAAGCAACAGCAACCGACGCCCGCGTCAGCGCAATTTCCGGGAGGGGCGTTTTCTTCTTTCTTTGATCAGGATGACCAGGGGGGGATGGGGGGAATGATGGACCCTTTTATCGAAATGGAAAAAATCCAGCGCCGGATGAACCGGATGTTCCGGGAAAGCTTCCGGAAGGCGGCGGGAGGAGGATTGGGATTGAACAGTATGACGCCGGGAAATCTTTTTTACGAGCCTGATTTGGATATTAAGGAAGATGCGAAAGGATATACCGTCAAGATGGATGTCCCGGGATTGGACAAAGACAAGCTGAATGTGGAGGTGAACGAAAATTCGATCACGATTTCGGGCGAACGTAATTTTGAGAAAAAAGAGTCCGATGATAAGGGGTTTTACCAGATGGAAAGGAGTTTCGGATCGTTTCGCCGGGCGATTCCGCTTCCGGGCGACGTGAAAACCGAGGAAGTGACGGCTCAGTATGACAAGGGCGTTTTGACGATCCGACTTCCCAAGATCGCACTTCCGGATGAGCAGAAAGAAAAACTCAAGACGGTTCAGGTTCAATAATGCCGGCGGCGAGGGGCGATCGGAAGGGGCAAACCATATGATTCGTTTCGAAAAGATGACTTTGAAGGCGCAGGAGGCCGTGGAAAAGGCGCTTTCGCTTGCGCGAGAGGAAGGCCATCAAGAGGTGGATGCGGAGCATCTCCTTTTGGCGCTTCTTTCGCTGGAGGAAAGCATCGCGATTCCCGTCTTTCAAAAATTGGGAGTGAATGGAGCGGCTTTTGAATCGGATTTAAGGGCTTTGCTTGCGGTAAAACCCAAAGTGGGGGGGGCTTCCCAGCAGTATTTATCCGAACGGTTCCGGAAAATCCTGGATACGGCGTTTAAAGAAGCCGAAACGCTCAAGGACGAATATGCGAGCGTTGAGCATCTTCTTTTGGCGGTGGTTCAGGACGGGGACGAGAAATTACAGAAATTGTTCCGGAAGCATGGTCTCAAAAAAGATTCGCTTCTCAAGATTCTGAAGGAGGTCCGGGGTGCTCACCGCGTGACGGATCAGAATCCGGAGGGGAAGTATCAGGCCCTCGCGCGTTACGGCAGGGATCTGACGGAACTGGCCCGGCAGGGGAAACTGGATCCCGTGATCGGCCGGGACGGCGAGATTCGCCGTTCGATTCAGGTGCTTTCCCGGAGGACGAAAAACAATCCGGTCTTGATCGGCGATCCGGGGACCGGGAAAACCGCGATCGCCGAGGGACTGGCCAAGCGCATTGCCGATGGAGATGTTCCGTCGGCGTTGCGCGGGAAGAAAATTATCGCCCTGGATATCGGTTCTCTGGTTGCGGGATCCAAATACCGGGGCGAATTCGAGGACCGTCTGAAGGCGGTACTCAAGGAGATCGAAGCGCGGGAGGGGGAAATCATCCTCTTTATCGACGAACTCCACACTCTGGTCGGCGCCGGGAAAGCGGAAGGGTCGGTGGACGCTTCCAACATGCTCAAGCCGGCGCTTGCCCGGGGACAGCTCCGGTGCATCGGGGCGACGACGCTGGATGAATACAGGCAGTATGTCGAAAAAGACAAGGCTCTGGAGCGGAGATTTCAGCCGATTTTCATCGGAGAGCCCAGCGTCGAAGACACGATCGCGATTCTCCGCGGGTTAAAAGAGCGCTATGAGGTTTTTCACGGCGTGAAAATCAAGGACGATGCGCTGGTCGCCGCGGCAACGCTTTCCTCAAGATATATCACCGAACGGTTTCTGCCCGACAAAGCGATTGATTTGATCGACGAGGCGGCATCCAAGCTGAGAATCGAAATCGACAGTCTGCCGACCGAAATCGACGAATTGGAGCGGCGGATTATCCAATTCGAGATCGAGAAGCAGGCGCTCAAGAAGGAGAAGGACGAATCGTCGCGCGAACGGCTTTCCAAGCTCGAAGAAGAACTTTCGAATCTGAAGGAAAAATCGGATGCGATGAAGCGTCATTGGCGGAACGAAAAAGAAATCCTCGAGAGGATACGCAAAACCAAAGAGGAGATGGAAAAGGCCAAGCTGGAAGAATCGCGCCATGAGAAGGAGTCCAATTGGGACAAAGTGGCCGAAATTCGCTACGGGGTTCTCCGGAATTTTGAGGAGGAATTGAAACGGGAGAATGATGAGCTCCGGGAAATCCAAAAAGAACAGAAAATGCTTCAGGAAGAAGTAAGCGAGGAAGATATCGCGGAAATCGTTTCCAAATGGACGGGGATACCCGTTTCGCGTCTCATGGAAGGCGAAGTCGAAAAGCTGATTCACATGGAGGAGCGGCTCAAGACCCGGATTGTCGGGCAGGATGAAGCGGTCGGTTTGATTTCAAACAGCATCCGCCGTTCCCGGTCGGGTCTTTCGGACCCGGCTCGTCCGATCGGATCGTTTATCTTCCTGGGGCCGACGGGAGTGGGGAAAACATATCTTGCGAAAACGCTGGCATGGTTTCTTTTCGATGACGAGAACGCAACGGTGAGAATCGATATGTCCGAATACATGGAGAAACATTCGGTTTCGAGATTGATCGGCGCGCCGCCGGGATACGTCGGCTACGAAGAGGGCGGGCAATTGACCGAGAAGATCCGGCGCAGGCCTTATGCCGTCATTTTGTTCGACGAAATCGAAAAAGCGCATCACGACGTATTCAATATCCTGCTTCAGATTCTCGAGGATGGGAGGCTGACGGACGGACAGGGGCGTGTCGTCAATTTCAGGAATACCGTGGTGATCCTGACGTCCAATATCGGGAGCCATTATTTTCAGGGGGAGAGGGATTCAAAAGGGAAAGTCCGCGATCAGGTATTGCAGGAATTGCGCGCACATTTGCGGCCGGAACTGATGAACCGGATTGACGAAATCATCGTGTTCAACAAGCTGAATCAGGGGGATATCGGCAAGATCGTGGATTTGCAGCTGAAAGAGCTTGAGACCAAACTTTCGGAAAGAAAAATCGGTCTCCGGGTGGACCGGGAGGCCCGTGAGAAACTGGCGGCGGAAGGATACGATTCCGAATTCGGGGCAAGGCCTCTCCGGAGACTGATTCAGCGGGAAATTCAGGACCCCCTGGCGGTGAGGATTCTCAGCGGTGAATACCGGGACGGCGCGCAGGCCGTCGTCGGAGTCGACAAGAAAAGCGGAACGTTTCAATTTTTGAAAGAATAACCGGCGAAAATGGTATTCGAGATTTTTCGGAAAGATTTTCCGTGGCGGCGAGCGGTTCAGGGCGCGATTTGCCTGTTTTTTTTGAGTGCCGGACTTCTTTTTGCGGAAAAAGTCCGTTATGTGATCGACGGGGATACTTTTATCCTGACCGATCAACAGCGGGTGCGCATGATCGGAATTGATGCTCCGGAAGTCAGCCACCCGCGATACGGGAAAAGCGGCGAGCCTTTCGGAGAGGAATCCCGGAAATATCTCAAGGCCCTCATCGAGGGGAAGGACGTGAGGCTTGAAGGCGGAGAGGAACCTTTCGACCGGTTCGGGAGAAGGCTTGCCTATGTGTATCTGTCCGACGGAACTTTTGTGAACCGCCAAATGATCGAGCAAGGATACGCCGAAGTTTTCCGAAAATTTCCTTTCGAATACAAAAAAGATTTCTTCGAGTCGGAGCGCAGGGCGAAAGCCGGGAAACTCGGGATGTGGGGCGACGCCCCGGAGTCCTTTTGGACGAAAATCCGTAACTTTTGCGGAAAATGAAGCAGGATTCCGGTTTTTTGGGCATAGTCCGGGCTCAATTTTGTTCGACAATTCACGGCCTTTGCCTTAAACTGTCCGAAATTTCTAAGGCGAACTGAATTCAATAAAGGAGAATGGCATGAAAAAAATATTGGCGGGATTGCTGATTTTAATGGTGTTTGCGATGACTTCGAATCTTCCGGGCGCTTTCGCGGGCTGCGGAATGTGCCCTACTAAAGGGGCTAGCGGGCAAAGTGCCGTGGCTTCGGCTCCTGCCGGAGGCAATACGGAAGTCAACGGGGATACTTCCGCTGAAACGGCTAATGCCGAGGAGGATGTTGAGGCTTCCGAGGATGCGGCGGATTCCGCGGCATAACAGGAGCCATTCATTTTTGCGGATGAAACCGGAAAAAGATTTTTGAGGAGGATTCTGATGATGGGCAAGAAATGGACAAAGGGATGTGTCCTGGCTGCGGCGGTTACGATGCTGCTCGCGGGGGTTTCTTTTGCCGCACTGACGCCGGAACAGGTCAAAAAGGTTATCGTGCAGTACATCGCTCAGCAGGAGAGGCTTCAGGGGGCGTTTGCCATCGTGGATGTTCAGGGAAGCAAAGGGTTGAGATGGCTCAAGCGCGTCCGGATCCTTGATAAGGTCGGGAAGTCGGGCAATTACAATTTCGGGACCGCGGTGATGACGGACGTCAAAACGGGGGATCTCCTCGAACTTGATTTTGACGTCAGCGATGTGAAAGGCGATATCCGGGTCGTGGATATTCGCATCCGCGTGGAGAACGGGAAGGCCCGCTATACCTACGACGAAAAGAGCAATATTGTTCCGGTACAATAAGCCGGATCTCCGGGAATCGAGGAGTTTTCCCGTCATCTACGGAAAGCATTCCTGAGCGGGCGGTTTTTGCTCCGGAAATGCACGGTATGTTTTTCCCAAAAAATGAATCCCGATAAGATTCAGGCCAATCGGCTTCTAAGCCAGAAAAGTCCTTACCTCCTCCAGCACGCCTATAATCCCGTCGACTGGTATCCTTGGGGAGAGGAAGCTTTCCGGAAAGCCCGCGAAACCCATAAACCTATTTTTCTGTCCGTCGGGTATTCGACCTGTCACTGGTGTCATGTGATGGCAGCGGAATCTTTTTCGAATCCCGAAACGGCGAAATATCTGAATGAAAATTTTGTTTCGGTCAAAGTGGATCGAGAGGAACGTCCCGACATCGATCGAGTGTACATGCAGGCCGTTCAGGCGATGACCGGCTCCGGGGGGTGGCCCCTCAGTGTTTTTCTGACCGGAGAGCTAAAACCTTTTTACGGGGGAACTTATTTTCCGCCCCGGGGCCGGTGGGGAAAACCCGGATTTTTCGAGATTTTATCGGCGATTCACGAAATGTGGACGAGCAATCCGGCCGGAATATCGGAATCAAGCGAAGCGCTGCTTCGGGCGATCGGAGAGAAAAGATTTTTCGCGGATCAGGGGATGAGTTTTCCGGACGAACACTTGCTGGATGAGGCGTATGAGAACTGCGGCGCTGCGTTTGACCGTTCTTTCGGCGGGTTCGGGATCGAACCGAAATTTCCTCAGGAAACTTTGCTGGGTTTTCTTCTGCGATACGGGTATCGTCGCGGGAATCCGGACGCCCTTGCGATGGTGGAGACGTCCCTGCGGAAAATGGCTTTGGGCGGATTGCGGGATCATCTGGGGGGAGGATTCCATCGCTACACGACGGACCGCGAATGGCATCTGCCGCATTTTGAAAAAATGCTTTACAACCAGGCGCTTCTCTCGAGGCTTTATCTCGAGACGTATCAGGTTACGCAAAACTCTTTCTATGCCGCAATAGCGCGGGAAACCCTGGATTATGTGCTCAGGGATTTGACGGACGATTTTGGTGCTTTCTGCGCGGCGGAAGATGCGGACAGCTGGGAGGTATCGGGAAACGGTCGGGTCAAATCGGAAGGGGTTTTTTACGTCTGGACGGCCGCGGAAATCCGGGATTGTCTTGATAAAGATCTTTCGGAAGTTTTCAATTTTCATTACGGGATCCGGGATGAAGGAAATGTCGAGACGAATTTGCCGGAGGAGTGGAGAGGCAGGAATATTCTTTCCGTTTGTCAGTCCGTTGAGGCGACGGCTAAACGGTTTGGGATGAGCCGTGAACGGGTTGAGAGGATTTTGGAGAATGCCCGATCGGTTTTATCGGCGAAAAGAGCGTCAAAGCCCAGGCCTTACCGGGATGACAAGATTTTGACGGACTGGAACGCACTCATGATTTCGAGCTTTTCCATCGGATTTCGCGTGTTGGGGGATATCCGGTATCAGCGTGCTGCGATGGGAGCGGCCGATTTTCTTTTGGCCAGGCTGAAGCGGAAAGACGGGCGTCTGATGCACCGGTATGCGGACGGGGAAGCGGCGATTCCTGCTTTCCTTCCGGATTATGCGTTTTTTACTTGCGGGCTGATCGATCTGTATGAGGCGACATTTGATCCCCGATATCTTGAGGAAGCGATGAGTCTCTGCCGCGAAATCATGCGTCTTTTTCGGGACGCGGACGGGGGAGGTTTCTTTCTGACGGGGGGGGATTCGGAAAGATTGATTCTTCGCCAAAAAGATTTTCAGGAAGGGGCTCTGCCGTCCGGCAATGCGGCGGCGGCTTTGGCCTTTTTGCGCTTGAGCCGTTTGAGCGGGGACCGGGAACTGGAAACGAATGCCGCGAATATCCTGCGGGCTTTTCCGGAACACTGCGGAGATTCCGGGATGGGTTGCGCGCATATGCTGACTGCCTTGGCCGCATTTGCCGGTCCCGGCTGCGAAATCGTGATCGATGAAGGCCCGGACAACTCGGATTTAGAGGACATGCTCCGCGTGATTGATTCCCGGTTCCTGCCCGAAAAAACGGTTTTGTTCAGGGATCTGGAAGGGGAAAACCGGAAGAAAATCGAAGCGCTTTTTCCGTCGCTCGGGACGCGTGCTCGGCAGGGAAATAAAACCGCCGTGACGGTTTGCCGAAACCGGACCTGCCTCCCGGCGGTGGTTTCGGGCCCGGAATTAGAAGGACTTTTTAAATAATTTTCCCGGAAACGATTTTAGGGATAGACAGATTGCCCTTTTAATATGAAAATACGGAATATAAGAATCGGAGAGGAGGACGCTTGAGATGCAGAAAGTGACGATTTTTGTGTGTTTGATCCTTTTGCTGGTTGTGAGCGTTATTTTCGGCATGAAAATCATGTCTTTGAAAGCAAAGCTTGAAAACGCCCGCAGCGAGAGCCAGATCCTGAAAATGGAGGTTGAGAAACTGAAGAAAGACAGCCAGGATGTTCAGGAAAACCTGAAGAAAAGCGAAGCCAAGTTTTCGGCTCAGGACAATATGATTGCGGAACTTTCCAAGGAGCGGGAGAATTTCAAGGCACAGATCTCGGCTCTCGAAACGGAAAGGGACGAGGCAACCAAAGCACTGGCTCAGGAGAGAATCAAAACGGCGGATCTTGAGAAAACCGTGGAGTCGATGAAGAAAACGGTTCCGCTGGAAGTCCCGGGGACGCAGGGAGACGATTCCGAAGACACTTCAATCCCGGTGCTGCGGTAAAGGAGATTCCTTTCGCTTCCGGCTTTCTTGACAGTGATAGGGCGGCGTGCTATATTACCGCTTCAGTTTTTCTCTAACTTATTTTGTCGTTTATAGATATAAAACATTCTAAGAGGGAAAGAAATCCTTCATTTCCGGATCTCTAAGTTGCGGAGGGATTCAGCTTAGCGCAGAAATGGCAGTGTTGTCTTTGAGCCCTCGAATAACGGACCAACGGTTTCCATGATTCAAATTAGACGGATTTCAGGCGTTTTGCTCCTTTCTTTTCCGCTGATTCTTTTTCCGGTAACGACGGCAAGGGCCGATTTTGTCTGGTCGTCCGAAAAAGGCAGATTTGTAAGAGAAGGGGAGGAACTTGTCGGAAACGCCGACGAGCAGTACGCCTATGCAATGGGGTTTTACGAGAAGAAGAAATACGAGCAGGCCATTCAGCAGTTTCAGAAATTGGTAAAAGCCTATCCCAGTTCGAAAGTCGCTCCCGATGCGCAGTTTAAGCTCGGAGAACTTTACGAAGAATCGGGCGACTATTACAAGGCATTCCACGCCTATCAAAAAGTCATTTCTAATTACCCTCAAAGCGCGCAGGTGGAGACCGTGATCGAACGGCAGTTCCGGATCGGGAATCTTTTTCTTTCCGGGAAGCGCTCGAAATTTATGGGCATGCCCATTATGCCCGCTTTGCCCAAAGCGATCGAAGTCTTCGAACAGGTTGTGACCAATGCCCCTTTCGGGAAGTACGGGGATCAGGCCCTTTTTAAGCTGGGCACTGCCTACCGGAAGAGCGGAAATCTGAATAAGGCTCTCGAGACGTTTGAACGCCTCGCGGAAGATTATCCCGACAGTCAACTGGTCGCGGATGCCAAATTCCAGCTCGGAGAAATTTCGTTTCAAATGGCTAAAAATGTAAACCGAAGCGTGGAAGGCTTGGATCGGGCGGAAGCGCAGTTTAATTCGTTTATTCAGGAGTATCCGGATACTTCCGTGGCCGAAAAAGCCCGACAGCTCAAGCAAGCGATTGACGAAAAAAACGCCCAAAAGAATTTTGACATCGCCCAATACTACGAGAAGGAAAACCGCTTAGACAGCGCTTTGATTTACTACGAAGACATTGCCGCGCATTACCCGATGACTTCCTGGGGGAAGAAGGCAAAAGAGAAGATTTTGTTTTTCCAGGCTCCGGAAAAGTTTATCAAGGCGAAAGAAAAGGCGTTTCAGACGGAGCTGAGCCGTATTGAACAACGGATCAAAGACCTGAATGCACGGCTGTCCATTTTAGGGGAAGGAGAAAAAGAAGAACGAAAATCGGTTGAAGGACGTTTGAAGCAGTTGAAGAAAAAAGAAAGGCATCTGAAAGGAAGCTTGCACGATTTTGAAAAGCGGAAAGTATCGGATATCAAAAGGCGGTTCGAGTCGCTCAAAATAAAAGAACAGGAATTGGCCGAGAAGAAAAGGGCGCTTCAAGCGCGGAAAAAACAAATGCGCGGGAATCCGTCGGAAGATCTTGCGCGGTTTTTCCAGAGTTGGTCGGAATCTCTGGAGGCCGAAGAAGCGGCGCTTCAAAAAGAAAAAACGGAAGTGGAGCGAATCCGACGCGAATTGGGGATCCCGTCCGGGTTTTCGATCCCGTTTTTCCGGAGAGAGGATCCCTTCGAAAAGGCCCGGAGCGCTTATCTTCAGGATATCGCCAAACTGATCGAAGAATACCGGGCGGAGGAAATTCGGAGGGAGGATTTTGAGAGTGTTTTGAAGGAGGTCTCGGGGCAGGCGGAAACTTTCAAGGAAGAAGACATCGAGCTCATGGCGCAGAAAAAGGAATTTCAGGAGGCTTTGGAGGAGTCCGGAGGCGATCTCAAAAAGAAACAGCAGGCGTTGGAAGAACATGGGCGGCAGATCGATTCGCTGAAGAAAACTCTGGATGCTCGGGAGATCGATTTCCGGAAACAGGCCGAGGCAAACGGATGGACCGAATATCTTAGAGATGCCGGTAGCGGGGCCAGGGCTCCATTGAAGCTGGAAGGTTTGGATCGGAAGGGGCTCGAGGCAAAACTGGAGAAGACGAAACGAAAAGCGGAAAAACTCTCCGCCCGGATCGAAGAGAAGCGCCGTATTGTTGAGACTCTGCAGAAAGGGTTTTCGGAGGAGTTGGGAACGGTGCCGGTCGCGGGAGGATCCGCTCCGCAGGAGATCTCCGGAGAGGAAGGGATTGAGCGTCTTCCGGAGCAAATCCGTCTCAAGAAGAAAATGCGACTTACCGAGAGGGAAATCCGCTGGCGTTATGATGAGATTCGCGACCGGAACGGGGAGCGGCGGAACATGATCGATGAGCTGGAAAAAGTGATGAAGGAAACGGACGAAAAGCGGTGGGGGGGATTGGAGAAAACCGGGAAGATAGCCGCGGCGCCCGCCGTGGGAACTTATAAGTTTTTCAAGGCGTTTATTTTCGGCCTCACCCCTAAAGAGGAATCGGTCAGCCGACAGGCGGAGGAGATGACCAAGAAGGATACCGGTCAGGCTTCCGCGCGGATTCTGGAACTGAGGGAAAATATCGAAGTGGAAACGCTGTTGATCGAGGCCCGGACGAAAGAGGTTGATGAATTGAAGTCGGAATTCGAAAAGATGAAGGAAGAATCTTCGAAGTATGCGAATTTCTCGTACCGGACGATTTTTGTCGAATTGCCCGGCGTTTCTCTCCAGAAAATCGTCAAAACGGCCAAAGGTGTGTTTGTGAATACGGGACGGAGCGAAAAAGAAGCTTTGCAGAGCAATTTGGACAAAAGGAATGCGCGGCTGAAAAAACTTGAGGAGCGTTATGAGACTTTGCAGGAGCAAGTCAAGGCCCTTGAAGCCAAACTGACCGAAGTGAATGCCAATGAGACTGGCCGGCAGGAAACGGAAAAGGAGAACGGGCCGTCTCCCGAAGCGCAGGCTTTGCTGAAGGAGATCGAAGACCTGAAGGACAAGATTTCCGTGGAAGAGGCGTCCTTTGAGAAAGAACGGAAGACGCTTCGGAAGGAACTCCGGGATTTTTACGAACGCAATGTCAAGGGGCGCATGAAAGAGCGGTTTTCGACAACGGACCGTGACTTGGGGAAGCGAAAGGCGCTTTTTTCAAAAGAACGCGCCAAGGCGGAAAAAGAATTGAGGAAGGTGGTCGACGAGGAAAAGAAAATCGTGATCAAACACGAAAAACTCCTGATGAAGAGGCGTGAAGTCCTTAAGAAAAATATCGAGAGGCTTAAAAAGAAATCGGATTACCGTTACGAAATCCTGGAGAATGATCTTGAAGAGCTTTCCATCGATTTGAAGGCCGTTGTTTCCGAGAAAAACAAATTAATGCAGGAACGGGAGAGAATCCCCGCATTAGCCGGTCCGGCGGGGGAGCCTTCCGAACCGTAAGTCCGGGGTCGGATTTTGATGTTTCAAAATAAAGCACGAAAAGGGAGATCTGTTGTGAATATTTTAAAACGAGCGGTTTTTCTTGCTTTTCTGGTGATTTGGACCGGTTGCGGTTATACCAATAAAATTGTGCTGCCTTATGAGGGGGCGAAAACGATTGCCATTCCCATGTTCCGGAACTCGATTCCGCCGGAGAGCATGCTGACGTACATCGCGGGACTTGAGCCGGGCGTGACGCAGGCCGTCATTGACGAATTGGTCCGCGACGGCAATCTGAAAGTCGTGGACGAAAAAAACGCGGATCTTATCCTGAAAGGGGAATTGGCCCGCTTCGAACAGGAGGGGTTTCGGTTTAATCTTTACGAGCAGGTGGCGCAATACCGTCTTTTTATCGTGGTGAGACTGGAATTGATCGATGCCCGGACGAAGAAAGTTTACTGGAAAGAAAAGAATTTCACGGGAGAGACGGACTACTTTATCCAGGGCCCGAGGGCCATTTCACAGGAACAAGCGACGGAGAAAGCCATTGCCGATCTTGCCGAAAAGATAGCAAATCGGGTGGTCGAAGAGTGGTAAAAAAAGAAGCGCCTCAGGAGCGGGTTTTTTTTCTTGCGGGTGACCCTTTTCTGCGGGAAAAGAAACTCCTGGAGATTATCCGGAATGTTTCGGAAGAGACGCCGGAGATCCGAAACTATTATCCTTCCGATTTCGATCTTCCGAAATTCATCGAAGACGCGACTTCCTATTCTTTGTTTTCTCCCCGGAAAGTTCTCGTCGTCAAAGACGTGTCGGAGCTTTCATCGCGCGAGAAAGAACGGATTGCCGCGGCCCTGACGGGGATATCCCTTCAGAATATCATCGTGTTCGAAACCGACGAATTTCCCCGGAGGGATTCCAGGAGCGCTTCCGGTAAGGGGGAAGACAAGGGGAGTGACGTATTTTTTGAATGGATACGGTTTTACGGAAAATCTTTTTCATTGCAGGCAAGCCGGGAGGAAATGGCGTCTTATGCGAAGGGGCTTTTAAAGCAAAAAGGCCATGAAATATCCGGAGAAGCGCTGGAATTTCTGCTCGAACGGTCGGGAGGGAGTTTCCGGCTTCTAGCCGGCGCGTTGGAGAAATTGAGCCTAAGGGCCCGGAAAGAAGCAGTGTCTCCGGAGGAAGTCCTGAGTCTTTCGGAGAACGGCCAGACGTTCAATACCTTTGATCTCGTCCATGCCTTCAACGAGCGAAAGATTTCAAAAGCGCTCGGAATCTTGAGCCGTCTATTCGAAGAAGCCGGATCGAGGAAGGAAGAAGCGGCGCTGGGAATCATGGGCGCGCTTAATTACGGGCTCAAGGAGCGGTGGAAGCGGATCGGGCGGTCGCCGCTTCAGGATCGAAACGCCCGCGATGCCGAGAAACGTTTGAAGACCGCGGTTGAAGATCTCTTCCGCCTTAATTGGGGAATGAAGAGAGGCTCCGTCGATATTCGGCAGGGGTTGGAATCTTTCCTCGTAAAATTCGGGTGAACGGAATCCGTTTAAAGCTGAATTTTAGCTTTTTGCAGCAGACTCGTGATACGGGCTTTCTTCCGGTCGCTTCTTTTGCGGGGGACGATGCCGTTTGAGGCCGCTTTGTCGATTCTTTTGATCGTAAAACGGGCAAACTCTTTGGCTTTGGAAGGATCTTCCTTCACGAGGGTTCGCAGCTTTTTGACCAATGTATGAAGCTCTGAAATAGCGGCTTGATTGCGCAATCTTTTCTTCTTGTCGGCACGGATATGTTTTGCGGCCGAATGTGTAATAGGCATAGCTTGAATCTCCTTCCCGATTTAGGGGGCGTAATTTAACACACGAGGGGCGTGTTGTCAACATGGCAGAAACGGAAGCCAAGCGGGTTTTGATGCGATCGGCCGGGTTGATCGGCTTTCTGACGCTGGTGAGCCGCATCAGCGGGATGGTCCGGGACGTTGTGAGCGCAAGAATGTTCGGGACGGGGCGGATTTGGGACGCTTTCCTCTATGCGTTTATGATCCCCAATTTTTTGCGAAGATTGGTCGGAGAAGGGGCGCTGGCCAACGCGTTTATCCCGATTTATACGCAGGTGCTCAAGGAGCAGGGGCAGGAGGAAGCGGACAAGATCGGGAATATCGTTTCCACCATCCTGCTGTTCGGACTCGGGATTCTTTCCGTGATTTTTCTGCTTGCCGCCCATTTTTCGCTTCTTTACCTGAACCTTCCGGAAAAAATGTGCCTGGTCATCAAATTTCTCAAAGTCCTTTTTCCTTACGTGATATTCCTCGCTCAGGTGGCTTTATTTATGGGGATTCTGCATTCGCATAAAAAATTTCTTTTTCCCGCACTGTCCCCCGTTATCCTGAATCTGGCCTGGATTCTGACCGTGATGGCGGTCTGCCCGTTTGTGGGAAAAACGCTCGAAGCGAAGGCGAATGCGCTGGCCGTGGGGATTTTTTTATCGGGATTTCTCCAGGTTCTGCTTCACTTTTTCCCTCTTTCCAGGATTCGGTACCGGTTCCGGATGTCGTTCCGGTTTTTTCATCCCGCCGTGAAGCGTATTTTCAAATTGATCCTCCCGTCCGTGATGACGTTTGCCGTGATGCAGATCAGCCTGCTCATTGATTCGACGCTCGCATTCTGGGTCGGGGACGGGGCGAATTCGGCTCTTTGGTACGGGAACCGTCTGATGCAGTTCCCTCTGGCCCTGTTCGGGATCGCGCTCGGTACCGCCCTGCTGCCCGCTTTTTCGGAACACGCGGTGGACAAGAATCACGGAGCGATTCGGGAGACGCTTTCGTTTTCGCTCCGGATGATTTTTGCGATCGTGATTCCGGCATCGGTCGGGCTTATTTTCCTGCGAACGCCGGTGATTCAAGTCTTGTTCGAACGGGGGAAATTTGACGCGGTCTCCACTTTGAGGACCGCGAATGTGGTGTTTTGCTATACGCTCGGGCTTTTCGCGTTTGCGGGACAAAAGATCTTCTCATCCGCGTTTTACGGGGTTCAGGATACCCGGACGCCGTTTAAGATTTCCTGCATCGCGATCGGATGCAACATTGTCCTGAATCTGATTCTGATGTGGCCGCTCCGGGAAGCGGGGCTGGCCCTTTCCACGTCGCTGAGCGGGATTCTGAGTTTTTTTCTGTTGGCCACCCGTTTTGAGAGACATGTCCCGGGGGTCGGGTACGGGGAAGTTTTCAGGACTTTCGCGAAAATCCTTTCCGTGAGCCTTTTAATGGGGGCTTTGTCGCTTTGGCTGTATCATCATTTGCATTTCGGCTTTCTCCCTCCCGAATTGGGCCGGATTATCTCATTATCCTGCGCGATCGTCGTCGGCATTGCCGGTTATGCGGGCGTGGGACTGATGGTGGGGATAAGGGAAATCCGGGATATCCCGCGTAATTTCATTTAAGGGCCTAGAAACCATGTTGCGGATGCAATCTTCGGACTGGCTTGGATTTTTCTATGGATGTTGCAAAGAGGCTTAAAGAACTTCCCGCACGTCCCGGCGTTTATTTGATGAAAAACCGGGAGGGAGACATCCTGTACATCGGAAAAGCACTCAACCTCCGGGGCCGTGTCTCTTCCTATTTCAGGACGAAAGGCCTTCCGCCCAAAGTCGCGGCCTTGGTCGGAAAGATTTCCGACATTGATTTTATCGAGACCCCGACCGAAATGGACGCGCTCCTGCTCGAAGCCCGGCTGATCCGGAAATTTTCTCCCCGCTACAATACGCTTGCCAAGGATGATAAATCGTTTCCGCTGGTCCGCATCACGGGAGACCGGTTTCCGAGGATTGAGATCACGAGGAGGAAGGAAGACCGGAAATCCGTTTATTACGGTCCGTTTACCGATGCCAGACTTTTGCGGGAGGCGGTCCGGATGATCAACAGGATTTTCCCCCTGAGGAAATGCCGGACCCTTCCGAAGAGGGCTTGCCTTTACTACGACATCGGGCAGTGCCTTGCCCCCTGCATTCAGCCGGAGGTGAAAGGCGAATATGACCGCCTGCTGCGGGAGGTGAAGGAGTTTATCGGCGGGGGGAAGAAAACGATGATGCAGTATCTGACCGAGAAGATGGAAGAAGCCGCCCGTCGCCTGGCTTTCGAAGAAGCCCAGTTTTTCAAAGAGCAAATCCAGGCCCTCGGGAATCTCAGAAAGAAAAGGTTTTTCCGAAGCCGCGAAATCTCCGGAGTGACGATGTCCGCGACGGCCGAGCTCAGAAAAATCCTCAAACTCAAGCGATTTCCCGAGAGGATCGTCTGCTTTGATGTCTCGAATATTTCGGGAGAGGATGCGGTCGCTTCCCGGGTCAGTTTTTACTATGAGATGCCCGACAAGAATGAATATCGACGATACCGGATCCGGACGGTTTCGGGATCCGACGATTACTCGATGATCGGAGAAGCGCTGAGAAGAATGCTGAATGCCGTCCGCGAGGGGCGGGAGCAGGTCGTCCCGGATTTGATCATGATCGACGGAGGGAAAGGACATTACGGCAGGGCCCGGCAGATTCTCGATCGGGAGGGGTACGCCGAAATCCCCGTCATTTCCATCGCAAAGCAATTCGAGCTGGTTTTTACGGGGCATTCGGAAAGTCCTCTGGTTTTGCCCGGGGATTCCAAGGCCTTGCATCTGCTGCAGCGGATTCGCGACGAGGCGCATCGCTTTGCGATTTCCTATCACCGGAAGCTTCACGGAAAACGGGTGTTTCGGTCCCTGCTGGATGAAATCGAAGGCGTCGGGGAGAAACGGAAGAGACGTCTGCTTCGTCATTTTGAATCGGTCGAAGCCTTAAAACAAGCGCCGGCGGATGAAATTGCCGCGCTTCCCGGCATGAATCTTTCCGTTGCCCTGAAAATCCTGCGGCGTTTAGGCGCAGCGGATGCGCCTATTTGACAAGCCGAATGGATACTGTTATAGTGAATCCCCGTTTTTCGCTTTCCATGAAACTTTCATCATAAGGGGAATATTTTGGAAAATCTGAATTTAAGCGAGTTGAGGAAAAAGCTGGAAGAGATAGAGGTGAAACTCGGCGACCTCGGGAGGCACCTTTGACCTCACCGGCAAGGAACAGGAAATTGCTTCGCTCAACCAACGAATGGCCGAAAGCGGTTTCTGGGACAATCAGACCGTCGTCAAAGAGACCGTTGCCCGCCTGAAACAACTCAAGCCCGTGGTGGAAACCTGGAAGAAATGCCGCTCGGATTTTGATCATCTCAAGGAATTTACGGCGCTGATTACCGACGAGAAGGACGGGTCCCTGCCGGAACTCCGCACCGAAATCGGGAAACTGGTCCATGAAGTGGACACGCTTGAGTTTACCCGGATTTTTTCCGAACCCGAAGACGCTTTTGGTGCGATTCTGAGTATTAATGCCGGCGCGGGAGGAACCGAATCGTGTGATTGGGCTAGCATGCTGTTCCGGATGTATATGCGCTGGGCGGAGAAACAGGGGTTTGAGACCGAAATGGTGGACCTTCTGCAGGGGGAAGAAGCGGGGATCAAGAATGTGACGTTTTGCGTGCACGGACCGTATGCTTTCGGCTACCTGAAGGCGGAATGCGGGGTGCATCGATTGGTTCGTATTTCTCCTTTTGACGCGAATAAGCGCAGGCATACTTCGTTTGCGTCGGTAGATGCGATCGCGGAAGTGGAAGACGACGTTGATATCGAGATCAAAGACGAAGACCTCAAAATCGATACCTTTCGCGCGGGGGGAGCCGGCGGGCAGCATGTGAACAAGACGGAAAGCGCGATTCGAATCACTCATATTCCAACCGGCATTATCGCGCAGTGCCAGAACGAGCGCTCACAATACAAGAACAAGCAAATGGCGCTTAAAATCCTGAAATCCCGCCTTTACGAGAAGAAGAAGAAGGAGGAAAGCGAAAAGACGCTCCAGAAATACGGGGAGAAAAAAGAAATCGCCTGGGGATCTCAAATTCGCTCCTATGTGTTTCATCCGTACACGATGGTCAAGGATCACCGCACCGATTACGAGACCTCCAGCGGGGCGGATGTGATGGACGGCGATGTGGATGCCTTCATGCAGGCTTACCTCAAGCAGAATATGCAGAAACTCTAGCCATGCTCAAATATATAGTCAAAAAAATTCTGGGAACTCAAAACGAACGTCGGCTTAAGAAACTCTGGCCGGTCGTTCATGCGATTAACGGTCTGGAATCTTCCGTTCAAGCGCTTTCCGATGCCGCGCTTCGGGCGAAAACGGATGAATTCAGGGCGCGCCTGAAGGATGGCGCGACGCTCGACGACATCTTGCCTGAGGTGTTCGCGGTGGTGCGGGAGGCCGGACGGCGGGTTTTGAAAATGAGGCATTTTGACGTTCAGCTGCTGGGAGGCATCATTCTGCACAAGGGAATTATCGCCGAAATGGCGACGGGAGAAGGGAAAACCCTGGTGGGGACGCTTCCGGTTTATCTGAACGCGCTCCCGGGAGACGGGGTCCATGTCGTGACGGTGAACGATTACCTGGCCCGGCGTGACCGTCAGTGGATGGGACCGCTGTATGAATTTCTCGGGCTTACGATCGGGGTGATTCAGCATGACATGGAATACGAGGACCGGAAAAAGGCCTACGCCTGCGACATCACTTACGGCACGAACAATGAATTCGGATTCGATTATTTGCGCGACAATATGGCCGTATCGCTCGAGGGACGGGTTCAGGGGAAATTGAATTACGCGATTGTCGACGAGGTTGACAGTATTCTGATCGACGAAGCGCGGACGCCTCTGATTATTTCGGGGCCGGCCGAGGAATCTACCGACAAGTACGTGAAGGCCCGGAGGGCCGCGATGTCGATGAAAGGTTACCGGATCGCAAAGGAGGAGGTCGACCCCGAGTGGAAAGAGAAGATGGAGGAAATCAAAAAGTCCTGCGATTATGTCGCCAACGAAAAGGCGAAGACGATTCTTCTGACGGAGGACGGGGAGACCAAAGGGGCGAAGGCGATGGGGGTCGAAAGCCTTCATGACCTGAAAACGATCGACGAGCGGCATCAGATTATCACCGCGCTCCGGGCGAAGGAGTTTTTCACGCTGGACGTCGATTATGTCATCAAAGAAGGCAAGGTGATTATTGTCGACGAATTTACGGGCCGGCTGATGCCGGGGCGGCGGTTTTCCGACGGGCTCCATCAGGCGTTGGAGGCGAAGGAAAATGTGAAAATCGAGCGGGAAAATCAGACGCTCGCGACGATCACGTTTCAAAATTACTTCCGAATGTATAAAAAATTGGCCGGGATGACGGGGACTGCGGAGACGGAAGCCGTTGAATTTGAGAAAATCTACAAGCTGGAGGTCGCGGTGATCCCTACCAACAGACCGTTGATTCGGCGCAACGATCCGGATTGCATCTACCGGACGGAGAAAGAGAAATTCAACGCCGTGGTGAGCGAGATCGTTGACCTGCACAAGTCCGGAAGGCCGGTGCTGGTGGGAACCACATCGATCGAAAAATCCGAGCGGCTGCACAAGATGCTGGAGCGCCTTAATTTCCCGCATACCGTTTTGAACGCGAAATATCACGAGAAGGAGGCCGAGATTGTCTCGAGGGCGGGACAGGAAAGCGCCATCACGATTGCGACGAATATGGCGGGTCGGGGGACGGATATCCTGCTGGGGAGCGGCGTGGCTGAGAAAGGCGGACTGCATGTGATCGGCACGGAAAGGCATGAGGCGCGCCGGATTGACAACCAGCTCCGGGGCCGCGCGGGACGGCAGGGCGATCCGGGCTCATCTAAATTTTTCCTTTCGCTGGAAGATGACCTGATGCGCCTGTTCGGGTCGGACCGTATTTCCGGACTCATGCAGAAAATGGGCATGGAAGAAGGCCAGGAAATTCAGCATCCCCTCGTGACCAAAGCGATCGCCACCGCTCAGAAACGCGTGGAAGGACATAATTTCGAAATCCGGAAACACTTGCTTGAATACGACGACGTGATGAACCGCCAGAGGGAGATTATTTACGACGAGCGGAAATCGGTTCTGGAGGGGAAAGATTTGGGCCGTCATTTTCTGGATATGGCGGAAGATGTGATCGAAATCATTCTTTCAAGGAACACGGATTCGATCGAGCAGGATCCCGATCAGGCGCGGGAGACCCTGCTTTCGGAATTCCGGAGCAAGTTCGGTGTTTCGCTCGAAAAACTTCTGGCCGAGATCACGGGTCTGAAGGACCTCGAGATCCTGAAAGAGGATATTTTTGAGGAGATCGGAAAGGCCTATGCGGAGAAAGAATCAAGGCTCGGGAAGGAGCTGATGCTCTATCTGATCCAGTCGGTTTTGCTGCAGATTATCGACGCGAAATGGAAGGAGCATCTGCGCAGCCTGGACGAATTGCGGGAGGGAATTCATCTCAGGGCTTACGGGCAAACCGATCCGCTGGTGGAGTACAAGCGGGAGGCTTTTGAAATGTTTGAAACCATGACGGACGCGATCAAGGAAGACGCCGTCGATTTTATTTTCAAGGCGGAAGCCGTGCGGCAGGAGAAGATTCATACCGTGTTTGATTCCATTCAGCAGGAATTTCTTCATCCGGAGGCGGGGGAGACATCTAAAAGCGCCTTTGAACAAAAGCAGTCTTCCGAAGCGTCTTCGCCCGCCGGAAACGTTTCACCGGCTTCGGGATTGTTACCGAAATCGGGAGGCAGTGCCGTGGCGCAGGAGACGTATCGCCGGAAAGAGGCGAAAGTCGGGAGGAACGATCCCTGTCCCTGTGGGAGCGGGAAGAAATACAAAAAATGCTGCGGAAGCTGAGGGAGGAACGGTATTTATTTTTTTCGCTCAGAGGAATTCGAGGGAAGGTCTTTGCGGTTTTTTTTCTGAAATCCCGGCGGATTTCATTCGCTTCAAAAAATAAACGCCGTATTTTTGAGGATGCGGAAGAAGTCTAAGAACGATAAATCCAATCCGGCACCGGGGCCGGTGCGACACGATTCATAGGTAAGAGAGAAGACAAGAAATGAAGTGGAAGCGGCTGGTTTTTCTTTCGGTTTTTCTGCAAATGATCGCGTTTCCCCGCTTTGATCTGAGCTGGTTTGCCTGGGTTTCGCTCGTCCCTCTTCTGATCGCGATTCAAAAATCAAGAAACATCAGGAACGCCTTCAAAATCTCTTGTTTTTGCGGATTTTTTTTCTTTTTGGGATCGATCTTCTGGCTGCGATATGTGACCTGGGCCGGGTTCCTGCTTTTGTGCTTGTACCAAGCCGTTTTCTTCGGTCTTTTCGGAATGTCCGTTAAATTTTTTATGGAGATAAGAAAGCGTTTTTTCTTTTTTCTTCTCGCAATCATTCCGGCTTTGTGGACCGTTTCGGAATGGATCCGTGCCGAGATTCCCGTCATGGGCTTCGGATGGAATTTGCTTGCGTATTCCCAGGCCGGGAATTTATGGGTAATCCAATCGGCGAAATGGATCGGGGCGTACGGCATTTCTTTTCTTGTCGCTTTCATCAATGCGGGCGTTTTCCTGATACTCCGGACGGGCGAGAGAAACCGGAAAATCGGGATTGCGGCGATTTGTTTCAGCGTCTTTGCGTTGAACCTCGTATACGGGTTCCGGGAATGCCGAAATGACCGGGGGCCGTCAGGCCCCATTCTCCGGGTCGCCGTTGTTCAGGGCAATATCGATCAGGAGGAGAAATGGGATGCGGGATTGAGAGGATTGATTCTTGAGAAGTACCTGAAACTGACCGAATTGGCCAGTTTTGACGATCCGGACCTGACGATATGGCCGGAAGCGGCGTATCCCGGTTTTTTTAACGAGGATTATTCCGTTTCTCCGGTCCGTTTTTTGGCGGAGCAGTTGAAACAGCCTTTGCTGCTGGGAAGCCCTCACCGGGAAGGTGTGGGCTTGTACATGAATAGCGTTTATCTCCTCTCTGCTGAGGGGGAATTGAAGGCCCGCTACGACAAAATTCATCTGGTTCCGTTCGGGGAATATATTCCGTTTAAACCGTTCCTCTCGTTTCTGGAGCCGTACGCATACGCTCTGGGGGTGAGCGATTTTACGGCCGGAAAAGACTTTACCATTTTTGAACTGCCTTCCCCGGAAAATGGTCCGGCGGTCCGTTTGGGGACGCTGATTTGTTTCGAAGACGTTGTTCCGGAACTTGCGCGGAAATTCGTGCGCAGGGGGGCTCAGGCTCTGGTGGTTCTGACCAACGACGCGTGGTTCGGAAAAACGGCGGCTCCTTACCAGCACCTGCAGGCTTCCGTTTTCCGGGCCGTGGAGAATTCCGTTCCCGTGATCCGGGCCGCAAACGTCGGGGTTTCCGGCTTTATCTCCTCAAAGGGAAAGGTCGAGGACCGGGTGAAAAATGAGCGGGCTTATGATACGTGGATTACGGGGGTGCTGATTCGGCCGGTTTCTTTCGGGGATTTGCCCGGGACGTTTTACCGGAAAGTGGGATTTCTTTTTCCGCAAATCTGCCTTGCGGGGCTTTTTCCAGCCGCTTTTTGGGTCTGGTTGGGAAGGAAACGTAAGCGCTCCGTTTAATTCGAGCGATTTTCGCCGCGTTTTTCGGATTTCCATTGATACGGTCTTGCCTTCGCTGAATAGGGAAAACACCGTGTGAGCTCAATTAATTAATTGGCGGTTACATAGAGATGTTGATATAATTTCTTTTTAAATGATCTCTATACCATGCAGAAGCGCCTAATCGATCTCATGTCTAATTTTTTCTACCGCCCGACCACACTCAGAACGCTGGCTTCTCTGGTTCTGATCTCTTTTTCTTTTCTTTTCATTCTCCCTCCCGGGATGTTCGGGGTCCATTATGCTTTTGCGAGAAACCGTCCGGACACCGAAGAGATACAAACGTCTTCTGGAGCCCGCGAGGCATTCCCTCCCGTTTTGCTCGCGGCGCCCGGGAAGTTCAACCCGGTTTTGGAAGCGCACGGGTTTGATACTCAGATGGGCGAAAATTATCCTTTGGGGCTTGCGCTGGCGATGGTTTTTCTTGAAGCCGCTAAACGGGGGCTTGAAGACGAAGAACTCAAAAGTCTGGCTGAAGACATGCGGATCCATGCTTCTACCGTGTCCTCCCTGGCGAATATCGCCTACGAAGCTCAAGTGAATGCGGATGTTTTAATTGCGGAAAACAATCCTCCCGACGTTGCGGTATTGGAAAAGGAATTCTCCGATCCCGGGTTGAGGGAAATCATTCTGAAAGACTCCCAGTTTACGGGAGATTCGCTTTATCTGATGGCGTTTGTTTTTATCCTTTACGGTTTTTCCAGTGATCAGGTCGAGCGGATTTTGGGAAGCGCCGGTATTGATTTTGAGGCTTTTTACAGTCAGCTCGGCGTGGCTCAACGTTTTTTGGAGATGGCGTATATGCTGCCGCTTCCTAAAAATCTGGGTTTCCGGAGGGCCGATGCGGTTTTGCCGTTGGCGGAGGAAAAAACGGCCGCTGAAACGGAATCCGGGGCTATGTCTGAGAAAGAAACGCCGCGAGCCGAGTGGGAAGTGAGGGAAAATGCGGTTGCCGAAAACAGAGACCCGAGCGAGGAGATTCTCGATCGGATCAGGAAAGACATGGAAAAGGTCAACTCCCGCCTGATTACCCTGAATCACAGCAGCCGGATCGATGTGGAGAAAGCCATTCGCTACTTGGAGAAAAAAACGTCCAAGATTTCCGCTCAATTGGACCAAATGACTTCTGCCGGCGTCAGCCCTTCGGTCGAATTGCGGAAACAGAGGGTTTTCGAGATGCTGACCGGTCTTGAGAACAAGAAAGAGGAATTGCGTTCCGAAGCGGAAAGACTGAAGGCGGAAGGAGGTGCTCAAGAGGAGGAAGCGACCGGTGAAGGGCTTTCGGTCGAAGAGCTGCTGGACGCCAAGGATGAATTGCTCTTTAAAATTCAAAATACTGACAAGAACAACTTGGATGCGGTCGAGGGGCTGACCCAATACCTTGAGAACGAGATCCGGAATTTGCAGGAATTGGCTTCCCGTTCGGATGTCTCAACGGAAAGCGTCATCCGGGCGATTACTGCCGAGTTGACTTCCGAATTGAAACGCTTGATCGGCATTAAAAATGCTTTGATTTCAGGACAGGTCCAGGGGCAGACGAGGAGCAATGCTCCGGCATCGGAAGAGAAAGCTTCTCAGCTGGTTGAGAGCGGAAAATCCGAAAAGCCGGCAACTGTGCCGCCGGAAAAACAAAAGTCTCCCGAAACGGAACAGGAATCGGAAGAAATGAAGGAGATCCGGCGTCGGGTTGAAGTCGTCCTTTCGGATGTCCGGCAGAAGGTCTCGGCGTTGGATGAGCAGTTGAGCGGCGTTTCGGCGGAGGATGAAAACGCGCTGGAAGAAAATATCCGGAACGTGGATTCCATGATTCAGGAAATTCAGCGGCAATGGGAGCTCATCCCCGGAGGGTTCGGGGAGGCCATTGAGACGCAAAAAGGGGAGATTCAGAAATACCTCGGGATTCTCCGTCAGCGGGGTGATGATCTGAAAGAAACACTTGGCGCGCTAAGGGAAGTCCGCGAAGAAGAATATGCTTCTGCGGAGAAAACCGTTGAGCAGATCAATATGACTTTCGAAGGGCTTTGCGGCGAATTGGAAACGGTTCCGCAGAATTCCGCGGCTTTAGACGCGAAAATCGAAGAGATCGTTTCCCTGAACAATGAATTTTCGAAAAAGGCGGAAGACCTTCTTAACTCGACCCGGGATATTCGAATTGAAGGTTTTCAGAAAAGAATTCAGAGCATGGTGCAGAATTTGGATATGCGCCGGGAGGAACTTGAGTTAAAGCGGAAAGAGCTTTTAGAAAAAGCCGCTGCGGAAAAGGCAGCCGCAGAGAAGGCCGAAGCGGAGCGCATTGCGAAACAGGCTGAGGCTGAGCGGCAGGCCGCTGCGGAGAAAGCCGCTGCGGAAAAGGCAGCCGCAGAGAGAGCCGAAGCGGAGCGCATTGCGAAACAGGCTGAAGCTGAGCGGCAGGCCGCTGCGGAGAAAGCCGCTGCGGAAAAGGCAGCCGCAGAGA
>ERZ795044.216-NODE-216-length-51365-cov-126.191132_pt1 | contig 51365 bp, 57 predicted proteins | sample MGYA00375128_ERZ795044 | MGnify/ENA primary metagenome ERZ795044 (study PRJEB30173, sample SAMN05720213) | anaerobic digester metagenome | isolation source: active sludge of municipal wastewater-treating anaerobic digesters | place: USA | collected 2014-12-22 ...
GCGGAGAGTAGGAGATTCGAACTCCTGATACCTTGCGGTATACTCGCTTTCCAAGCGAGCGCACTAGACCACTATGCGAACTCTCCAAAAAAAACAAAAGCGCAAAATATTTTTTTATAGAAATAAAAGCGCTAATGCTAAATTCTATTTATTTTTTTTATCAGCTTTAGACAATAAAAAAATAAAAAGACCAAGACAAGCTAAAAAGAAACCAACACCAATTGGAGATCCCCAGCCCAAAAACAAAAATACGTTGTCCATATTATATTAAATTAATTTAAATGTCTATAAATTATATTTTTCATTCCCTCTAGTTTTTCTCCGTTATTGTTTACAATATCATTAAACGATCTAGCTCCAACAATCATTTCATTATCAACAAAAACAGTGGGAACCCCATAAACATCAAACTTTTCTGCTTCATCTTTTATTCTCTCTAATTTAGGCAAATATTTTTCCTCTTGTAAACATTTGTCAACAGAATCAATATTCAATCCGATTTGCTGACCATAACTATTTAAAGAATCCTCTGAAAGAGAATCTTTTTTAACCTCTTCCAATAGCAGATCTCTTGCCTCAAAGAATTTTCCCTGTTCATTAGCACATTGCGACCACATATTAATCAAAATTGAACCAGCAAACATTTTGTCGGCATAAGGTCTAAAAGCAATAGCCACTTGGTCACCCAAATCTTTTCTAATCATTCCCAAGGTTTCATCAAATTGAGCCGAATAATAGCTTGATAAATCTTCATAAACAATTACTTTTACTTTAGCATTCTTTTTACCTAAAACAATATCAGAATCATCAATCTTTCTAAGATCACCTGACAAAAAATTACCAGCATCAACCACTGATTTTATTTCTTCGGGAGACATTTTATCAACAATGTTTTTATCTTTGTTAGAACTATAGATAGTCAAAACAATAACGATCAAAAGAAAAAGAAAAACCATGGTAAAAACCATTGTTATTTTTTTGTTGTTAAAAAAATTTTTAACCATATAATTTTGAAATTAATTTTTATTTAATTAAATTAATCTAAAGCTGGAAATTCTTGATGATGTTTTGTTTCGGATTGAAATTCTGAAGCCAAATTTAAAATTAAAGACTCTTCAAACTTATTAGCAAATAACTGAATACCTATTGGCATTTCCTCCACAAAACCAGCCGGAATAGAAATGGCCGGCAAACCAGCTAGAGACGGACCGGTAACAAAAATATCTTCTAGATACATTTTCAGTGGATCATTAACTTTTTCACCAATCTTAAAAGCAATATGAGGTGAAGTTGGGGTTAAAATAAAATCAACCTCTTTAAAAATATTTTCGAAATCCTGTTTAATCTTTTCTCTAACAGCTATTGCTTTTTTATAATAAGCATCAAAATAACCGGAACTAAGGGCATAAGTTCCTAAAACTATTCGACGTTTTACTTCTTGACCAAATGACTGTCCTCTGTTTTTCAAATAAATATCGTTTAAATTTTCAGAAGAACCACCTTTTGCTTTTAAATCACAAGAAAATCCATATCTTATACCATCTAATCTAGCCAAATTAGAACTTATTTCCGATGGTGTAATAATGTAGTAGACAGGAACGGCATATCTATCATAAGGCAAAGAAATTGATACAATTTCCACTCCTAAGGATTTAAAAACATCTATCGCTTCTCTTGTCTTATCTGCAATAACCTTATCTAAACTATCAATATATTCCCAAACAACGCCCATCTTCTTGCCTCTTATTTTTCGAGATAGTTCTAGCGTATAATCTTCAACCTCTAAAGGACAACTTGTTAAATCATTCTTATCAAAACCAACAATGATATTCATTACTAAGGCCGCGTCTTCAGCGCTTTTGGTTATTGGGCCTATAACATCAGTGGAAGAAGTCATAGACATAAGACCATATCTAGAAACTCTAGAATAACTTGGCTTTAAACCACTAACTCCACAAAAGCTAGAGGGTTGACGAATTGAGCCGCCAGTATCACTGCCTAAAGCAAAAACGCATAAACCAGCCGAAACAGCCGCAGCTGAACCACCGGAGCTTCCACCAGGAACCCTATTTTGATCCCAAGGATTTTTACTAACAAAAAAAGCTGAATTTTCAGTTGATGCTCCATGAGCAAACTCATCCAAATTAGTTTTACCAAGTAAAACAGCCCCAGCTTCATTTAATTTTTCAATAACAGTAGCGTTGTATGGTGCTATATAATTTTCTAACATTTTTGAGGCAGCGGTTGTTTTGAGATTTTTAGTTAAAATATTATCTTTGCATAAATAAGGAATCCCAAGTAAAAAGCCTTTTTCACCCTTAGCAATTCTCTCATCCGCTTTTATGGCCTGTTTCTCCGCTTCTTCTCTAAAAACACTAATACAAGTCTGCAAACGATTATCAATTCTCTCTATTCTATCCAAAAAAAATCTAGTCAACTCTAAAGAGGTAACTTCTTTTTTCTGTAAAAGTTCAGAAATTTCTTTAATTGTTAATTTATGATATTCCATTTATAAAACTCTTTTAACTTTAAATTGATCATTTTCAATTTCAGTCGCCTGGTCAATAGCTACAATTCTTTCATCATCTGGACAAACAAAAACCTCATCATCTCTTAATTGATTTTTAAAATCGCTATTAACGCCTAAAACATCTAAATCGGAAACATCAACCTCTTTTAACAAATCAACAAAACTCAAAATATCTGCAAACTGTTCCTGATATTTGTTTTTTTCTGCTTCGCTTAACTCTAATTTGGCGAGAGTAGCTATTTTTTCTATTTGTTCCTTACTTATTTCCATAAGAATTTATCATTTTTAAAAATTCATTTTCATTTATAACCTTAACATTTAAACTTTGAGCTTTTTCCAGTTTACTTCCGGGGTTTTCGCCAACTATTAAAAAATCAAGTTTTTTACTAACTGATGGCAAAACTTTGCCTCCCAGTTCTTTTATTTTAGCTTTTGCCATATCTCTTGTCAAACCAGAGAGTGTTCCGGTTAACAAGAATGTTTTTCCAGATAAAGGATTATTTTTATTTGAAGAATTAGACTTTTCATCAAGAAGAAGTTGCACGCCAAAATCATCTAATTTCTTCATTATTTTTAAATTATGCTCTTCCCTAAAAAAATTATAAATACTTTTAGAAACTATTGGGCCAAAATCTTCTATTTTTTCTATTTCTTCCATTTTTAAAGAAGAAATTAACGAAACGAACTCAGTTGGCTTAATTTTTTTTTCTTTGTTTTTAGCATTTTTTGTCTTTTTTTCAATTAGAAAAGAAATTAGCTCAGACAATGATTGAGCTGATTCTTCGCCAACATGTCTAATTCCTAAAGAATATATGAAACGAGATAATTTTATTTTTTTTCTATCTTCTAAGGATTTAATCAAATTATCGGCCGATTTGTCAGCAAATCTCTCTAGATTGAGCAAATCTTCTTTTTTAATTGAATATAGATCGGAAAAATCGGAAATAAGCCCCTCGTTTAAGAGTTGTTCGACTATTTTTGGTCCTAAATTTTCAATATCTAAAGCATTTTTAGAAACAAAATGGATGATTTGTCTTAAATTAACAGCATAACACCTAGAATTTAAACATCTAATAGCAACTTCATCTTTTGTTCTACTTACTTCATTGTCACAAACTGGGCATTTTTTTGGTGTACAAATTTTTTGTTCAGAACCAAATCTAAGGTTTTTTAAAACAGAAACTATTTTTGGAATAACATCACCGGCCCTTTCAATAATCACAGTATCTCCAATCATAACATCCAATCTCCTTATTTCGTCCATGTTATGCAAAGTTGAACGACTAATCATGGCCCCACCCAGATTTACTGGCTCTAAAATGGCCGTGGGTGTTAAAACACCAGTTCTACCTACCTGCCAAACAACATCCTTAATTTTGGTTGTTGCTTGCTCGGCCGGAAACTTATAGGCCATAGAATATCTGGGAGCCTTTCCAACAATCCCTAAAATATCCCACCATTTAAGTTCATTTATTTTAACAACCAGGCCATCAATATTAAAATCTAATTTATTCTTATTTTTAGACCAATATTGATGCAATTTAAAAACTTCTTCCAAGTTATTACATAATTTGTTGTGCTCTGGAACTTTAAATCCTAAAATTTTAGACAATAACTCTGCTTTTTGCCTGCTAATTAAAATATTTCTTTTTTGATTGTTTTCATAAAAAATCAGATCGTAAGCATAAAATTTTAACTTTCTCTCAGCTGCTAATCTAGGATCTAGTTGTCTTAAAGAACCAGCCGCTGCATTTCTGGTATTAGCTAAAAGTGGTTTATTATTTTTTTGATAAAAAGAATTTAATTTATCAAGTCTTTTTTTAGTCATTATAGCCTCTCCCCTAACTTCAATAAAGTCTGATTTTATTATTTTACTTATCAGTTTAAAATCCAATCCTAAATTTTGTAAATATTTTTCGTCAGGCAAATTAATGCTAAGTGGAATACTATCAATAGTTTTTAAATTAGATAATATGTTTTCACCAATTTTACCATCGCCTCTGGTCGCCCCCTCAACAAGTAGGCCATTTTTATACTTTAAATTAACAGCCAGGCCATCCAATTTAACTTCACAATAATAGGTCCAATCTGGTTTAAAATCATTTAATTTATTGTCAGACAAAAAACGACCCAATCTATCTTGCCAATCAAGCATATCTTGTTCTGAAAAGGCATCAAACAAGGAAAGCATCGGACTAAAATGTTCACTTTTAACAAATTTTTCAACTGCCTGACCACCAACTCTTTGGGTCGGTGAATCAGCTGTTATCATCTCTGGATTCTCTTGTTCCAACTTAAAAAGCTCATTTTTCAATGAGTCGAGTGCTGCTTCGCTAATACTTTCTTGGTCTAATACATGATAATTATAGCGATGCAAATTTATTTCCTTTTTTAATTTTTCTATGCGATCTTTTATTTTCTTTTTATCCATAAAACATATCAATCTTTAATACAACGAATCGAATAAGCGATGTAAGAATTATGAAAACGATTTATTCTGCCAACCGTACCCATAGAATAATCTAAAAACCTATTCCACTGAAGATATGGCCAGCTAGTACCGAGAGAAGAAGACCACATATAAAAACGTTGTCCAATACCTCCAAAAGTAACCCAATAAGCACCAGCCGGTAGAGCAGAAAAGCTACTAGTATCAGTTGCTAGAGTATTGGGCTGATCCCATCTGGGATGATTTATTATAGTTGTTCCATTATAAGTGGTTGTACTTTTCAGCTCCCCACCTTCGTTAGTTCCTCGATTAACAGGAGATCCATTGGTCGTTGGATAATTAGCCATGGTTTGAGTCATTCCTAAAAACATTTCCAGTTGTTTTATTTCGGAATCAGTGGGTATGTGCCAACCATAAGGACAAATCCCCCTGGCCCCTTCCGTTGCGGAATATTTCATAGCCTCGGGCCACTCATAAAGACCACCATAAACATCACAATTTAATTTGCTGCTACCATAACAATACTTTTCAACAACACCATCATTGCCTTGTTTATCTACCGTACTTATTTGTGTGCCGACATTTAAATTATCTTTCATCCAACATTGGCTTCCAATTTTAACGGTTCGATAAGACTGTCCTTCATACTCAATATTTCTTCCACAAACAAAAGGAATTCTTACTTCCCTACTAAATTCTCTTCCGTTATAAAAACCAGATGAGTAAAATTTCTTTTCACCATTAACATCCAAACAATATACCGAATAAGAGGAACCATCGTCGTTAGAAAAGGAAAAAATATCACTTCCGCAAGTAGCACTAGATGCATCAAAATTATTAGAATAAACTTCGAATTTTAATCTTTCAACTCCGGCAAAAGCTGATTGTTCTGCTTTAAGAGTTTCTGATATTTTTGCTTCTCTAGACGTGCTAGTAATTACCATATAAGCTGAACCAAAAGCTGCCAAAAAAATGGCTGCCATAATAACAACTGAAACCATAATAGCACTGCCAGATAAAAATTTTTCTTTATAATTATTCATAGTAATTAACAGACACGCTAGTTTGAGCCGATATATAATTATTGAGCTCATTTTCTGGCGCAGCCTTAATAGAAATAGTAACTAATGGTTGACCAAACTCTATATAGTCCTCCACTTCAAAATCTAGACTAATTATATTTGTTTTTTTGGAACTAATATAATTTTCACCCTTAGAAGTGGTATACATCACCATTCTTTTGATATCACCGTCGCTAATAGCCTCAAAGTAATAGCACTCCCCATTTTTGATAAATGATATAAAATTAGTTTGAACATCAAAAAATTTATTCGAAGCTATTCCACAGGAAGAGCCATTGCCAATTTCTGCTCCCTGAATGTTTTCACTAGCTAACTTCAAAAAATAATTAACATCATTTAAAACAACCGAATCAAAGGCCATTCTTTTTTGACTACTAGAAACCGATCTGAAAATACCAGCCGTAGCCAACATAATCATCACTATGATAGAAATAGAAACCAATATCTCAATTAAAGTAAATCCTTTTTTATTTTTTTTATATTGATAAATCATATAAAACAGTTTCTAGTTTATATTCATAAGTTTGACCGCGATCAGTCCAGCTAACCCAGGACTCAATTGTTGTACTAGCCAATGTCTCTGCTCTGACAGTTATTAATCTTTTAAAAATAGTGTCTTGAGTACTAGTCGAATGTCTAAAAAAATCATTGTCTTTTTGTAAAACTGCTTGATCAATTGAGGGACAAGTTGTGGCTAATAAAGAATAATAATCAACTTTATAAGTGTATTCCCCTAAACCGGCCGATGAAACGCCATCCCAATTGTCGTAATCTAACCCTAGAATAATATTAGTATCTCTAATATTTTTCATTAATTCCAAACCTTCTTGCGATAAATAAGAAGCTATAATTAGATTTTTTTTAACACTTTGAAAATAAAAACTTTTTCTAACCAAAGAAATAACCGACAAAGTACCGACACTCAAGACAAACAGAATGACTACGGTCTCCATTAAAGTAAAAGCTAATTTTTTGTTTTTATTTTTTTTCATATTAATTAATAAGCAACGCAACTCGAACCGACAGAACAAAATGAACAACAATATTTAGTTGAATCCGAGCAAGAACAATCATCAGAATCATTAAGTCCGAAAGAATTAGAAATAATAAGCTTGGCCATATTGGATTCATTATTTTTCAATTCAACTATAAGATCGGAAGTAGAAGTTGATAGAGCTATATTATTATAGAAAACCGGGAAACCACTGGCAGTGGAAAAAGAAACAACAACCTCATCTGATAGACTGATTTTGTTTATTGAATTATTGCTAGACGAATATTGTTTAGCCCCAAAATAAGAATCTGTTTCATTGCTATCAACCATAAAATCACCATCCAAATCGGCAAATATTTGATAAGACGAAGACCCCTCTTCTAAATAAATACTCCAATAAACTGGCAATTGATTATTATAATATTCAGAGTTCACGGCCTTCCATTTAATTGTTTCTAAATCAGAGGTAAGAGAGGTCTGGAAATTTAGCAAAGAAGAATAGTTGTCACTAACTTTATAATTAGCAACTAATAAAGAACTTAAAATAGCTATAATTGATAAACTAAGCAAAGCTTCTATTAAAGTGAATCCTTTTTTTCTCATAAAAGTTTGGAATTAAAATCCGATAAAAACTTTTCACCTAAAGATATCATTTTTAAGCGACCTCTTTCTTGATAATCATCAAAACCAACTAGGTGCAATAAACCGTGAACTAAAATAAATTCAAATTCATCTCTAACAGTTCTTTTGAATTCTTTAGCCTGTCTTTTAATTTGTTTAATATTTATAATTACCTCATTTAATTCTTCAAAAGATAAAACGTCAGTTGTTTTATTAAATCCTCGATAAATATTATTTATTTCTTTCATCTTTTGATCACCAATTACGGCAATAGAAATATCTTTTTTAATTTTATATTTTTTAACAAAAAATTCAGTAATTAACTTTGTTCGGTTTAAATTTATTTTTTCTTTAGTTGAATTATTTATTTCAATTAACATATTTAGAAAAATAATCTTCTCAAAAAACGTACGGTCTTATAAATCTGATAGATAAAATTGTTAATCGGCAAATCAAAAGTTCCCGGATATTCAAACTCTTCCCCACCAAAACCTTTTTTAAAGCGGCTAACTCCTGGCCATTTTGATTCATCCACGCCGTAAAAATCATAAAAAGAAAAACCATTTTCTTTGGAAAAACTTATCAGAAAAAAATGCAACAAATAAGGCGCCATTACATTTCGACAAACATCAGAAGAAGCTCCGTGCAAGTAGGTGACACAATTTTCATAAAAAGAAAAAATGCCAGAAGCTACAACTTGATTCTGATAATAAGCTTCAAAAACTTTAATTTTATTATCTGAATTTATTAAATTGCGGTAATAAGCATCGTCATGTATGGAAAAATTGTCTCGAATAGAAGTCTGTTTTATTAAAGCGGAAAAATTGTAAAAAGCCTTCTCTTTGTCAGTTTGCTCAACTATTTTAACCCCCTTCTTTTCAGCCAATTTTATATTATATCTAGTCTTTTGCTTCATTTCACCTAAAATATCACCCAAATTTTTATTTAAATTAATAAAACTTGTTTTGGCTGGCTGAATATCTCTAGTTTTAATAAATAATTTATTTCTTGATAAAAAATGATCGGCGAATTCCAATCTAAAAAAAATTATCTTTTTTTCTTCAGCAACTTTTTTTAAGGTTAACAAAATATTTTTTTTAATTTCAGTGTCTAATCCCTCCTTAAAAATAGGCCCCCTAGGAAAATACCAATATTTTAGCTTGCCGAACAAAAAAGAAATTTCAATCACCATTGATAAAGCTAAAATATTGTCACCTTCTTTTATTGAAAGATAAAAACATTTTCTACCATAAGACTCTTGAATCGATGCCCAAAAAGAAGATTGCAAAAAGCTCTTTTTTCCGAAAAAACCGGATAAACCGGCAAATTTTTCTTTATTTAAAAGTTCAAAATCATCCTTATTCAAAAATATAACCTCTGTTTTATTCATAATTGTTTTAAAATTGACTAGCCATATTGTACATCGGAAGTATTATAGCCGCCACCATAACTCCAACACCTAAACCCATAATAACCATAATTACTGGCTCAATAATAGCACTGATATTATTTAATTGATTTCTAACATCTTTGTCATAAAACTTAGCCACCTCTTCCAAAATATCATCGAGTTTACCAGTTTTTTCTCCAACAGACATCATTTCTGGAATCATCTTGGGGACGTATTCACTATCCTCTAAAATACTAACAACAGATCCACCCTCATTAACGTTATCAATTGTATTTTTAATAATATCCTTATAAACAGTATTTTTAATAATATCACCCACTATTGATAGACTTTTGTTCATACTAACACCACCCTTTAAAAGAGTACTTAAAGATCTGCAAAATCTAACCAAGTATATTAATTGAAAAAGTTTTCCGATTGATGGGATTTTAACCAATAAATAATCAAATTTTCTTTTACCAAATTTTGTTTTTAAAAAAGCTCTTATAGCAATAATTGAGGCTATCAAGACTGCTATTAGCGCTAAATAATATTTTTGACCAAATTCGGTTATTCCAATAACAATTCTGGTTGGAAGAGGTAAAACAGCTCCAGTTTCTTGAAGCATGGTAGTGAGTTCTGGAAGAACAAAAAAGATAAAAACTATTCCAACGCCAATCAAACCAGCTAAAATGAAGGCTGGATAAATCATGGCCCCTTTAAATTTCTTCAACATATCATAATCCTTTTCCATCTCATCGGCCAAATAGTTTAAAATTTCATCCAACTTTCCTGATGTTTCTCCGGCCTTAATAAGGTTACAATAAAAATCAGAAAAAATCGAACCATGCTGTTTTAAGGCATCAGATAGAAGCAAACCTCCGTCCACTTCATAAGCAATATCAGATATTATATTTCTAAAATGAGCATTTTCTGTCTGTTCAATTATTGTATACAAAGCCTCTGTTACAGTAACGTGAGCCGATATCATAACAGCAAATTGCCTTGAGAAAACTACTAAATCTTTATTTTTTATAGGGCTAATTTTTTCATTAATTCTCACCTCTAGACTATTGGAAATATCGGTAATCTTTTTAACATCAAATAACTTCTTATTTAATCTTTTAATAGCATCATTTTCACTCAAAGCTACAACATTGCCTGTTTTAATTTTACCCTTATTATCTTTTGCCTTATATCTAAAAATAGCCATAAAATTATTATTAATTACATCTCTATAACCCTTAACACCTCTTCGATGTTAGTTACGCCCTTTAAAACCTTAAGAAATCCGTCTTGTTTCATCGAAATAAATTTCTGACTTTTTCTAAGATTTTCTGTATTTAAGCTAGTTATTCTGTTCATAATTATATCTTTGAGATTGTCATCAATTTCAATAACCTCACCAATGGAAACACGATCTAAATAACCACTGTTTTGACATTTAGAACAACCAACCGGTTTATAAATTTTTAAATTTTTAATATCTTCAAAACTATTTATTCCGGGAAGTTCTTTTTTCAATCTTTCGAGATCAATTCCCTCTATAATCTTAACAGCATCAACCATAAATTTCTCTCTATATTCTTTATCGGCTTCTTTTTTGCAGTTATCACACAACCTTCTACTTAAACGTTGAGCAATAACCATTCTTAAAATAGAACAAAGAAGAACTGGTTCGGCCTTCATATCAACCAAACGAAATATTGTTCCAATAGAATCATTAGTGTGGATGGTTGATAAAACTAAATGACCGGTTAAACCAGCATGGATGGAAAGCTCTACAGTTTCCTCGTCTCTAATTTCACCCACCATAATAACATCGGGATCTTGACGAACAAGTGATCTTAAACCAGTGGCAAATGAATAACCAATTTTTGGTCTGATTTGTGATTGGTTTATACCTTTTAATTGATACTCTATAGGATCTTCCAGGGTAGAAATATTTACACCTTCTTGATTTAAAATGTTTAAAATGGAATAAAGAGTTGTGGTTTTACCGCTACCAGTAGGTCCGGTTACTAAAATAATACCATTAGTTTTTCTTATATTTCTTCTAAAAACATCTAGCACGTAAGAATTAAATCCGAGCTCGTCCAAGCCAATAATACCTTTGGCAGTATCCAAAATACGCATAACAACTTTTTCCTTGCCACTTCCGACCGGCAAAGTAGAAATACGAAAATCTATTTCACGATTATCTAAAACCAACACGATACGACCATCTTGCGGAACGCGGGTTTCGTCCAGCTTCATTTTGGCCATAACCTTAATTCTGGCTATAACAGCTCCGTGAATATTTTTCGGTAAAAACAAGGCATTTTTAAGTATACCATCAATTCTATATCTAACTCGACTTTCATTTTCATAAGGCTCAACGTGAATATCACTGGCACGACTATCAATGGCATTTTTAATAATAACAGAGACTATTTTAGCTACCGGAGCACTATTGGCATCATCAACATTTAAATCTTCTTTATCATCTTCTCTTTTTACTTGAACCAGGTCTTCTCCTCCCTCGGATTTAGATTTTATTTCCAAGGCAGAAGAAATTTCTTCCTCCATTTTTTTATACTGTCTAAAAGCAGAATTAAAACTATTTCTGGATATTAAATAATATTCTGCTCTTAATTTTTTTTCATTGGCTAAAAAATTTAAAGCCTCCATGGCTTTTAAGTTTGGTTCAACCAAACCAACGCTCATTTTTTGATCAGCTATTAAAAAACAAACAGCCAAATAATTTTTTGAAAGCTCTTCATTTATTGTTTCTAAAAAATTATCTGGTATCTTTTCATCAACTAAATTTTTATATGGCAGATTATAAACCTCGGCCTTAATTGACACCAATTCCTCACTGTTTAAATATCTTTGCTTAATTAAAAAATCTTCTAAATTAAAATTAGTGTCTTTTTTAATTAAATTTTCTAATTCCGATATTTTGTCAGCTGGAACTATGTTTTTTGATTTGAGTAAATTTAAAAACCTATTGTTATTAAACATAATATATGAAAAGTCTTTATTTTTTAATTGGTTTAAAAGGATTATCATTACCAACCTCAAATGTTGGGATTTCTTCTTCTGGCTCTGTTGGCATGGTTGGATCTTCTACAATTTCTCCATTTTCATTAATGATAGGATCTTCTTCTATCAACTCCCCGGGAACACTAAAGCCAGTTAAATCTATAGAAAATTCTTTTAAATTAACAAACTTAGGATTGCTTAATTGGCTAAGATCAAAAAAACTACTAACTGATTCTTGCTCAACTTTGCTCTTTATTAGTTGGGGATCTTCGGTAACAACATCGATTTTAAAATAAGAAACTATTTTTTTATTATACACCAAGAAAACAACATTCAAAATAGCTAAAACAGAAACAATTATTATGAAAACCATTTTGTACAATTTACTCATATAACAAAATTTTATTTTTAAAACAATAAACTAATTTTTAAAATAGTAAACTAAAGCATCCAATTTTACATTTTTACTAGCGGGATCAAAATCAACCGAAACAACGTCAACTATTCTTAAATTATTCTCAATAACATCCAAAAGATACTTAAGGCCTATATAATCAATTGATGAAATTTCAGTTTTTATCAACCAAGAGCCAATATTAGGTGGCAAAGAATAAGCAACCTGAGTGATTCTGGAATCAAGCTCTAAATTACTGCCAACCGCCCCCAAAGATCTTCTGGAATTACCTGGCTGAGTGGTTGAGGAATCTAAAGGATTGGAAACTTTAAGTGATTTAATATTAAAATTATTTTTCATTAAAAAATAAGCAAATTCCATAAAGATATCATCTTTAGAGTTCTCGCTTGGAACCATTTTGTTGATTTTATCAATATCACTAGAGCTAATACTTTCAAAAACCTCAATATTTTTTTTATAAGAGATCAATTCCTTATATTCTTCAATAAAAACATCCTTTTTTGATTCTAATATTTCATTAGAGACTATAACTACCTTATTGTATTTTGGAACCAAAATATAATTAAAAGAAAACCAAAAAACAAAAAACAACATCAAAAAGGAAACATATTGAAAATTAGAGTTCAAAAAAGAATTTATTTTATTTTTAAATTTTCTTCTGGAAGAAATATTCTTTTCCAACTCTTGTTCTTTTTCTTTTTTATTATTTTTATCTTTTTCCATAAAGATTAAAAGTCACTAAATATTTTAGGATCTAAATTTAAATTAATATTAAAGTTGACAAAACCGGAATCTAAGCCCATACCACCCTCGCCGATTTCTTCATCAGAAATAGAAACGCTCATTGATCTTCTGTCAGCTGAGAAATATTTTGATTGATAACTAATTGCTCGAACATCATCAGTTACTGATGGCAAAACATAATAACCACCGGTATCACCAGTAAATCTTTTAAAATAAACATTTTTCAAAGTGTTTTGTTCTAAAAAAGAAAAAAACCTAGTCCAATATACATGCCTATCTAGTACCGAAAAAGAATTGCTCATTTTATTTTTAAAGTTAAAAACTTCTACATATTTTTCTTCCAATTCTTTTTTTTCTTTATTAACCACGGCGATTTCATCTTGTAAATAATATGAGTTTTCAATGCTTCTATTTTTCTCCCACCAAGACAGCAAGAAATATAACTCCATTATCAGAACAAAAGATGTAAGTAAAAGAGCAAAAAAAGCAATCAAATGTTTATTCCATTCAAAATAAATCGGAACTTCACCTTTTATTAAATCTGATTCTAAAAGATGAAGATTGTCCAAATCTTCTTCTGCTAAAACATTTTTTTTCTTTTTTATTTTATCAACCCAGGAAGAAAAAAGTTTAAAATCAAGAGAAAGTTTTTTATTCTTTTTTTCAGTTGGAACTTCATTTTCATTATCTTTCTTTTTTTCAACCAAAATATCAGCTTTTTTATTTTCTTTAGCCATATTTTAAAATTAATTTTTATCAGCCCCTCTTAAAGCTAGTCCAACGGCCACCGAAAGCTTTGGTCCAACCTCTGATAAAACTGGCTCAATTTCAGGGGGATAAGAAACCTTAAACCAAGGATTGCCAATAACAACTCTTATGTTTAATATTTCTTCTAAATATTCGGCAAAATTATAAAGAAGGCAGCCACCACCAGATAAAACAATCTTCTCTATACCATTATTATTACTATTATAAAAAAGATCGATCATGTATTTTATTTCGTTAACAACCGGCCCAATAGCATCCAAAATTACTTTAGGCATCTCTTTTTTCTTTTCGTCCTTAAACATGCCCAAATCAAATTTAAACTGCTCTGCCTGTACAGGATCAATTCCCATTTTTGAACTTATTTCGTTAGTTATTGTTTTTCCAGAAATATTAATACTTCTGTTTAAAAACGGAATGCTTTCTTTGACAATTGAAAAGTCAGTACTATTCTCTCCCATTTCAATAATCATCACAGTAGAAGAATCATTGCCAAGAAGAGATCTTATTAAAGAAAAAGTCTCAGTTTCTAAATTAGCCAAGGTTATTTTTGCTTCTTTAAAAACATCAATATATTTTTTAATTAATTTTTTAGGAGATCCGGTTAAAAAAACTTTTACATTACTTCCACCATTATTCTTGCTTGGAATAATTTTCCAATCCAAAACCATTTCTTCCAATGGCAAAGGAATTACTTTTTTAGCCTCCTCTACTATTTGTTCATTTATTTTCTTTTTATCAAAATTATAAAGATTAATAACTGAAGAAAAAACCGACCAACTTGGCAAGGAAGCGTTAGCTCTAGTTGTTTTTATTCCTAAATCGTTTTTTAACTTAACTATAGATTTTGCCAAAAAAGAAACATCATCAGAATAAGTAAAATCTGCTCCTTCAATATTTTCGGAAAAACCGTAATTTGATAAAGATATTTTTTTACCTCTTTTTAATAATTCAACCATTTTTAACGAAGAATTACCAATATCTATTCCTAGAAAATGATTGTCATTTGAAGATGAAAATATTCCCATAGTTTTTATTTTGTTTATTTTTTAACAAAATTGATTTTGCTCAAAAAATATGCTATAATTTTCTAAGATTTATAAAAATAACTTAAAAAGTTGTTATAATTATATCTGCTATTATTATAACACAAAAATAAAAAATGGAAAAGAACAAAATAAAGAAAGTCCTATTGATTATTGGGTTCCTGGCAATAGTATTTTTAATGGGATTTTTTATATGGAAAATTTTCTTTAAACAACAAGCAATTTTCCCAACAAAACCAGAAGAAGAGGGTAAAACTGTTATAGACGGCTTGCCACTATCACCCGAAGGAAAACCAATTACAGGAGAAGAGGGAGAGGTAAAGCCAATAGACACAAGTGATAATGTCCCAATCTCCCCTCAAGAGGCTCAACAAGGACTAGGCACTGGTGATGCTGATCAAATAGCCGTTGGTGGACTAACCAAAACAACCACTGTAGTAAAATCAAAAACCATTGAACCTACACTAGGAAAAGACGGCGGTTCGGTGCAGTTCTATAATAAAGATGATGGTAAATTTTATATGGTCAACGAAAATGGCGACTTAATACCTTTAAGTGACAAAGTCTTTCATAATGTTAGTGGGGTTGAGTGGGCACCGAATAAAACAAAAGCTGTAATAGAATATCCCGACCAAACAAAAATAATTTATGATTTCGCCAGTAGCAAACAAGTGACACTACCAAAACATTGGGAGGATTTTACTTTTTCTCCTGACAGTGAAAAATTAGTAAATAAAAGTTTAGGAATAGATCCGGACAATAGATGGTTAGTTATTTCCAATAGTGATGGGACTCAAACTAAAATGTTAGAAAACTTAGGAGAAAACGATAAATGGGTCATCCCTTCTTGGTCGCCAAACAACCAATCAGTTGGAATGTATACCGAAGGCGTTGACGCTAATCGAAGAGAAGTATTTTTCATTGGTGAATATGGTCAAAACTTTAAATCAACTATCGTTGAGGGCTGGGGGTTTCAACCACAATGGTCTCAAGACGGTGATAAATTATTATATAGTGTTTATTCTCCCAAAGATGATTTAAAACCAAAACTTTGGATAGTTGATGCCAGTGGTGACAATATTGGCTCTAATCGTCGTAGCTTAGAATTAGAAACCTGGGCTGAAAAATGTACATTTGCCAGTGATTCTGAGGTTTATTGTGCCGTTCCTAAAAATCTAGAAAGCATGTCGGGTATGTTCCCAGAGTTAGCCCTAAAAACATCAGATGATTTATATAAAATCAACACTCAAACCGGACAAAAAACACTAATTGCTGTACCAGATCAAGCTTACAATATTTCCTCTATAATAGTTGATAAAAACCAAGAAAATATCTTTTTTACCGACCAAACAACTGGTCAAATACATAAGGTTGATTTAAAATAGTTCTCTCATTATAACTCCAAAGAACTATAAAAAGTGAATAAAATAATTAGGTTCTTAATAGATTCTTTGTTTATAAAGAAGTGTTTGTTGTGTAAACAAGAAAAAAATACTTATCTTTGCAAAACTTGTTTTAAATCATTAAAATTTAAAGAGCAATCATGCTTAAAGTGCGGCGCAAAAAATGAATACGGAGAATTCTGTCCAAAATGTCAAAAAGATTTCAGCTACCAAGGAGTAATGGTGGCTGGAGACTTAAAAAACTCAAAATTAAAAGAATTAATAACTCTTTTTAAATATAATTTTATAAAAGAAATAGGCTACTTTCTCGGCCTATTTTTATTTTTATTTTTTCGAGAAAAAAATGAAATAAATCCTCTTTTGCTATCAAAAAATAAAGACAAGAAAAAATTTAATCAACAAAATTCAATAATCATACCGACGCCACTGACAAAAAGAAGGAAGAGGTGGCGTGGTTTTAATCAAAGCGAAATTATAGCTCAAATAATATCCGAAAAAGAAAAAATTAAAATATTTAACGGATTAATAAAAATAAAAAATAGTGAAAACCAAACCAAACTTTCTTTAATAAAAAGAAAAATAAATTTAAAAAATTGTTTTTGTTTTGAGAATAAAAAAAATGCCTTAAAATCAATAAAAGGCAAAAAAATAATTATTATAGATGACGTAGTTACAACCGGCTCAACGTTAGAAGAAATAAGTAAAACAATAAGAAAATATCAGCCAAAAGAAATCTGGGGCCTGGTGTTGGCTCATGGATAATCTCTCATGGATAATCTATTTTAGGACTGTTTTTAGATCACCAATTATTTGCTCTAGGCTATGTTCGGCTTTAACGTAATATTTATTAATACCAAACTTTATATAGGATTGAATTTTGTCATTGCTAGCCGTATTAGATACAACAAAAATTGGAATATTTTTATTGGTAGAGTCTTGAGATTTAATGTTGGCAACAAAATCAAGACCATTTTCTTCCCCCAATAAATAATGGTCTAACCAAACAAAATCTACACTATTTTTATTTATTAAATCCTTGGCTCGGTCAACCGAATCAGCAGGTAGAACTTGAAATCCATTAATTTCTAATTTTATTTTAACAGCTTCAGCTAAACATTTCTCGTCTTCAACTAATAAAATTTTTTTTGTCAATTTCATTTTTTTATTTTTATTTTATGATAAAGATTTTAATCCTTCTCTTTTTTTAACACCCTCAAATGGAAGAGAAACATAAAAAGTTGTTCCTTTATTTTCTTTTGATTCAAAACTAATACTACCATTGAAACTAGAAATAATTGATTTGACAATATAAAGACCCAAGCCGGTTCCCTCTGTATTTCTCTTTTTTATATTATCAGCCCTAAAAAGTTTCTGAAAAATTTTATCTTGCTGATTATATTGAATACCATATCCCTGATCTTTAACAATAATATTAACCATTTTTTTATCTTGATCTAAGCTCATTTCCAAATAAATATTTTTTTCTACTGGACTATATTTTGCAGCATTAGAAACCAGATTTTGAAAAACTATTCTTAAAAGTTTCGGATCATAATTAAATAATGGCATGTTTTTTTCATATTTCTTTTTAACAGATATTTTTTTCTCAATAATCATTGGCTGTTGTTCCTTTAAAACATCTTCCATTAAATCCACAAAATTTGTCGGCACTGGATCAACAATAAAAGTTCCCATTTCTAAACGAGAAACATTTAATAAAGAATTAACCAACTCAACCATTCTTTTATTACTGTCAAAGATTTCTTGAGCAAATTTTCTTTGATTTTCACTCAATTCTCCTCCATCACCAGCCAAGAGCATTTCTGAATACCAATTTATAGCCGATAAAGGGGTTCTAAGCTGATGAGAAGCTAAAGATACAAATTCGGTTTTAGCCCTATCCACTTCTTTCTCCTTAGTAACATCTTTGGCAAAAATTAAGATAAATCTATCTGACAATTTAACACTGCTAATATTAAAATAATAACAATTATCATCTTTACTGCTAAATTTTTTATACAAAACATCATCTTCGGCGCTTCCCTCTCTAATAACTCTTTTAATGTGATTCTTCATGCTGTCTAAATTTTTTTCGCAAATTAAATCATAAATTTTAGATTTGCTTATTTTGGCAGAGGAAGAAAGTGTGGTTTTTACTAAAGCATCGTTGAATTCAATTATTTTACCATCATAATCTATAACCATAATTCCGTCAGGAGCCTCATCTATATAGCTTCTAAATTTTTTTTCACTTTCACTAATTTTTATATTAGCTTTTTCTACTTTATGTATTAGAAAAAATATATAAAATATAAAGCCAAGAAAAGCAACAAAAATAAAAAAACTAAAAATAACAAATGGTAAAAACTCCAGAATAAATTCTCTGACAGGAAACTCAATAATCAATCCCCAGTCAGTAGACTGAACATAAGACCAAGTGCCAAAAACTTTTTGACCAAAATAAGAATCATAAACGCTAAAAGAATGGTTATGGTCAAGAAAATCTCTAACTACCGGAACTTCATTTAAATAATGCCTATTAGTTAAAAAAGAAATGTCTTTATAAGAAATTAGTTTTGCACCGTCATCAACTAAATAAGCATATCCACTATTTCTAAAAGTACTTCGAGAAATTATATCCCAAAGAGCTGTTAAATCTACATGAGCAACTAAAGTGCCGATTTTCATTTCATTATTATTTAAAACAGGTAAGGACACCAATAAAAAGGGTAAACCATAATCAGAAATCATAACCGGGCTGATATAAACACCCTTTCTTACAGCCAATACTGACTTCAAGTCATCATCAGATACGATTGTTGGGTCTGAATTATAACGATTAAAAGATGATATCTTTATATCTTTTTCATCGAAAACACAAACGCTATAAATGTAAGGATTAACATCAAATAAACTCTTGGTTAAATATTTATTTTCATCATCACATTCTAAACAAGAAAAATTTTTACTTAAAATTTTTAAATCATCGGAAGCTCTAATTACAAAAGAATCAATCTCTTGGGCAACCCTTAAACCAGTTTCGTTTTGATTGTCTTCCATAAAAGACACTCTTTCTCTATAATTGTAAAAAACAAAGCCAGATACAAAAATAAAAATTATGAAAGAAAACACAAAATAAGGTAAGAGAAGTTTGTATTCTTCTCTTTTTAAAAATCTAAATTTTCTAATTTTATTTTTTTCCATTCTAAAATACTATTTTAATATTTTTTCAAAAATAAATTCTCCGTTTTTAACAATATTGGCACTTACTAAAGTTAAGCTGGTATCTCCGTTATTATCAAAACCCCATTCTCCAAATAAACCAACAAAATTATTTAGGTACGTTAATTCTCTCAATATACTTTTTCTGTCTTTAGAATCGGCTCGATCAATAGCGGTTAAAGCAACTGACATGGCTTCATAACCAAAACCAGAATAAATTGTAGGGCCTTGATTATATTCCTTAAAGTAGCTATTAGAAAAACTTGTAGCTTTTTCATTCTTTACTTCCTCTATTGGCAAACCGATAGCTGTTAACAAAAGACCTTCGGAATTGTTACCAATTTTCTCGATAAGGGCTTGATCCATAATACCGTCTGCGCCCATAAATTTAATATCGAGACCAAGATTAGAAATGGAGTTAATTAAAGAAATTAAACCAATAGAAGTTGTTCCTCCAAAGTATATTAAATCTGGTTTTTTATCTTTTATTTCGTTTAATTCTGACGGAAATTCATTGCCCTCCCTATTAAATGATTTGTGATCAATAATATTTAAACCTAATTCAATTGCCTTTTTCTCGAATATACTAGAAATGCCTTTACCATAAGATTCATTGTCATCAAGAATAAAAATATTTTTAAAACCCATTTCACTAGCCCAAATAGCGCCATAAACCCCTTGTAAAGAATCGGTTGGGCAAACTCGAAAATAGTTTCTAATACCAGTTGGATAAAATATTCCTGGCTCACCAATAGCAAAGCCGGGCTGTGTTAATCCGGGCCAAGTATTTATAGAGCTGATTTGAGAAAGGCCGGCTTTATTGGTTATTGGAATACTAATTTTAGCTGCCCCACTATCTATTGGCCCCAAATAAACAAGTACATTCTTGTCAGATACAACTTTTTGAGCAATTTCTTTTTCTAAATTTTCTCTCCACAAACCCTCTTCATCTCCATTGTCCATAACCCCAAATTCAATTCGATGCCCATCAATTTCATATCCTCTCTCCTTTAACGCTATCTTCATACCATTAATAGTTTCAACACCAGCACTAATTCCCCTCATAGTAGCTACGGCTACAATTTTTATCGTCTTATCATCTTTTCTATTCTTTAAATAAAAAAAGATGGACACTAAAATTACCATCAAAACTAAAACAGAAAAAAATATTTTTCTTTTCATATTTTTATATTTTTTGAAACTAATATTTAAAAACGTTTAAATTCAAAAATATCTAAGATCCACACTCTACCATTATACTAGAGCAAAAATTAGCCCCCTTAACACAATCAACCTGTTTAGACGTCCAACCTTCGCACTGCAAAAGACATTCATCAAAAATGTTTTGATTATTAACACTTTCGGAGCGATCGGATTCAATATCGCATTTTTCTACATAGTTTTTACAAGCCAAGGAGCAGGCAGTGTCTAGCTTTGGCTCAAAAACAAAATTTTTCTCTATTTGACACTTGCCATACAAATCATCGCAGCCAGTAGCAGTTTGAACACAATTTCTTTGGTTATCGTCCCAATTTTGACAAAGCTTAGAACATAATCCAGTAGATAGTTCTAAACAATTTTTAGAAGCTGAAACACAAAGATAATCACAAATGTCTTTAGCATTAGCTTTAGGATTGCTAATTTCTCCCTTGTCGTCAAAAAAAGAACAGGCCGAAAAAAGCACTAAACCCACAATTAAAGACAAAAATAAAAGTCTTTTTTTCATATTTTTAAGCCAAAATAGAGGCAATTAGTTTAAGTTTCTTGTTATTTATATTATACATTAAAAAACAAAAATAAACAAACACTTTTATAATGAATTCTATAATTTATAAACTGTTAATCTTATCCACTAAATCATCAACATTAAAAGGTTTTTCAAACACAGCCTTAACCAAATCAAACTTACTAAAATCTTCTAAATTTTTATAAAAAACATCAGCTGGTAAAGGCAGAGCGGAAGACATTAAAAAAACAGGAATATTTTTTAACTTTTCATCACCTATCATCGCCTGGCAAACATCATAACCACTAACTTTCGGCATCATAATGTCTAGAAGAACTAAATCATAGTCGTTAACAGACATTTTATTTAAACCTTCCTGACCATCGTGAGCGGTGTCTATAATAAAATCACCTTTGCTTTTCAGTAAAGCACTTAAAGTTGTAGTGGTACTAACATCATTGTCAATTATCAAAATTTTCATATTTTTAAAATTATTTAGAAATTAATGGCAAAGTAAAATAAAATTTAGCTCCTTGATTAGGTTCGCTTTCAACTCCGATTTCACCACCTAAAGCATCAATTGTTTGTTTACAAATGTACAAACCAAGTCCCATGCCATCTTGCGATCTCGATAAAGATGGTTCTAATTGGGAAAACTTCAAGAAAAGATTTTTCTGAATTGATTTTGGTATTCCCTTGCCTTCATTTTTTATTTCAATTCTGACATAATTATTTTTTAAATTAATCGAAGAAATAGTAATTGTTTGTTTTGGTAATCCATATTTTATAGCATTATCAACTAAATTATAAACTACCTGTGATATTTTGGCTTTATCACTTTCCATCAACAATTGATCACTGTCAAAACTAAAAACAACCTTAGAGTCGGTTTTTTTAACCAAAATATCAAGTGAGCCCTTAAATGATTTAATCAGAGATATTAAATCAAATTTTTCTTTGTTCACTAAAATTTTAGAAACTTCATTTCGATTAACCGTCAACATTGTTTTTATTAAATTGGCCAACTTTGATCCTTCTTTATTAATTATAGAAATATAATTTTGATATTCCGTTGGTATTGTTTGGGGATTATTTTTCATAACCTCTGACAAACCAATAATTGAAACTAATGGAGTTTTTAATTCGTGCGTGGCAATATTTAAAACTTCATTTTTTAATTTATCTAACTCCTTCAACTGACCAATTGTAGCCTTAGCCTCAATTAGTTCTGTTATATCCGCTCCGGTGGCCAAAACAGCTTGAACTTGACCCTCTTTATTCTCTAAAAAACTAAAACGCCAAACAATATTTTTTGATTTTCCATCTTTGGCAATTATAACATTTTCAAAAGCCTCTACCTGCGTGTTGTTATTAAAAATAGAAGACAGGGTTGATTTTGTTTTCTCTTGATCTTTTTTAGAAACATATTTACTAACCCAATCTTCTCCTATTATTTCCGACGCTTCAATTCCAAAAACATCCTTACCTTTCCTGTTTATTAAAAAAACATTATTATGACGATCGAAAATCAAAACAATAACTCCGGCAACATTTAAGTATTTTTGTAATTTTTGTTTTTCTTCTTCCAATTTATCTCTAGAATCTTTAATTTCTAAATTATATTTTTGTAATTTTTCAATATCATTTTTAATTTGAACGATCATCGAATCAAAAGAATTGGCTAAAAATGAAACTTCATCATTTTCTTTTAAAATATTGCTATCAATTTTAACATTAAAATTACCCTTTTTGACGGCCTGAGCTAAATTACTTAAACCGACAAGCGGAGCCACAAATTTACTAGAAAAAGAAAATGCGTACCAAACGCAAAAGAAAACTATAAAAGACATCAGTAAAATAGCTATTACTTGGCTAACATTTTTTATTTTAGCAATTTCAATTTGAAGATCTTTGGAATATTTTAATTCCTTTAATATTAAATTAACCGAATTATCTTTTATAAAATCTTTTTTATTATAAACTTCGGTTTGTCGATTAACAGCCTCCAAATAATCACCGCTATCCAAACCCTTTACTCCGATCTCAATATCTAAAAAGATACCTTCGATAGTATTTTTCAAACCATTAAAAGCCACTCGACTTTCATAGTTAACAATGCTTTGGTCTAAATCATCTAGCAATGACAAAATCTCCTTGTGAATCTTTTTTAAATTATCTCTTTCCGAAATGTCATTAGGCGATTTAATAATCTTGTCATAAGAAAAAAGCAAAGCAGAAACACCATCAATAAGCCTATACTCAGAAACCATGTTGTTGTTGAGAGCAGTATATTTTGACAAAATTATATAATTTATGGACACAAAGAATATCCCGGAAATAATCAGGGATAAAATAATTAGAAAAAAAGAATTTAAAAGTTTGCCTTTTATTCCCATAAATTAATCTAAAATCAAATTATATATAGATTCGCGAGAGTGAAAGCCATCCTTAATTACCGTTTCTTCTATATTATTTTTATCAACCATTATCGGCTCTACTAATATAGATGGAACAGAAATCTTTCCATTTTCAACCAACAAATCGGTGGAAATTTTTTGTCCATTGGCTAGAGACACGGCAATTTCAGCCGCTTTTTGGGCTAATAAATTTATCGGTTTATAAACAGTTGAGGTTTGTGTTCCTAAAACAATTCTCTGAATTGCCGAAAGTTCAGCATCTTGACCAGAAACCGGTATTTTCCCGTCTAATTTTTTTTCTTTAAGGGCCTGTATAACACCAGAAGCCAAACCATCATTAGCGGCAATAATGGCGTCTATTTTTTTACCGGATTCTAAATATTTTTTTACCAACTTATAAGCTGTCTCCGGTCGCCAATCATCAATAAATTCATCCATAACTAATTCCACATCGCCATTTTCAATTTTTGGTTTTAAAATATTCATTGCACCCTCTTTTAATAAAAAAGCGTTATTGTCCGAGCTAGAACCGCCGATATAGGCAAATTTACCGCTATCGACTTTGGACAAAACGCTTTTAGCTTGAATTTCTCCAACCTGAATATTATCAAAAGAAATATAAAAATCTATATTACTATTTTTAATTAATCTATCGTAAGCTATTATTTTGACTCCATAATAATTAGCCAAATCTATAACTGAAGTTAACTTTTCTGAATCAGAGGGAACAATAACAATAGCTGAAACGCCCTGACTTATCAGATTTTCAATTTGACTTATTTGTTTAGAAACATCAGAGCCGGAAGAAACAAGAGCTACCTCGGCTTTAAGGTCTTGAACCTTTTCAATAAATAATTGGGCGTCTCTAGACCATCTTTCCTCGCTGGTGACACCCATAGAAAGACCAATAACTATCGGGTCTTTTTGAGACACAAAATCTTGTTTTTCAGATAATGAATTACTTAAAAAATAAATACCAGAAACAACTAAAACAATCAAAAAAGACAAAATTATAATAGTCTTTTTCATAATTTTATTTAAACTATCTTTTTTATTTCGGCTAAAATACTTTCAACGACAAATGGTTTTTCAATTGATCCCTTTACCACAACTAATGATTTAAATTGATCCAATAATTCTTCTAATTCATTAGAATTGATTGGCAAAGCAGAAGCTAAAAGAACTGGAATTTTCTTTAATTTTTCATCTTGTGACATAGCTTTACAGACATCAACCCCGCTAAACTCCGGCATCATCACATCAAGTATGAGCAAATCATAATCAGGATTGGCTTTCATCATTTCCAGCCCCAGTTTACCATTATAGGTTACATCTATTTCGTAGCCCTCTTGGCTCATAAGCAAGGCTTTAAGGGTTACAGCTCCGTCGTAATCATCATCGATAATTAAAATTTTCATATTTTTTGTAAATCACATTATAAAATTTTTATAAATTTTATAGAAGATGAAAAAATAAATAGCAAAATTAAATTTTAAAATTAAGACAAGAATTTTACATTATAGTAAAATTATATCAATTATCGGGATATAAGTAAAGAAAAAAAGCCCTGTTGGGCTTTTTATAAAATTTGTTGATTTTAGAAAGAATGTATAAATTATATATTAAAAAACTTTTTGGAAGTATTAAAAATTTCTTTTTTAACTATAGAAATGTCCATTTTTTTAATTTCAGCTATTCTCTTGGCCACCTCCTTAACATATAAAGGTTCATTTCTCTGTCCTCTAAAAGGAGTCGGTGATAAATAAGGAGAATCGGTTTCAATCATTATTTTTTCCAATGGAGCCTGTTCAATTAAGGAGTCCCACTGTTTAACGAAAGTTATCAGCCCAGTAAAAGAAGTAAGAAGTCCTAAATCCCAATATTTTTTGGCTTGATCTAAATTGCCAGAAAAACAATGAATAACTCCCCACTCTTTTTTAAAACTGTTTCTAGAATAAAAATCTTTTAAAATGGCAAACAAATCATCGTGAGCTTCTCTGCAATGAATAATAACTGGTAAATTTACTTTTTGTGCTAATTCCAATTGTTTATAAAAAACATCTTGTTGCAATTTTTTAACTTCATCGACTTTTTTTTCAGAATCTCCTTCGATATGATAATAATCAAGACCAATCTCACCAATAGCCACAATCTTTTTACCGCCAGATTTAACTAAATTCAAATAATCATCTTCTCGATATTCTTCTTTTTTACTTCTAAACTCATATTTGCCATTTTCATTATCATTTTTAATCAGGATATCTTGCAAATGTATAGGATGAAGACCAATAGCGCTATAAACACCCTGTTCAAATTCTTTGGACAGAGAAACTGACCTAGAAGATGTTTTTATTTCCGAGCCAACAACAATCATTTCCACCTCATTAGATAAGGCTCTTTCGGCTACATCCTTATAATCATCTTTAAAATCCTTAAAATTTAAATGGCAATGAGTATCAATATACATAAATTAAATATCTAAATCTTCTAATATTTTTTTATCTTTGCGGGAAATGCTCTTCGGAATATTAACAACAACATCTACAAAATGATCTCCGAAACCAGATCCCCTTAACTTTTCAATTCCCTTTCCTTTTAATTTAAACATGGTTCCAGATTGAGTTCCCTCTGGTATTTTCAATATCACTTCTCCGTGAATGGTTTTAACTTCAACTTTATCACCCAAAACAGCCTGTTTAACACTAATATTTTTCTTGGTGTAAATATTGTAACCCTCTCTTTTAAAATCATCAGACGGCTTAATCTTGATAATTAAAATTAAATCACCGCTAGGATTACCTTTCTGTCCAGCATGACCCCTACCAGACAATCTAATCGCTTCACCACTATCTATGCCTGCTGGCACTTTAACTTTTAATTTTTCCTCTCCTTTGTGAATACCAGCTCCAGAACACTTTGAACATTTATGACTATAACTTTGACCCTCTCCATGACAATCAGAACAAATTGCTTCTACTTGCATAGTCCCAAAAATAGTTCTTTGAGCCTTTAAAACACGGCCTCTGCCACCACAAGTTTTGCAAGTTTCTATTTTGGTTCCTGGCTCAGCTCCATTGCCGTTGCATTTTTCACATTTAACATTTTTATCAATTAAAATTTCTTTGGTAGCACCAAAAGCTGCTTCTAGAAAATCAATATTTAAGATTGCCTCAATATCAGCACCTCTTTTGCTTCGTTGGTGGCCAGATGATCTCCCAGAAAAACCAAACATGTCACCGATTCCACCAAAAATATCTCCCAAATCTTCAAAATCCATTCCAGCACCAGAAAAATTTCCATTTTGAAAGCCAGAAAAATCAAAACCGCCCGGACCACCACCAGAAAAGGCTGAAGAACCAAATTGATCATATTGTTTTCTTTTTTGTTCGTTGCCCAAAACTTGATAAGCCTCGTTTATTTCCTTGAATTTATTAGCGTCACCACCTTTATCGGGATGATGTTTATGAGCTAATTTTCTAAAAGCATTTTTAATATCAGCTTGATTAGCGGTTTTAGAAACACCCAAGACATTATAATAATCCTTACCTGCCATAAAAATTAAAAAATAAATTTATTTTTATAGCCGTTCTAATTAAAAAACTAGAACGGCCGAAAAACAAATTTATGAAACGAATTATTTTTTTTCTTCTACTTCACCTTCCACAACTTCGTCATCCTTTTTTTCTCCACTAGCACCCGAAGAATTTTGTTCAGAATTATTGCCAGCTCCTGGAGTAGATTGATTTTGTTGATACATGGCTGCTCCAATTTTTTGAGCAATAGTATTTAAATCTTCCATGCTTTTTTTCATACCTTCATAATCTTCTCCGTCTTTTATTTTTTTCAATTCTTCCAATTTAGACTCTAATTCCTTTTTATCTTCTTCTTTCATTTTATCACCAGATTCTTTTAATAATTTCTCGGTTGTAAACACAACGGCTTCGGCTTGGTTTTTAATTTCAATATTATCTTTTTTCTTTTTATCTTCTTCGGCATGAATTTCAGCTTCTTTTTTCATTTTTTCAATCTCTTCTTTACTTAAACCAGAAGAGGCAGTAATAGTTATTTTTTGTTCTTTGTTAGTAGCCTTATCCTTGGCGACAACATTCAAAATACCGTTAGCATCTAAATCAAAAGTAACTTCTACTTGTGGAATACCACGAGGTGCTGGTGGAATACCATCTAATATAAATCTACCCAGGGTTTTATTATCGGCAGCCATAGGTCTCTCTCCTTGAACAACATGAATTTCTACACTAGGTTGATTATCAGCAGCAGTTGAAAAAATTTGCGATTTAGATGTTGGAATAGTAGTATTTCTTTCAATAAGAGGAGTGGCTACACCACCTAAAGTCTCAATACCCAGGGTTAAAGGAGTAACATCTAAAAGCAAAACATCTTTAACATCACCTTGTAAAACACCAGCCTGAACAGCAGCACCAATGGCCACTACTTCATCTGGATTAACACTTAAATTTGGTTCTTTGCCAAAAAATTCTTTAACTTTTTTCTGAACCAAAGGCATACGAGTCATGCCACCAACCATAATAACTTCTTCTATATCAGAAATATTTAAACCAGCATCACCCAAAGCCTTTTTACATGGTTCTAAAGTTCTATCTACTAAATCCATAACTAATTCTTCAAGTTTGGATCTAGTTAATTTCATAACTAAATGTTTAGGACCATTGGCATCGGTAGTAATAAAAGGTTGATTAATCTCTGTTTCCATGGCAGTTGATAATTCGATTTTTGCTTTTTCAGCTGATTCTTTAATTCTTTGTAGCGCCAATGGATCTTTCGACAAATCAATACCCTGATCTTTTTTAAATTCGGAAATTATATAATCAATAACTCTTTGATCAAAATCTTCTCCACCCAAATGAGTATCTCCGTTAGTTGATTTCACTTCGACTGACAATTCACCATCAGCAACTATATCCAAAACAGAAACATCAAAAGTTCCTCCGCCCAAATCATATACTACAGCTTGTTGACCTTTCTTTTTATCAAAACCATAAGCCAAAGCAGCGGCTGTTGGTTCATTAATAATTCTTTTAACATCCAAACCAGCGATTTTACCAGCATCTTTAGTGGCCTGTCTTTGAGCATCATCAAAATAAGCTGGAACGGTTATAACTGCTTCAGTTATTTTTTCGCCAATTTTAGCTTCAGCATCAGCTTTAAGTTTAGCTAAAATCATGGCTGAAACTTCTTGCGGAGTATAATCTTTATCATTCATCTTTACTTTAACTCCCTCACCACCTTGAACTATTTCGTACGGAACCATTTCAATATCTCTTTTAACTTCAGAATCACCGTATTTTCTGCCAATTAAACGTTTAACGGCATAAATAGTATTTTTTGGATTAGTAACAGCCTGCCTTTTAGCCGATTGCCCTACTAATCTCTCACCACTTTTAGAAATAGCAACTATTGAGGGTGTAGTTCTATTTCCTTCAACATTTTCCAAAATTTTAGCCTGACCGCCCTCAATAATGGCCATGGCTGAGTTGGTTGTTCCCAAATCAATTCCTAATACTTTTGACATAATTTTATATATATCAGTTGAGGTTTAAAAAAATCAACTGAAAAATTTATTATTTTTTTATAGGTTACATTAAAACCCCTATAATTCTTAGGAAGAAAATTCCTAAGAATTTTAAGAACTTTAATCTTTTATTTTTTAACCGTTTTAATCTTAATTGATTTTGGTTTAGCTTCTGGAGCTTTAGGAATGGTAATTTTTAAAATACCACCCTCGGCTACAGCTGAAGCCTCATCACCAGAAACTCTGGTTGGAAGTGGCACGGAACGATAAAAACTACCACGACGAATTTCTTTGCGATAATAATTCTTTTCATCAACTTCAGTTTTTCTTTCTCCTTCACCCTTAATCGACAAAATATCGTTTTCAATAGAAATGTCTACTTTTTCTGGATCAATACCAGCTAATTGAGTTTCAACAATAACATTGTCATTGTCTTCATACATATCAACTGCTGGAATAAAACCAGAAACCGAACGAGATGATGGTAAAAATTCGTTAAAAACCTTATCCATCTCATCAAAATAATTGTCGCTTAAAAAAGGATTCCATTTTATAAGAGACATATATTTTAAAATCTTTCTTCAAAATAGCTTGTTGGCTATAGATGAAAAAAGAAAAACTTTAATTTTTATTTTCACTTCCAGCTACAATTCTGGCTGGAATTATAACTTTATCTTTTAACTTATATCCCGGTCGTAGTTCTTTAATAACATATTCACCTTCACCTTCTACTGCTTCCATACTATTGTAATCAAATTCTTCCCCAACTGTTTTTATCCTTTCGACTCCATTTCTAGAAAAGAAATCATCAAATTGTTTAATGGTATATTTAACACCCTCAACCCAAGCATTTTTACTTTGCTCTTCGTCTAAATTATTAATAGAAATATTTAAATTATCATAAATTGGTAAAATTTCTAACAAAAATTCTTCTAATGAATATTTCAGTAATTCCCTCTTTTCTTCGGCCGAATTTCTGAGTAAATTTTGATAATCAGCTAAAGCTCTTTTATATTTATTTTCTAATTCTTCATTTTCTTTTTGTAAATCAGCTATTAAATCTTTTTGATTATCATCTTTTTGTTGATTTATTTCATCGGATGAATTTTTGGACAACTCATCATCTGACAATTTGTTTTCTTTATCTAAATCTTTTTTTATATCCTCACTCATAAAACACTATTGTAATTTATTTTTTAAATAATTAATCAAATCTAAATTTTTCTCATAATCCATTCGAAGTGGTCCCATTATTCCAACTACTCCGCTCTGCTTCTTTTGTTCATATTTTAAAACTAAAGAGCTTAAAAATTGACCAAAAGGATTTTCACTACCGATAAAAACATTTTCTCCAATTTTTAATTTATCAAAAATATCAGCAATAATTTCTTCCATTCTATCAATCACAATCGAGACATCACAAACAACATTTGATTGTTTAAATTCTGGTTGTATAAACAAATTTGATATTCCAGTATAATAAAGATCATTTTTATGAAAAGCCCAAAAAATGGCATTGCCGGAAATATCGGCTAGTTTTTTAGCAACTTTCTTAAACGATTCTTGATTATAATCAAAAATTTCATCCAAAACTTTTTTGTATTTATCATCATCCTTCTTTTTTCTGGAAAGAACATGTTCTTCAACAAATAATTTATAAGCTAGTTCGGTAGGAATTCTTCCAGCTGAAGTATGTGGTTGAAAAATGTAACCCCCTTCTTCTAATTCGGCCATTTCATTTCTAACCGTAGCTGAAGAAACCTCGAGCTTGCACCTATCAACCAACATACCAGAACTAACTGGCTGAACATTTTTAATATATTCTTTTATAATGGCTAATAAAATACTTTTTTTTCTATCGCTAATTGACATATTTTTGATTTACAAAATAATTATATAAAATTAGCACTCCTATGTCAAGAGTGCTAAATAAGAAAAAAGCCTTGCTTTAAACAAGGCTTATTATTATAGAGAAAATTTGATTAAGAAAAGATTGTGATCTATGGGATGAATTTTAATAGTGAAATTAAAAAAGTTAAGTTGACAATACTTTAATAATCTCACTCCTTCAACCACTCCCCATAAAAAATCATTATTTTCTTTTAAAACGTTCTTTAGAACTAAAGAAAAATATTCCTTAGCCAAGGATGATCTTCTAAACCTCTTATCAATTACAAAGAAGCTAGCATATAAACCACCCTCTCCCCAAAAATATTCTTTTTTTTGATTAATAAAATCACCTTCTGGCGATTTATCAAAAACACTAACTCCACCAACCACTTCGTTGTCTTTTAAAAAAACATAGGAGTAAATATTTTTTAAATCAATTAAATCAAACCAAGATATTTTTTGGGAAAATTCTTTTCTGACCAAAGGCCAATAATCTTGAAAAAAAATATTATTAGGCCCGATCTTGCAAATCATCTTCATCTTTAAGAAAATTTTAAAAAATTAAAGTACTATTAAATTAATATATTATAACATAAATATAATAATTTGTCTATATACGTTTTTTGCTTTTTTGAAAGTATTATAAACATAATTTTGATATCATGACCAATAAAAGAATTGACTTTTTCTATTATTTCCTTTAGGATTGAACGAAGTACATTGATAAACAATAAACCAAAATAGGAGGAGTAAAAATGGAAAAAAATGTTCAATTACCAGGCAATCCGCGTTACCAACCAAAAGAACTAACCAAAATTTTTGGCTATGATTACCTATATCAAAAAGCCATCGATGTTGAATTTGCAGCAATGTATACCCTGCATGTTAGTGGCTTTATAGATGAAAAAGATTATGCCTTATTAACCCCGGAATTAAAAGTTAAAATAAAAGAAGAAATAACAACCACCATGGTTGATAAGGTAGAGCGAGAAATCACTCACCACGATGTTAGAGCCTTAGTACAGTTAATTCAAAGCAAGCTTCCCGAAGAACTACGAAGATTTGTTCATGTTCCGCTCACTAGTTATGATGTTTTAGACACTGCTAGAATTTTACAGTTTAGAGATGCCTATAAACTGGCTCTGAGACCTTCCATAATAAAAACGATGTATGCTTTTTTGGAGGCCATTCAAAAAGAAATGGATCAGGTTCAAATTGGTAGAACCCATGGGCAACACGCCCTACCAATAACGGTCGGATTTTGGCTAGCCACAATTCTTGATCGGCTTTTTGAAAATTGGAAAAGATTGGATCAGGCTAATAAAAAATTGTGTGGAAAAATATCTGGCGCAGTTGGTGCTTATAATGCTCAGGCAGGTTTTGAAATGAACAACTTTGAATATTTAACTATTTCCTATTTAAAGCTTAAGCCGGCCGATATCAGTACTCAAATACTGCCGCCAGAAAGACTTTCTGATTTTTTATATGCTTGCCTGTTGACTTCGGCTACACTAGGACAATTTGGACGTGATTGCCGAAATCTTATGCGTAGCGAAATTAATGAAGTAAGCGAATCTTTCGGCACTAAGCAAGTGGGATCATCTACCATGGCTCACAAAAGAAATCCAATAAATTTTGAAAATCTGGAGGGAATGTGGCTTAGAAATAAATCAGAGTTTAATAAAGTGATGGACACTCTAATCAGCGAGCATCAACGCGACCTGGTCAACAGTTCGATTATGAGAGATTTTCCGATAATTGTTGTTAATTTACAACAACAACTAAACACTCTCAATCGAGAAAAGGATGGAAAATCATTTTTACAAAGAATTTCTTTTAACAAAGAAAATTTGGAAAAAAACTTTGAGATGTCAGCTAACTACATTTTAGCCGAACCAATTTATTTGGCCTTACAGCTTTATGGTTATAGCGGAGATGCTCATGAATTGGTTAACAGAAAATTGATGCCCAAGGCTAAAGAAAAAAACATTTCCTTGATGGAACAATTAAAAGAAGAAATGTTGGAAGATATTTTGCTGGCCAAAGTTTACAGACAAATTCCAGCGACAACAAGAAAAATGTTGGAAGATCCTCGCCAATATATAGGATTAGCCAAAGAAAAAACAACTTTTATTTTCGGCAAAGTTCTAGAAGAAATAAGACCTCATTTAAAATAAACAGTCTCTAAAAAAAATAACCCTTGAAAAAGGGTTTTTTTATTTTTAAATATACTTTATTTTATTATTTTATTTAAAAAGTTTAATTAAAAAATCTTGATAAATTCCGTAAATTAAAGCCAAGGCCGAAAAGATAAAAATAATTATATAATTCCATTTAGCTAAGCTAGTTTGTAGTCCTTTAAGAATATAAGTTAGAGACTCTTTTTCCTCCAAACTCAAACAATCATTAGTATTAATCTTCTCGACTAATTTCATCTCTTTAATAACCTGATTTCTTCTATTTTCAATTTTAAAACGATGAGCAAAATACCAAACAAAACCGATAGTCCCAACATACCAAGCTATCTGAACCAAAACTGGGCTGTAATGGTTTAAAACTACAATAATTCTATAAGCTATGGTGGCTAAAACGCCAACTACAAAAATCAAATTGCGATAAAGTTTATTACTTAATTTGGGCATATATAAGAAATTTAATTTTTAATACTTAGAGCAAATTTTTTAGCCTTACTAATATCTTCTTCATTTGGTCTATTTTTATTTATTCCACCAAAAAAATATTTTAAAAAACCGTAATCACTAAAGCCACGACACATAAAATTGCCAACAACGACAAATCCCTTGGACAACAAAGAGGACTTTAATGGATCATGCATTTTTTCATAACAAATAGAAGCGGTAGAAAAAATAAAACATTTTTTATCTTTTTGCCCAGTCAGATTATCTATAAACCTAAATAAGGATATATAATGCTTGCCATTATAAATACCAGAGCCAAAACCAACTAAGTCATATTTTTCTAAATCTTCATTTTTTACTTCAGCTGGTTTTTTGATATCAGCCTTTAATTCCTCGGCCATAACCTCAGCTATTTTCATGGTGTTGCCATGATGGACTGACTCACAAATAATAAGAATCTTTTGATTATTCATATTCTTTATTTAAATCTATATACTTTCTAAAATTCATTGTACAACGTAAACTATACTAACTCCAGCCTCATTTTCAGTGGTATAAGGCTTGCCGCTTCCATTAAGAAGGGTTGTCTCCACTGTACCACTAAAATTTATTTTTAACTCCTCTCCTTTTTCCGGAATTGTCTGACTAAAGTTACCGTAATAAACTATAGTTCTTGGTTCATCTTTGTACAAGCCATCATATTTACGATAATGTTTACCGCTAATAATTCTAGTCTTTTGATCAAAAGTACCTTCTATTTTTATTTGACCACTACCTTGAAAACTACCAACACTAAAAGAATCGGAATAAGTAGAAACAAATTTATCGCCAGTAATATTAATTGGTGCATTAGCAAAAAGACTGTTTTTAATTGTCGCCTGCCAATCATTGCTAGCTTCGACTGGTTTCATTTTTAAGCTTAATAACAAATCACCAGGCTCTTCCTCTAACTGACCACCAACAATTTCATTTTCAGATTCCTCCTCTTCATTTTCTAAAACAACATCAATATTTTTTGCATTATCATCTTTGCTATTATCTTCAACATTATTTGAAATATCTTTTTGCAAATTATCACTGGAAACTTCATTAAAATTACTGTCTTTAAAATTAGGTTTATTTAAAAAATCTAAAAGATCATCGGACGAAACTTCACCAGATGAACCATTTTGATCTTTAACAAAAATATTTAAATCTTCTTCGTTTGATAAAACAGAAACATAAATTGGTGCTTTATGTTTTTTTATATTAGCAAACCTTTCCTGCTTCTCATAAGAAGGAAGTTCAACTCCAACAATTTTTCCTTCTTGAGCCGCTGAATTAAATTGCTCTAAACCAATCATTACAGAATTAAATTTTTGATAACCACTAGCTAAATTATCTGGAATTTCATTAATACTTAAAATCGTAGCTACTGGCTCAGTCACTTTTCTAACATCGTTAATAATAGCTGAGACTTTATTGTGATTACCAAGAGCTATTTTGGAAGCATCATCGCTTACCTCCAAAACAAGATCAGCCCCACTGACAACAATCGTCGCCTTAGCCAACATTGAACCAGTGGCTATAGCTGAAACACCTCCGGTTATAGCTATTCCTCCAACAAAGCCAGCGACCTTACAACCATCTTTAATAATGGTTGCTGAAGTTTCTAATTTCTGAAAAGTGTCACCAGCCTCATTCCAAGCATCGGCTGTAACCTGATCTTGATCCTGTCTTAAAATAGCCATAGCCTTCTTAGCATCAACACCTAAATGTTTGGCTAATGTAACTATTTTTTTACCAGCTGGAGCTGAGTCAAAAATAGCACTTATTTCAGATTTTTCTAAAGCTGAAACGCTGGAAACCCCCAATGAAATTTGATCGGGTTCAAAAAAATCATTGAGTAAATCAATCAAAATTAAAGACTCTTCATCTAGCTCTTGCCATTTAACCAAAAGAACATCAATCGAGCTATTCCAATCATTGTAGTTTTCATATTTTTCAGCTTCAAACAAAACCAAGTCAGTCTGATAACGTAAGGCTAAGTATTTTTTAGAGATATTATAAGTTTTTTCTAAAATTTGTTGCTCTTTTTTTTCAATTTGATTATTTTTTTCAAAAATAAAAAAAACAAAAACTAATAACAAGAAAACAATAAGCGAGATAATCGCAATAATCTTTTTCATATTCTTCTTAAAAAATAATTTTAAATAATGTTAAATAAATTTTATTCTAAAAATAAAAGAAAATCAAACAAAGGTTTTATTGTTTAACCAAAATTGATTTTAAAAGAGTGGAAAAAGGCGCCAAATTATTCTTATCTATTTTTAAGAGATCTTTAGAGCCAAGTTCAACATAAGTCTTATTATATCCTTCCGGAATGAGAAAAGAAGACATTGGATAACCGGGATTTATTTTATTGGAAAACTCATCAGCTAAGAAGTCATTTTGAATAGACTTGGCTGTTTTTAAAAAATTAGATCGAACATCAAAATAAGACATTCTAAAATCCCAAACAAAACGACGATTTTTTCCTGGATAGAGTTGAGAAATTCTTTTCCAAATTTCTATAACCTCCAAATCATTTAGCTCTCTTTTTTCTTTATTAAAACGACGAACAAAAACTCCCGGCTGTTCGTTTTCAGGAAGAAAATTAGTGCTTAGAGCCTCGTCAATAGCTATGGTTGGCAGAAGACTAATCTTGCCATATTCTTTGGCTTTAAAAATAGAATTTTCCTCGGGACTATTGTGAGGTTCATCAATTTTAGTAGAAATATTTAAATCTTTTAAGCTTACTAACTCCAAGTCAGTAAAATCGGCAAAAAGGTTTTGGTAACGTTTTAATTTTCCTGGGTTGTGGGTGGCGATTAAGATTTTCATCTTTTCATTGTTTATTAAGAATATTTAAATATTAACATAAAAATTAAGATTATTAAATATAAATCAAAAAAAGCCGCAACAATTGTTACGGCTGGCCATTTCTGGCTATATTGATTAATAACGAAAAATGAGATAAGCACTTAGGCTTTTATATAAAAAGTCATAGCGCAATTCAATAATTGATCTGGTACTGTTTAGTTTAAAATCTTTGTAAAATTCCACAGCTGGAGCTAAACGAAGCTCTCCTTTGTATTCACTATTTATACCAACTGCCATTCTAAAAAGATTTTGACCGACCTCTCTTCCCATCGCCAACTCACAATTATAAACTTCATTGGTGCGACGTCCATCGATTTTAAAAGAATAAGTACCTTTAGTAGCAACAGGAGAAAAATGTTGAAAATGAAAAGCCGGCACAATCAAATAACTAGTAGCAAAAAGATAAAGATCTTGATTAAAAAATCCTTGATCAATTTGGCCAAAAGCTGATTGATTACGAAACCAAAAATTGCCATTCTCGGGATTATAATTTACCAAAAGGAAATTACCAAAACTATTTAAACTCTTAGTTCCTCCCAGAAGCCAATATTGTTTATCGGCGATACCAGTTGAAATAAAAAAATTTTTAGGATGGTAAGCTAGCCAAGCATAAAACTGATCGTCTTTGTTTATTCCTTCAACCAAAGAGTTATTAGTCACAACATAAGCTTCGCCAGTAAAAACAAAACTAGATATCCTAAATCCAAACACATCATTAGGAGTTGAATTTTGATTAAATATACGCCCCAATTCGAAGGAGGTTGTTAACTGATTAATTTTAAACTTACCGAAAAAATCAATAGCATAACGATCATCACTAGACTTATCACCCATTTTAATTAAGGCAACACCAAAATTATACAAAGAATCAGAAAATATTTTAGGCAGAGTCAAACTAAAAGCATCAGGACTATTTTTTTTATAATCATATTTCAAATTAAAAAAATCGCCAGAAATTTCCATTCTTTGAGTATTGATTTGACAATTACTGGTGTCAGCCAATACAGAGCTTTCCAAATTTACTTTCTGAGCCAAAAGAATGTTTACCCAAAAAAACAATACGACATTTATCAATAAAGTTTTCATTTTTATTCCTCCATTGTTTGTTGATAAAATAATTACTTAAAAAAATAGGCAAAAATTTATCAACAAATAAAGGAATAGGCTTGGGAACATTCTTAAAACCAATTTGTTCAGGTAAAACTAGAAACGGAATTGAATTTAGAAAAATATTGTTAAAAAAAACAAAAAATTCTTCCAAAATTACTCCGGGTGAGAAAAAATCATTTTGATCGTCTTCAAAAGAAAAATTAGTTTGAATCAAATTTGGTGGAGAATTTACAGAAACACAGATTTCCTCCATAAAATCAATGCTTGAACAATTTGAATCAAAATTATTTTCTTGAGAACTTAATGGTAGAAATAAAAAAATAAAAGTAACCGCAACAGCTGGCATTAAAGTGTGCTTATAAATTAAATTTTTATCATCCAAATAAAGACGATAATCACTTAATCTCATATTACTCTTAGCCAAGCGCTTGAGCTCTAGTATTTCGTTTTCAGAAAATAAAGAAAATAAATTTTTCTCTCTTCGACGAAGTTCAATACTCATGGCAAAAAACCTAGACTCCTGCCTAATGGCTTTAGCCAAAACTCGAATAATGACTACTGGATAAAAAATAAGACAAAGAACAAAACTAAACGGGTTATCAATTTTTAATTTTTGTTTATCTTGATACCACCAAAACCAAAGAAGAAAAAAGGCTAATATAAAATTCTTTAAATAAAATTTTCCTAAAAAATTAAGAAAACTTAAAAGTAAATTTAACCAATAGCCCATTGAACTAATTTTGGCGTGAAAATCAGCTTGTCTTTTTTTAAATCCAGGATCAGTTACTTCATAATACAAATCCTGAGCCTTGCCGAGTTTTTCAATATACAGATTGTATTCTTCCTGAGAAGCTCTTGCTCGTTTATCCATTAAATTAGAATGGAAAATATCGTGCAAATAACTCTTAGAAGAATTCATAAATGTTAAAACTCCAGCATCAAAATCCTTTTTCTTTTCTTTTAACTCAATATCAGCTAAATCAGCGAAGTATTCTTCTGGGCCATAATTACCACCCAGATTTTTTGCTCTGTTCATTTTATCTTCCATATAACGAAGATCTTCTTTTTTGCCATCATAATCTTTAAAAGTGGGAGCTTTTTCTGGCTCGAAATTAGCAATAAAAGAAAATACACCGATATTATGAAGAAAAAAAGAAACCAGCAATAATTTAATGGTAATTAAAATTGCCCTTTTCATTTTTTTTCGTTTTTTGTTTTTAAATTGTTAAAGAAAATTGGTTTAAAACCAACGAATTATTATATCATATTTATATACATTTGTCAATGTTAAAACAAAAAACCCCAGATTTATCTGGGGTAAAGCAATTTGAAAAAAATCAATTATTTCATGTCCGACATAATGTCGTTTTCTTTTTTAGCCTCTCTTTCTGCAGTAAGTTTCCTAGCAAAATCTCTTTCGTCTCTTTCTTTTTCCAGAAATTTAATTCTTTCCATTAGGACCGGATTATAACTAAATTCTTTTACAATCCAATCGACAGCATCTTGGGATTCTTTACTACAAATTGAAAAATTATAGACACCATTCTTTTTTTCAGAAAGGACATATTCGGCTAAATTATATCTCAAAGCCTTATATTCTAGATCCGACAAAAGTTCAAAAATTCTAATAACTTGCCAATCGTGTATTACTGGATTCTGATCCTTTTTTTCCAAAATAAATTTTAGCTGCCTAGCATAAAGATCCTTAGAATATCTAGGCGCTTTATAAAGCATGTTTTGAAAAATAGAAACGTATTGGGAAAAAGCTCTTTCCCACTCTTCTCTGGGAGCCACTTTTCCGGAAACTTCCTTTTCAATAATAATTAACATTTTAAAATCGGCTAAACGTTTCCATCTTTCGTCAACTCTTTGGTTGGATAGTAAGCTGGCAAAGGGATTGTAGCCAGAAGCATACTCCATATTATAATAAGCAGAGATATCCAAAAGAGAAAATAAAGAAAATAATTTTCTAACACGTTCTTCGGGAAGCAAAATTAGAAACTCGATAATACAAGAATTATAAAAAGAAAGAGCGGTGTGATGTTTTTCTGTAATTGGTACATGAATGTTCATACCGTCGCCCTTTAAAACCTTAATATTTCTTTTTCCGATGTGTTTGAATTTTAATTCGCTGTAAAAATCAAAAACCAAATCAACAGCATAATTTAATTCTTCGGTTGATAACAATTCCAAAAAATTTGAATTGTGATAAAATTTTCCAAGCTCCTTTTTCCAATAAAAAGAGTTGTATTCGTCGTATGGAACCAAAAGAAGAAAAGTCGCCCTTCTTTTAAATTCCGGCCGAACATCGGCAGAAAAAAGATCAATCAAATCTTTATCTTCTCTATCTTTAAAATCAACCCAGGCTTTCCAAGCTTTTTCATCTTCACTGGGAAAAAATCTGTCTTTAAGTTTCTTAATGATTTCTTTCATGACGTATTTTGTTTTAAAGGTTCATAATGATTAACAAAAAAGGATATCAATATAAATTGGGATTGTCAAACGATATATATTATATATTGACAAAAATCAATAAATATGATATAATACAGTTATAGTGAGTGAATTCGGACATTAACAATAAAAAAGGAGGTTTTAATGAATTGGTCGATTCTTTTTTTGATAATTGTTTTAAACAGTTTGTTTTGTTTTATTCAATATTTAATAGAAAAATTTGAAGAAAAAACAGGAAAAATACCGTTAAGACATTCAATCATTCCTGGTACAAATCAAAAATTTCTTTACTGGGAAGATTTCTACACTCAAACTTATGGTGATTTTCTAGGATTGGTTTGGATTGTCAATGGCTTTGTTCATTTAATAGTTGAAGAAAAAATAGCTAACTGGGAATGGATAATATTTTTATCTTTCGCAATTTTAATGATGCTCACCTTTATCAAATCAACTTTAAAATCAAAAAACCACAAACCAGATTGGGGCTATCCAGCAAAAGGAAAAATAAGCTTTGGCGGAGCTAGCCATTTACCGTATTTTGGTACTTTGTCATCAATGGCTTTGATTTGTTTTATAAACATGGTTGATGGTGATATGAAAGGCGTTGTTTTGTGGACAACTCTGGCTGGTGGAATATTCTACATCGCAACAGTAATTGCTGATATAAAAACCGGCCACTTTGATCAGTTAAAATTGATTTAAAAAAATAAAAAGAGCTAAAAAACAGCTCTTTTTTTAATAAATAAAATTTATTAATTTATTTTTTTCTTTTATCTCTAACGACAAAAACAACGACAGAGACAACAAGTATAAGGCCCAAGCCTTGTGCTCCAGGGCTATCATCAAGCTCACCAAATACAATTAAAAATAATCCAAAAAATATTATAAGAATTTTTAAACTCCAATATATAATTTTACTTTTTATTTTCATAAATATTTATCAAGACAATTAAACAGAATATTTATTTCCACACTTCAAACAAAAATTTCTATGAACACAAAGAACCTGTCCACAACTTGAGCATTTCCATTTTTCTTTTTCCAGCTTAATAAATTTTTTAATTCCAAATTTTTTAATGTTTTCCAAATTTTCAAGCATACTCATTTTGTATTTGATTCTATATCTTTTGTCGAGATTTTTTAATCTTGTACAGGGAAATTTTGGACATTTTTCTGAACAAAAAAGCATTTTGTTTTTTTCTAAAATTTTACAATGAACTATAGTGCATTTTCTACAAGAATCTGGTTTACTTTTACACATTTCCCTACAACCAAGACATTTGTTTTCATTCCTGAGATACCCCAAACAAATTCCACAATTCATTCCGCATGGAGCAATAAGTGTGGATTTCATAAAATTTGTTAAAATTCTTAAACTAAATAATGTTCAGCAATTAAAATATTGCTAAAATCAAATAATATTAAAATTTTATTTGGAATTTTTATAAATTAAAAATCATTACTGTATTTTATCATAAAACGACAATTTAAACAAAAAAATTGTTATTTTTTTGTTATTAGTAAATATAATAAATGAATAACAAAACTTGACATATTAAGTATAATATGATATAATCAAAAACAGAAAAATTAGTAAATATACACCAAATAATAAAAAATGAAAAGACACAGAACATTAAAATTAATTGCTAAAATATGGGCAAGCACAATGATTATTATAACAGCTTTTTATCATCCTATAGTTTGGCACCTTAACGAACGTATAACTAGAAACGCATACAAAGATGTACTAAAATCTGCGCTTAAAAAATAAACCCCCTGTTTAAAAGAGATTGAAACAACAATCTCTCTTTTTATTCATGCTAATTTTGAATATTTTAAATACAAAAAAAGTAGACAGAATTTGTCTACTTTTTGGGGTACAGATCACATTGCGGAGAGGGAGGGATTCGGTCACGGTCGCTAAGCCTCGTTCTTTCGCTACGCTCAATCACTCGCTAAGCGCCCCGACCCGGCCTCGGCGGTGCGTCGTTTCACTCCGCACATCGCCTCCGGCTTTCGAATCCCTCCCCTGCTGTCAACAAACAAAAAATGACCCAAAGTAGTTTGGGTCATTTTTGTCCGCGGAGAGGGAGGGATTCGAACCCTCGGTACCCGTTAAGGCACGACAGTTTTCAAGACTGTTCCATTCAACCGCTCTGGCACCTCTCCTTAATATATTTTCTACCTTGACCAGATTTTAAAAATAGTTCTCTTTTTCTGGCTAAAGTATAATTTTCAAATTTTTCAAAAAACAAAATTTTCCAAGGTCGGCCATTTTTGGTAGATCTGGTTTTTCCTGAATTATGAGCCAATAATCTAGTACCAGGATCGTCAAAATGAGATGAACCAATATAAATCTTATTATCTTTATTTGTTAAAACATAAACCGTAGACATAGATTTTGACAGTTTTTCCGCCGAAGGCGGACCAGCCTCTGGCTGGCAAGACTGTTCCATTCAACCGCTCTGGCACCTCTCCAATTTGTTTTTGAAATAACAAATCTAATATAAAGTATTTAAAATAAAAAATCAAGTTCAAACAAAAAAATGGGTTTTAATGCCCATTTTTTATTTTTACACAATATTTATTCGGAAAAAATATTTCTTACCCAGCCAAACAAACTAAAAACTTTCTCTGATTTATTTAAGTCTTGTTCTATTTGATTACTAGCTTCTTTTATTTTTTCAATTTGTTCTTGCACTTGTTCTTGATCAACAACATTAATCAATTGACTCCTAACATTCTCTAATCGTGTAAGTTCATCTTTATTATCCTGCAAAAGCTTGCGAGCATTTTTTATTTCTTGATTATCTGGACCAAAAATAAATCTTACCAATTTATTCCTGTTTTGTATCTTTTCTAATTTAGCCTCAATTTTTTCTTGATTATTTTCTTGATTTTGAGCCATAACCCTTACCTGCTCACCAATGCCGGCGTTTCTGTCGGCCACCTTTAACATCTCAGAAACAGCATTGGCTACCTGGCTTCTTCTTTGAATAGCATTTTCTAAGCCCTTAGATCTAATCCTTGCGTTTGAACTTGTTGAATTAACATCTTCTTGATTTTCGTTTTCTTCTTCACCTTCAATAGCTTCAGTATCTTCATTTTCCAGACTATCTTCTTCTACAGTTTCGCTCTCCATAGATGTTTTTATTCCACCGCTAACATCTGGCGCTCCTCTCCTCTCCATGGCTTCAACACTATTTAAAACAAAAAAGGGGAAAGCAAAAATGATAAATAAGCTCAAAAGATTAATTATTTTTGTTTTCATATTTTTTTCTCATTTGATTAAATAAATTATAAATTTAATTTAAACCAAATTAAAAATTAATTATGATAAATTAATTATAGCAAAAAACAGAATAAAAAACAATTTAGGCAATAAAAATAGTGCTTAAATTGACCGAAATCATTAATTTTGTTAATATAAGCCTATAATTTTATTAAAAAATACTAAAAATATGGCCAAAGAAATGGATAAAACTTACGATTCAGCTCAATGGGAAGATAAGATTTATGAGATTTGGGAAAAATCAGGTTATTTTAATCCTGATAATTTAGATTTAGAAGAAAATGCCCCTAACTATACCATCGTTTTACCACCACCAAACATTACCGCCAAACTACACCTTGGTCACGCTTCTACTATTGCTATTGAAGATTTGTTTGTTAGGTATCATCGCATGAACGGATTTAGAGCTTTATGGATACCAGGAACTGATCATGCTGCTATCGCCACCCAAAATGTGGTTGAGAAAAAAATATTAAACGAAGAAGGCAAAACCAGACATGATTTAGGTAGAGAAGAATTTTTAAAAAAGGTTTGGTTATTTTTAAAAGAAACTCAAGAAATTATTTTAAACCAAACTAAAAAAATGGGCGCTTCAATCGATTGGAGTCGAACTGCTTTCACACTAGATGAACAAAGACAAAAGGCCGTTAAAAAAATGTTTATCGATATGTATAATGAAGGGATTATATATCGAGGTGAAAGAATAGTTAACTGGTGTCCAAGATGCAAGTCAACTTTAGCTGACGACGAAGTAGAATACAAAGAACAAAAAGCTGGTTTCTACACTTTTAAATACGACAAAGACTTCCCTATTTCAATCTCTACCACTAGACCAGAAACAAAATTAGGAGATACTGCCGTGGCAGTTAATCCTAAAGATAAGAGATATGAGCAATATGTCGGCCAAACAATAAAGGTTAATTTTTGTGGCCAAGAATTAAATTTAAAAATAATTGCCGATCATAACGTTGATATGGAGTTTGGAACTGGAGCACTAGGCGTAACTCCGGCTCATTCCATGATTGATTGGCAAATGGCTCAAAAAAATGATTTAGAAAATATTAAGGTTATAAATGAAGATGGTTTAATTAATTCTGGTTTCGGTAAATTTTCTGGCAAAAAAGCCTTAGAAGCCAGACAGATAATAGTAGAGGAACTAAAAAATCAAGGATTAATAAGTGAAGAAAAAGAAATTGATAATAACTTATCGGTTTGTTATCGCTGTGGAACCCCAATTGAACCAATACCTTCCAAACAATGGTTTGTTAATGTTGATAAAAAAATAGAAAGACTCGGAAATAAATCGCTTAAAGAAAAAGCGATTGAAGCTGCTCAAAACGGAAAAATAGAATTTATACCGGAAAGATTTTCCAAGAGATATTTAGATTGGATGGAAAATTTACATGATTGGTGTATTAGTCGCCAAATTTGGTTTGGTCATCAAATTCCTGCCTGGCACAAAGATGGAGAAATTTATGTTGGTGAAAATAAACCAGAGGGAGACAACTGGATACAAGACTCAGACACATTAGACACCTGGTTCTCATCTGGTATGTGGACTTTTTCAACTCTTGGTTGGCCAGACAACTTTCCCCAAATGGAGAAAAAAAATGATTTAAAAAAATATCACCCAACTCAAATGTTGGAAACTGGATATGAATTAATAACTCTCTGGATATCCAGAATGATTATGATGTCTTTTTTCGCTCTAGATGAAATACCATTTGAAAAGGTTTATTTACATGGAATGGTTTTGGATAAAGACGGAAAAAAAATGAGCAAATCAAAAGGAAATGGAATTGATCCGATTGATGTCATTTCTCAATTTGGAACTGATTCTCTAAGACTATCATTATTACTTGGAAACACCCCCGGAAATGACATGAGAATCGGCGAGGAAAAGATATCCAGTTCTCGCAACTTTATCAATAAGCTATGGAATATCAGTCGTTTTATTATTAGTAATAGTCAAAATTTTAATGATAACTACGATGAAAATAAATTAAGTTTAAGTGATAAATGGCTGTTAAACAGATTAAATCAAACCATTAAAAAGGCTACTCAGAACATAGCTGATTATAAATTTTCTTTAGCTGGAGAAGATCTTAAAAATTTTACCTGGAACGATTTAGCTGATTGGTATTTAGAAGCTAAAAAATTTGAAAAGGATGATAATAATGAAAAAATATTAATATTTGTTTTAAAAAATGTCTTAAAATTGTGGCACCCTTTTATACCTTTTGTTACTGAAGTTATTTGGAGTGAGCTAAACGAAGAAAAACTTTTGATGGTTAATAAATGGCCTACAGAAAATAACATCGATTTCGAAATGGAAGAAAATAATTTCGAATTGATCAAAGAAATTATTACTTCGATTAGAAATGCTCGTGCTGCCAATAAAATTGAACCCGCTCAAAAAGTTCAAGCCATAATTATTGCCGGAGAAAAAAAAGAAATAATTAAAAACCAAGAACATTTGATAAAAAGTTTAAAAACCGGCATTGAAGATATTAAATATTCCAACGATCGTCAAGAAATACCAGAAAAAAATACTGTCTTAATAAGTATTGGAGAGATAGAAATATATTTGCTAGGAGCAATTGACGAGGAAAAAGAAAAAATAAGAATAGCTAAAGAAAAAGAAAATTTAGAAAAAATGATTACTATGTTAGAAAAAAAATTAAGTAATAAAGAATTTGTTGAAAATGCGCCAGAACAAATAGTAAGTATTGAGAAAGAAAAATTAGAGAAATATAAAACAGAATTAAACAAAATAAATTAATAAAATAAAAAAAAGAAGTGTCTCTAACAAACACTTCTTTTTTTATTTTATAATATTTTTTTTTACAATATCTGGAATAATTTTATTTCTTATTATCGGAGAAACTCTTTTATTCCCAATATCCTCCTTCCCTATCCAGTAATAATTAATAATTTCTGACGATGGCTTTGGGATACCTAAAATCTTTCCCTGATAAAGTCTTATAGAAACATCTTTTGTTAAATCACCGGAGGCGATATCATTATATTCATTTATAAAAATTAAACTATTTAAATCCAAATTAACGTTTAATTCCTCTTTTATTTCTCTAGACAAACAATTTAAATCATTTTCACCTTCATCTAATTGCCCTCCTGGCATTATAAAATCAGAAGTGAAATTATTTTTTTCACAAACCATAAACTTGTCACCATCCTCACTTAAAACTAACAATCCAATTTTATTAAAATAAGCCATAAATTTAATCAATTTTCATTGCTTCAATTTTTAGTTTTCTGGGCATTTTTTCGATAGCATATCTCAAGGCAGTTCTGGTCATTTCTTTTTTATTCTCCATTACAAAATCAAAAACCTGCTTTTGATGAAAATTAGCAGCCACTTTTAACATCCAACCATAGCCTTTTTGCACTAAATCTTCTTTATCCTTCATTAAAGTTCTAGCTATCTCAAAAACATCTTTTAAATTGTCTCTGGCGACATAACCGACTTCTTTGCCGACGCTCATTCTGTCCGAAGATATAAAGCTAACAGCTGAAGCCCGTCTAACCCACATATTTTTAGATTTTGTCCATTTTTTCAATTCTGAAATTAATTCAGGATGACGTCCAAGCATAACACCTAAAACATGAGTGCAAAAATCATCATCTTTAGCCCAATTATTAATATATTTATTTAAAAATTGAGTAAAAACTTTAAAATCTTTCTTTTCAAATTTATTAAAACTGAGAGATAAAAATTGAATAGCAATTGTAGCCTCCTCATTATAATCACTTTTAAATAAATCTTCACATAAAGAAAACAAATCTTTTTTATCCAAAAATTTTACCTCTTCTCTAAAATATTTCTGGGAAATTTTACGAACCAGTGGAGTTCTAACGCCATAACAAACTATTTTTTCTATGAAAAAATTTTCACACCCTTTTTTATAATCCAAATCAACTTGTGATTTTAGTTCATGGCGAATTTTTTTTATTAATTTATTGTCCATAAAAATTTATTGAGCAGTCCAACCACCGTCAACATATAAAACAGAACCGGTAACATATTTAGACTCATCAGAGGCTAAATAAACAGCAGCATAGGCAATATCGTTAGGTTCCCCCATGTATCCCAAAGGAGTTGCAGCTGAAATAGCAGCGTTAGCGGTTTGATCGTCTTGTATGTCTTTAGTCATTTCTGTTTTTATGAAACCAGGAGCAATGGAATTAACCCTGATACCAAAAGGAGCTAATTCCAAAGAGGTTGCTCTAGTCAATTGATTTACCCCTCCTTTTGAAGCGCAATAAGCCGAGGCGGTTCTAAAACCAACTTTTCCTAAAATAGAAGCCATGTTTATAATTGATCCCTTAACTTTATTATCTTTCATAAATTTAGAAGCTGATCTTAAGCCATAAAATACTCCATTTAAATTTACATCAATCACTTTTTGCCAAACATCGTCACTCATCTCGGTAATCTCACCAGTTAGTCCAATGCCAGCGTTATTAACAATAACATTAAGTGATCCAAACTTTTCAACAGCAATTTTAACTAAATTTTCCACCTCTTCTTTTTTAGAAACATCGGCCTTGATAAATATTCCATTTTCACCCAAACTATCTTTTTTAGAATAATCATTCAAATCAGAAAAAACAACTTTAGCTCCTTCGGCCAAAAACATTTGAGCAATAGCCTCTCCCAGACCTGACGAAGCTCCAGTTACAATGGCAACTTTATTTTGTAAACGCATAAGTTTATATAATTAATTATAAATATAATTATTAAATAATTATTCTTTTAAAACACTTCATTCGAAATAAAGCAAAAATTTGAATAACAATAGAAATAATAACAACTAAAATTGCATAATCATTTAGAAAATCTAGAGCAAAAGCTGGGAAAAAAACGGAGACAATAGCCGCTCCGATAGAAGCGCCACAAACCGGAGCTCCAATAGTGCAGGTGTGTAAAGCCGATAAACCAATAATACTGAATATAAAGCTAATAATTGAACCTGTTCTTTGCTTCTTTCTGGCTTCTGTTTTATCTTTTATACTTCTAATCATGCAGGTAAGTGTCAGCGAAAAAACGATAATAAAAATGATAGCTATAATACTATAGAAACCATAAAATATTTTTTTAGGTACTAAAAAATAAGCACCAATAGCAATTAAGATAAAGGATATTAAACAATATCTACTCTTCATTACTTTTAGCAAATAAATTTTCATAAAAATTATTTAAAAATTACAGGCATTTCCAGAAAATCATCGTTTTCCGGCAAACCAGATGGATTGTCTTTTTTAAAAATTATTTTCCCATCACTTCCCGCTTCTTGTTGATTAAATTCTAATTTAGATGAAAAAGGAACAAACTCCTCTGTCATCCAATCGCTTTGAGCCGTAGCTATTGTAGTAGAAATTATTTCACCATTGGAATTAATTATTTCTACCGGGAAGCTAGCTTCAAAATACCAATAACCACGAGCCTCACCGCTTATTTCTAAAGGGCTTTCAATAGCCATTTTAGGTCGAGGATTGTTAACCATTATTAAATCCTTTTTTTCTAGTTCATTTCCAATATTTTCAACAAAAACAGAACCATCAATTGCTCGACATTGTCGAGGATAACTCTCCATAACTGGATTACCGGATTTAAGGCAATCATCAAAATTTTTAATCTCTAAATTAATATTTTTAGATGAATCATTTTTAAAATCATCTTTTTTATAATTGTATTTATAAAAAAAACAAAAAGCAGCAACTAAAATAACTAGACTCAATAGAATTATAAGATTTTTTTTCATAAAATTATTTATTATTTTTTTTAATTATCGTCATACTAAAAACAATCAACAATAACCCCAAGATAGATAAGATTGGATAATTGAAATCAAAATCAAATAGATAAACTATTCCGTTTGTAAGCAACATTAAAAAACCAACTACTCGCATTAAATATATAAAAAATAATTTATTTTTCATATTGATAAAATACTTGATTAAAGGCTACAATAGTATAACAAAATAATGGCAAAATCGCTAGAAATAAAAAAGGAAGGCTATTGCTAGACTTCCTAATTGTAGGTTTGTAATCTTAAATTTTAAAAACTATTAACCCATCCTCTACTGCGATTAATTTATCAATCGTATAACAATCTTTTTCGGCGGCCCTAATTCCTTTTGTTCGACACTCTTCAATAAATTTAGACTCAGCGGAATAAACAATGGTTTTAGATATTTGATCTTCTGACATCTCCTTTAATACATCACGTCCATGGTCATTGTCGAGAAGCCGACCATCCAGAGTAATTAAATCGAAATCTTTCTCCTTCATGAGGTTAAGGGCTTCGGTTTTATTACACGCCTCAAAGAACTGGAAGCTGGAAATAATTCTATCCAAAAATCTAATTATATTAGATCTAATCCCCGGATCATCATCGATAACGAGAATGTTAAAATTTTTCATTTTTAATAATTTTAAAGATTAAACAACCAAATCAATAACTAAATAAATTTCAATATTTGTCGACGCCTTTCTATGGCCTTCTCTCTCAACCTATCGCCAGCCTCATTAAATTCTTTTTTATTAATTTCAACAACTTCTGGTGTGATTTTTTGACCAATTTCTTCAAGAAAATTTCTAAAATCTAAACTAGAATTCATTAGGTTGTTGGTATAATCAGAGAAAGAATAACCAGGCTCGGTGAATTCTTCAACATACTCTCTGCTTATAGTTTTAACAACAACATAACATTTATAGTTTTTTTCGTATGCTTGCGCACTAACTATATGAGAAATTACTATATCTTCACCAGCAAAAATCAAGGTTTTATTTTTCATTTTTTTCAGTTTTAAAGGTTAGACAATGTTTTTAAATAACAATGCATAATCATATCATAATTACAGAAAAATGTCAATACAAAACTAAGAAACATTAAATTATTTTTTAGAATAAAAGAAGGGGGCGCCTGCGATTTCCCCCTAAAAAGCTAATTTTGTTTTCTCTAATATCTGCCAATATCTCTCTGTTTTTCAGAACTTCATTTATGCCCTATTCGTCCGGATCATTATCAAAATTCCAACTGTACTGAGCCGGTGAAAGGTATGGATCTTTGGAATTTCTGACACTAACCACAAGAAAATCAAACCCACCTACTGAAAATTCTTGGGCTATTTGAGTATAATCAACGATACGTTTTTTATAATAACCAACAGAATTTTCGTCAGAGGGCTCATTTTCCAAATTCCAGCACAAAATTTTTAGGCTCTCAATCTCTTTTTGAAAATTTTCATCAAAAACAGAATGTTCGCTGGGTAATAGAATTTCTTTTTCGTCCCCTGGATATATTTCAATCTCTGGACCGAAATTATTATTTATTATTACAAACGAAATAATAGAATAATTAAGATTATTTTTTATTTTCATTTTTACAATTTTTAAAGTCCAACAATAGCACTAATAACAAAAAAGCGTATCATATTGATATGTCTTTGTCAATCCGCGGAGAGGAAGGGATTCGGTCACGAGTTTCTAAGCTCACTTAATCGCTACGCGATTTGCGTTCACTAAGAACTCGCGACCCCGCCTCGCGGTGCCTACGTTTCACTTCGGCACATCGCTCCGGCTTTCTCATCCCCGGCAAGCCAAGCAGTCGGCTTGCCGCCTCTCCACTCACTCAAAAAGACGCCATTTTGGCGTCTTTTTTCGTTCGCGG
>ERZ795044.220-NODE-220-length-51134-cov-8.801582_pt1 | contig 51134 bp, 39 predicted proteins | sample MGYA00375128_ERZ795044 | MGnify/ENA primary metagenome ERZ795044 (study PRJEB30173, sample SAMN05720213) | anaerobic digester metagenome | isolation source: active sludge of municipal wastewater-treating anaerobic digesters | place: USA | collected 2014-12-22 ...
GGAGGCGCCGCCGGAACGCGCGCGGCGGTCACCGCGTGGCTCTTCCCCGTGGTGGTCGGGACGGTGGCCTACGGGATCGCCTGGACCAGCGGGCTCGCCGAGTTCGCGATGCCGACGGGCGGGATGCTGCAGGGGATCACGAACCCGGTCGTGCGATTCCTCGCCCTGCTCCCGGTGGCGCTGACTGTCGGCACCCTGATCTCCTGCCTTTCCGCGTTTGGCGAGGAGGTGGGCTGGCGCGGCTACATGGTCCCGCGACTCGTGCAGGCGGGGGTCGCCCGCGCCGACGTCGTGAGCGGGGTGATCTGGTCGGTCTGGCACGTCCCCCTGATTCTCTGGGGCGGCTATGCGGTGGGAGAGTATCCGCTCCTCTCCGCGCTCCTCTTCGTCGCCACCGTCGTACCCGCGGCCCTGTTCTACTTCCGCTGGCGCATGACGAGCGGCAGCGTGTGGCCCGCCGTCATCGCGCACGGCTCGTGGAACGTGGTGATCCAGTCGGTCTTCGACCCCTTCACGCACGGTGCGCATGCGGCGACGTGGACAGGGGAGTCCGGGGTGCTCACCGTCCTGGTGATGTGGTCGCTCTTTGCCTTGATGCACCGGGCGCGCTGGGCGGGAACGGAGGCGCACGATGAGAACGCCTAACGTCCCCCGCCTCGGCTGGATCGGCAGTCTCGCGCTGTTCGGCATCCCGTCGATCGTCTTCACCGCCTTCCTCTTTCTGCTGATGCCGGCGGTTGTGGCTGGCGGCGGTACCAAGTTCGCCGCCTTCCATGCCGGCTTCATGGCGCCGTTGGCGCTGATGCTCATCGCGGCGTTCGTCGCCTACCGAATGGAGCAGGGGGCGCTCGACTGGGCCGGGGTGCGCGATCGCTTTCGCTTGGGGGCTCTTGACCGTGCTGGCTGGCTGTGGACGCTCGGACTCGTGGTCTGGATCGTGGCGTTCGTCCCCGAGCTCCCGATCAACGCCGCGATCCGTCGTGCCTTCGAAGGCGTCCACTTCTACGATGCGCCCGCCGGCTACACGACGTTCATGAACACCCTTACCGACGGCAAGACGCAGATCTTCGGTCTCCCGTTCACGTGGGGGCTCCTCTTCTACTTCCTCGCCGGACTCTTCGTCTTCAACATCCTCGGCGAAGAACTCTGGTGGCGAGGCTACATCCTCCCCCGTCAGGAGGCGGCGTTCGGCGCCTCGGCGTGGATCGTGAACGGGGTGCTGTGGGCGGGCTTTCACGCGTTCTACCACTTCAACCTGGGGATCCTGCTGTCGTACCTCCCCACCACGCTGGGCCTCGCCTTCGTCGCGCAACGCACGCGCAGTACCTGGCCGGGGATCATCGCGCACATGATCTCCAATCTTGGCCTTCCAGCGCTGATGCTGAGTCGCTTGCTGGCGGGGTGAGCCCGCGCCAGTTGCTGGCGCGCTAGTTGGGCGGCGCCGAGGGGACCTTCGCGGGAGGCAACGACCGGCGTGACCACGCTCCGGCCTGGCGTTGCGGGAGGCGCGTCGCGGGGGCAGCTTCTCCGCGCCCACTCTCCTCGTCCCTCCTGCACTCTCCACATGCGTCGACTGTTCGTTGCGCTCGCCCTGTGTGCGCTCGCTTCTGCCCCTTCGTTCGCGCAGGCGCCCGCCTCGGCGCCGGCGGACCGATACGACCTCGTCATCACCGGGGGCCGCATCGTCGATGGCACGGGACGCCCCGCCTTTGCCGGCGATGTCGCCGTGCGTGGGGGATGGATCGTGCGTGTGGCCCCGCCAGGTGCACTGCGCCGAGTGCCGGCGACCTCGCGCATCGATGCCACGGGGCTCGTGGTCTCGCCGGGCTTCGTGGATGTGCATTCACACAGCATCGAGGAGGCGTTCAAGTCGCCCAACAAGTTGAACGAAGGGGTCGTGCGCATGGGGGTGACGACGATCGTCGGCGGCCCCGATGGCTACTTCGCCCCGTTCCACCTGCGCATGATCATGGACTCGCTGCGCCACCACGGCTCGGGGACCAACGTCGCGGCGTACATCGGGCACAACGGCGTGCGCGAGGCGGTGATGGGGATGGCGCAACGCGCGCCGACCGCTGAAGAGCTGGCGAAGATGAAGGCGCTCGTGCGCGAAGGGATGGAGCTGGGTGCCGTCGGCCTGTCATCTGGGTTGATGTACGAGCCCGGGATGTTCAGCAAGACCGACGAAGTGGTGGAGCTGGCGAAGGAAGTCGCCCCGTTTCGCGGGATCTACGACTCGCACGTGCGCGACCCCGGGCATCATCTCATCGAATCGGATCGCGAGACGATCGAGATCGGCGAACGGGCCGGGATCGCCCCGAAGATCGCGCACGAGAAGGTGGTGGGGCTGGAGAACGCCGGCCTGCTCGACACGGTGATCGCCCTCGTGGAGAAGGCGCGGGCGCGCGGCGTCAACGCGGTGACCGACCAGTATCCCTACGATGGTGCGGCCACGTCGCACCTCGAGGATATCGTCGTCGTTCCCGAGGCGCAGGCCAAGGCGCCAGGCTTCGACTTGCGGGCGCTGCTGCGCGACCCGGCGGAGCGCGCGAAGCTCAAGGTGTCGAGCGAGCAGGGGATCAACGGCGGCTTTGCCTGGCTCAAGGCCACGGGCTACACGCAGATGCGCATCACCTCGAGCCCGGAGCAGCCGGCGCTGGTGGGGCAGTACCTGAGCGAGCTGGCCAAGGCGCGCAACGTCGATCGGTTCGACCTGGTGGCCGACCTCATCCTCGGCGCCACCAAGCCAATCGGGATCACGTTAGGCGCGGTGCGCGAAGTGGACGTGCGCCGCCTGCTGCAACAGCCGTGGAACATGGTGGCCAGCGACGGCGCCTATGTCGACCCGCGTGAGGGGACGCGCGGCCATCCGCGCTCGTCGGGGACCTTTCCGCGCGTCCTGGGGCGCTACGTGCGCGAGCAAAGGGCGCTCACCCTCGAGGATGCGGTGCGTAAGATGACGTCGTTCCCCGCCGCCTTCGTCGGCTTGCACGACCGCGGGCGTGTGGCCGAGGGGCTGGCCGCCGACCTGGCGATCTGGAATCCGCGCACCATCAGCGATCAGTCCACGTGGGAGGCGCCGTCGCGCATGGCGACGGGCGTCGTGCACGTGCTGGTAGGTGGGGTGGCGGTCTTGCGCGATGGTGCGATGACCGGTGCGGCGCCGGGGCGCTACCTCATGGCACGGCACTAGGCGCGCACAGCAAGACAGCGACGGGCACACACGCCGCCGACACGCGCGCCTTCGCGTTCGCGGCCCGCACACCACGGCTCCACCCCGGAGGGCATCCATGACGTTCTCGCGCGGCTGCGCCACGCTCCTGCTGGCGCTCACGGCGTTGGTCGCCGCCAATCCGGTCGCCACTCCGGCCGCCGCGCAGTCGTTCGCGTGGCCGGACACGACGTACCTGCGCACGCACTACGCCAAGCGCGAGGTCATGATCCCGATGCGCGACGGCGTGAAGCTCTTCACGGCGATCTACACCCCGCGCGACTCGGCGACGTCGCATCCCATCCTGCTTACCCGCACGCCGTATAGCGCGGGTCCCTATGGAGACGGGCGTTACCCGCGCTACCTGGGCCCGGGCCCTCGCTTTGCATCGTTGGGCTACATCTTCGTGACGCAGGATGTCCGCGGTCGCTACCGTTCCGAGGGGCGCTTCGAGCACATGACGCCGCACAAGGCGGTCAAGCGAGGCGCGCGCGACGTGGACGAGAGCAGCGATACCTACGACACCATCGAGTGGTTGCTGCGCAACACGTCGCACCACAATGGACGCGTCGGGCTCTGGGGGATTTCGTACGGCGGCTTCTTCACCGCGGCCGGGATGATCGACGCCCACCCCGCCCTCAAGGCGGCTTCGCCACAGGCCCCGCAGACCGACTGGTTCCTGGGCGACGACACGCATCACAACGGTGCGTTCTTCCTCACGTCGACCTTCAACTTCATGCTGATGTGCGGGATGCGCGGCGAGGGGACGTCGATGTCGTGCGGCCGCCCGTTCGACTTCGGCACCGACGACGGCTACCGCTTCTTCCTGGAGATGGGGCCGCTTGCCAACGCCGAGCGGAAGTACTTCAAGGGGAAGTCGCCCGGGTGGAGCGACATGATGCGCCACGGGACGTACGACAGCTTCTGGAAGGCGCGCAACATCCTCGCGCATGTGAAGCAGGTGAAGCCGGCGGTGCTCACCGTGGGCGGGTTGTACGACGCCAACAACTACTACGGCGCGTTGCGCCTGTATCAGGCCATCGAGAAGCAGAGCGCGTCCACCGACAACGCCATCGTCATCGGCCCGTGGTACCACGGGCAGTGGGCGCGTGACTCGGGGAGCGCGGTCGGGGAACTGACGTTCGGCAGCCGCACGGCGGAGACGTACCAGGACGAGATGCTCGTCCCGTTCTTCGAGGGGCACCTCAAGGGGAGCGGGATGGGGAAGCACCCCAAGGCGTGGGTCTTCGAGACGGGGAGCAACCGCTGGCGCACCTTCGACCAGTGGCCTCCAAAGGAAGGGAGCGGTCGGTCCATCTACCTGGGCGCCGCACACACGCTGCAGGGCGATTCCGCGCAGGGCGCGAAGTCGACCGGCTTCGAGGAATGGGTGAGCGACCCGGCGCGCCCGGTGCCCTTTGCTGGCGCCAACAGCACCGACATGGATCCCGACTACATGGCGAAGGACCAGCGCTTTGGTGGCTCGCGCGCCGATGTGGTGAGCTATCGCGGCGAGGTGCTCACCGAGGATCTCACCATCGCCGGGCCGATCAAGCCGACGCTCTACGTCTCCACGAGCGGGACCGACGGCGACTGGGTGGTCAAGGTCATCGACGTGCACCCCAACGGCTTCGAGGAGCTGGTGCGTGGTGACGTGGTGCGGGCGAAGTTCCGAAAGAGCTTTGCGCGTCCCGAACCGCTGCGCCCGGGAGAAGTCACGCGCCTGGACTTCGAGATGCCCGACGTCTTCCATACGTTCAAGCGCGGGCACCGGATGCTGGTGCAGGTGCAAGGGAGCTGGTTCCCCCTGGTCGACCGGAACCCGCAGACCTTTGTCGACATCTACAAGGCCAAGCCCTCCGACTTCAAGAAGGCGAGCCAGCGCGTGTATCGTGGGGCGGGGCGCGCCTCGCGCATCGAAGTGCAGGTGCTGGCGCCGGTCCCGGTTCCGTAGGACGAAGGGTTCACACTCTCATTTGAAAGGCACTCATGCGTCGTGTCGTCTCGGTCGTCCTGCTCGCAGCCGCGGCCTGCGCCCCTAACGATTCCTCCAGCGCTGGCGAGAAGACACCGCCGACCGTCTCCGCCCAGGCCGTCCCCGACGCGGCCGCCGACTCCGCGGCGATCCGCGCCACGCTCGATGGGTGGTACGTCGCCATGCAGAAGGCCGACTCCGCGGGGACGCTCGCGCCACTCACCCCGCAGTTCCTCCTGCTCGAGGACACCCTCCCGCTCTCGGGCCCGGAGCTCGTCGCCCGGCTCAAGCAGGGGGGGACAGAGACCACGTGGAAAGCCGACTTCAGCGACCTGCGCACGCGCATCCTCGGCGACGTGGCGTGGACCACGCTCAAGAACCACGAGACCTCGCAGGGGAAGGACGGGAAGCAGTGTCAGGCCGACTTCCTGGAGACCATCGTCTTCGTGCGCGACGGCGGGCGCTGGCTCATCGATCGCTACCACGCAGCGGCGCTGCATCGTTGGAGCTGCGGGGGGTAGCGCCCCCTTGCGACGCTCCGGGCGCGGGCATAAGTCAGCGGGCGATTCGCCGACTATCCTGCCCCTGGAGCGACCATGGTACGCGCCGCCCTCGTCCAACCCGTCCTCACCGCCGCGCTCCTGGCTGGCGTCGCCAGTGCGACGCTGGCTCAGGCGACCTCCGACAGCACCCGGCGCACCGCGCCGGAGTCGGAGCTTCCGCTCATCCCCACGCGGCCGCTCGTCTTCACGACGGACGAAGGGACCTGGCTCTCGCTCGACCTGAGCCCCGACGGGAAGACGATCGTCTTCGACTTGCTGGGCGACCTGTACACGATCTCCGCCACCGGTGGCGCCGCCACGCGCATAACGAGCGGCTCGGGCTTCGACGGGCAGCCGCGCTGGGCGCCGGACGGCACTGCCATCGTCTTCGTCAGCGACCGGTCGGGGAGCGAGAACCTCTACGTCGTCGGTCCCGACGGGAAGAACCTGCGAGCGGTCACGAGCGGGCGCGGGATGGCGTACGTCTCGCCCGACTGGACGCCGGACGGGCAGTACATCGTCGTCTCGCGCAGCAACGACCTCTGGCTGTATCACCGGAACGGCGGCAGCGGATTGCGGCTGACGGGAGCCGCACCGGTGCGGGAGGGGGCTGGCCCCGGGGGCGGCAACGCGCCCGCCAACTTCATGGGGGCCTCGGTCTCCCCGGACGGACGCTACGTCTACGCCAGCGCCCGCACCGGCCCCGCCGGCTACAACCAGATGATGGGGACGACGCAGGTCGTCATGTACGACCGCGAGACCGGGCGACTCGCCACCCGCACCCTCAACCTCGGCACCGGCTTCCGCCCCGCGGTGAGCCCCGACGGCAAGTGGCTCGCCTACGCCTCGCGGCAGATGGCGGTCACGGGACTCAAGCTGCGCGAGCTCTCGTCAGGCGACGAACGCTGGCTCGCCAGGGACATCCAGCGCGATGACATCGAGTCGCGCGGCTCGCGCGACCTGCTCCCGGGCTATTCGTGGACGCCTGACTCCAAGGCCATCGTCCTTGCCCACCACGGCAAGATCTGGCGCCTCGACGTGGCCACCGGGCAGCAGTCGCCCATCCCGTTCACCGCCGAGGTGAACCAGATGATCGGCGAGCTGGTGGCGTTCCAGTATCCCGTGAACGACTCCGTGCTCACCGTGCGGCAGGTGCGCGGCGCGCGCCCCTCGCCGGATGGCAAGCGCCTGGCCTTCTCGGCGCTCGACCACCTGTGGATCATGGACCTCCCCGCGGGGACGCCGCGTCGCCTCACGACGTCCACGGATGGTGAGCACGTGCCCGCCTGGTCGCCCGACGGCAAGTACATCGCCTACGTCTCCTGGACAGAAGACGGGGGCGACATCTGGCGCATTGCCGCTGACGGGGGACGCCCCGAGAAGCTGACGACGCAGTCGGCGTACTACGACGACATCATGTATTCGGCGAACGGGACGCGTATCGTCGCCGCCCGCGCCCCGCGCACGCAGCGCGCGATCGTCAACGACGAGATCAACCCCAAGCTCGTCCTCACCGACCTGGTCTGGATTCCGGCCACGGGCGGTGCGGCGTCGTACATCACCGCGCTCACCAATGCGGGGCGTCCGCACTTCACTCGCGACTCCTCGCGCATCTGGTTGTACGAAGGGGGCGACGGCCTCGTCTCGATGCGCTGGGACGGGACCGAACGCAAGGCGCACCTCAAGGTGACGGGCTTCTCGCCGCCGGGCGGCGGGCCCAATGCGCAGCCGCGACAGGCGCAGGAGCTCATCGCCTCGCCCGACGGTTCGCGCGCGCTGGCGCTCGTGGACAACAAGATCTTCGTCGTGCCACTCCCGATGACCGGAGGCGTTACCCCGACGCTCTCGGTGCAGCAGCCCACCGGTGGTGCGCTCCCCTTCCGCCGGCTGTCCCGCATCGGCGGCGACTTCCTCGGATGGACCGGCGATGCGCGCGGCGTCTTCTACTCGTTAGGGCGCTCGTTCTTCCAGTACGACCTCGCGCGCGCCGATTCGCTGGCCGCCGACTCCGCGGCCAAGGCCCCGCCGCGCCCGGAGGGGCGTCCGGCCGGTGGCGAGACGGTCGCCAACAAGCCGGTGTACGAGGCGTCGCGCACCGACATCACCATTACCGCGCCCAAGGATCGTCCCAACGGGACCGTGGTCCTGCGCGGGGCGCGCATCATCACCATGAAGGGCGATGAGGTCATCGCGCGCGGCGATGTGGTCGTCACCAACAACCGCATCACGGCGGTCGGGGCGGAAGGAAGCGTGACCATCCCCAGCGGCGCGCGCACCATCGACGTGAGCGGCAAGACGATCATGCCGGGGTTGGTCGACGTACACGCGCACATGTGGCCGCAGTGGGGGGTGCACTCGCCGCAACCGTACATGTATACGGCCAACCTGGCGTACGGCGTCACCACCACGCGTGACCCGCAGACGTCCACCGCCGATGTCGTGTCGTACGGCGACGCGGTGGAGGTCGGGCAGATCATCGGCCCGCGCGTCTACGCGACCGGCCCGGGGATCTTCTCGCAGGACGACGTGTCGAGCGCCGACGACGCCAAGGAGGTCATGCGGCGCTACTCGGAGTTCTACCTCACGGAGACGATCAAGCAGTACCAGGCCGGCGACCGCCGCCAGCGGCAATGGATCGCGCTGGCCGCCAAGGCGCAGCGCATCACCCCCACGCTCGAAGGGGGGCTCGATTTCAAGAAGAACATGACCGAGGCCATGGATGGGTACGCCGGGATCGAGCACACGCTTCCCATTGCCCCGATGTACAAGGACGCGCTGCAACTCTTCGCGAAGAGCGGGACCACCTGGACGCCGACCCTGCTGGTGCAGTACGGCGGCCCGTGGGCCGAGAACTGGTGGTATGAGCACTACGATATCCTCGGCGACGCCAAGCTCACGCGCTTCACGCCGTTCTCGGAGCTCGAGCGCCGCGGGCTCCGGCGTCCGCAGTGGTTCCGCGACAGCGAATACTCCTTCAAGCTCTTCGCCGAGCAGGCGAAGAAGCTCGTCGAGGCAGGCGGTCGCGTCGGGCTGGGCGGGCACGGCCAGCTGCAAGGACTCGGCGTGCACTGGGAGCTGTGGACGATCGCCAGCGGCGGGATGAAGCAGATGGACGCGCTTCGCGTGGCGACGATCTTTGGCGCGGAGGCGATCGGGTTGCAGAAGGACCTCGGGACGGTGGAGGCCGGGAAGCTGGCCGACCTGCTCGTGCTCGACGGCAATCCGCTCGACGACATCAAGAACACGAACACCATTCGCTACGTCATGAAGAACGGGCGTGTGTATGACGGCAACACGCTGGCCGAGGTGTGGCCGCGGCAGCGCCCGTTGCCCAAGCAGTGGTGGATGGCGAACGACGCGACGCCGAAGTAGGCCGACGTCTCGCATGCGCATCGCCGCCGTGGGCGAGTGCACCATCGATCGTTACCTCGACCTCGGCGAGTCGCGCGTGGGCGGCATCTCGCTCAACTTCGCGGTGCACGCCCGGCACGCTGGGGCCGAGTACGTGGCGCTCGTCAGCTGCACCGGGGCCGACGCGGCAGCGTCGATGGTGTGGCGGGCCCTCGCTACTGCCGACGTCGAGGCGACCTGGATGCACCAACGCCCCGGCGCCACCGCGTCGCAGGACATTCAGCTTGCCGCTGGTGGTGAGCGCCACTTCCCCCCGGGCGGGTACGCGCCCGGTGTGCTCGCCGACTTCCGCCTGGGCGAGCGAGAGTGGGCACTGCTGCGCGACGTCGACGTGATTGCGATTCCGGTCTTCCGGCAACTGATGCCCCTGGTCGAACCCATCATCGTCGCGCGAGACCTCTCGGCGATGCGCGTCGCCGACCTGCTCGACGGCGCGGACCTGGGCGACGCGCTGCAGGGGCTCGATGCGCTCCTCGATACGTTCGAACTCCTCTTCATCAGTGGCGACGAGGCGATGGTCGAGCGACTCTTGCCCCGGTCGCGCGGGACTCGTAGCGTCATCGTCGTGACGCACGGCGGGGCGGGGAGCAGCGCGCTCGTGAAAGGAGCACGCCATGTCGCGACCGCCGAGCTGGTCCCGCCCGATGAGTGCGTCGACAGTACGGGGTGTGGCGACGCCTACCAGGCGGCGTTCACCGTTGCTTATGCGCGCGATCGCGACGTTCCTGCGGCGATGCGCGCCGGCGCGAAGCGGGCCGCGCGCGTGATCCGTCACTTGGGAGCCGTCGCCGATGTGCGTTAGGCCATGAGTCGCTTCCGCACGCTCTTTCCCGGTCCGCGCCCGATCATCGGGATGATCGCCCTCCCCCCGATGCCGGGCTATCCGGCCTTCACCAGCATCGACGCCATTGTCGACGCGGCACTGGCCGACCTCGAACGGCTCGAGGCGGGGGGCGTTGATGGCGCGCTGGTGGAGAACGACTTCGACCAGCCGCACACGATGGTTGGCGGGGCGGAGATCCATGCGGCGATGACGCGGGTGACGCGGGAGGTGGTGGCGCGCGCGCGGATCCCCATCGGCGTGGAAGTCCTGCTCAACGACTGGCGCGCCTCGCTGGCCATCGCCGCGATGACCGGGGCGCGCTTCATCCGCATCGACTTCTTCGTCGACCGGGTGATGACCAAGCTCGGCCCGTTCGAGCCCGAGCCCGAGGCGATCCTCGCCTATCGACAGGCCATCAAGGCCGAGCAGGTGCAACTGTTCACCGACCTGCAGGTGAAGTACACGACGCCCATCGGCGGACCGAAGCCGCTGGCGCTGTCGGCGCGCGAGGCCGCGGCCGCGGGGGCCGACGCGGTGATCATCAGCGGCGGGGAGACAGGGATCGGCCCCGATCCCGACGACCTGCGTGCCGCGCGCGCGACATCGCTTCCCGTGCTCATTGGGAGCGGTCTCACCCCCGAGAATGCGGCGACGCTGGCCCCGCTCTGCGATGGGGCGATCGTTGGGACGTCGCTGCGCAGTGGGAGCACGCATCGCGACCGCGTGGTACAGGAGCAGGTGACGCGTCTGGTGCACGCGGTCCGTGCCGTGCCCTCGACACCCATGGCGTGAGCGAAATTCCGCCGACCACTTTCGCGGAACGGGTGTCGCTCAAACGACAGCTCGGGCTCGCGGCCGTTGTCGCGCTCGTCGCGGGCAACATGCTCGGCTCGGGGGTCTTCTTCACCCCGGGAGAGCTCGCCGCGGTCGCGCAGCATCCGTGGCAGGTACACTTCATCTGGGCGCTGTGCGGTGTCATCACGCTCTGCGGTGCGCTCACGCTGGCCGAGATGTGCCGCATGCTCCCGCACGCGGGGGCGACGTACCACGTCCTCAAGGAGGGGTTCGGCCCGCTCTGGGGCTTCCTCCTGGTGTGGCTCGAGCTGTGGGTGAGCGGGCCGGGAGCGGTGGCGGGGATCGCGATCGTCTTCGGCGAGTTCATGCAACGCGTGGTTGGCGAAGCGTTTGCGATCGCGCCGGTGTGGTGGGGCGTCGGCGCCATCGCCTTCTTTGCGGCGATCAACCTGGCCGGGGTGACGTGGGGTGGGCGCGTGCAGGTGACGGTGACCGCGCTCAAGATTGGCGGGATCGTGGCGCTCATCGGCGGGGCGCTGTTGCTGGCGGCGCCAGCGTCGGCCAGCGCTGCGCTGGTGCCTGACGAGAGCGCCGGCGACGGCTTCATGGCCTTCGTCCGGTTCGCGGGGCTAGGCGTGGCGGCGGTGCTGTTCACGTACGACGGCTGGATCGACGTCTCGCACGTCGCCGGCGAGATCCGGCGCCCGGGGCGTGATCTTCCACTGGGAATGGCGATCGGGGTCGGCTCGCTCACGCTCCTGTACCTGGTGGTGAACGTGGCCTACCTCCGCGTCGTCCCGCTCGAGGCGATGCGCACCTCGCCGACGACGGTGGCCTCGGTGGTGGCGACGTCGGCGTACGGGCCGCGCGGTGGGACGTTCCTCGACGTCCTGATGATGGTCTCGATCTTTGGCGCGCTGGGCGGACTCGTGATGACCCTGCCGCGCCTCTTCTATACGATGGCCGACGCGCACGTGGGCGAGGCGCGCGGGGTGTTGCGCACCTTCTTCTTGCTCCTGCGACGCATCGCCCCGCGCACCGCGACACCCAACGGTGCCATCCTCTTCACCGCCGTCACGTCGATCGCCGCGCTCCTCTTCTTTGGCTCCTTCTCGCGCCTGGTGAACTTCTTCGTCGTCCCGTTCCAGGCCATGAACATCCTGATGGTGGCGGCGATCTTCCGCCTGCGCCCGCGGTTCCCCTCGGCCGGCGGCTACCGAACCCCCGGCTATCCCGTGACCCCCATCGTGTATATCGTGGTGATGGCGGCGCTGCTCGCGAGTGCGATCAACGCTCGGCCGATGGAGACGCTCATCGGGAGCGCGCTGGCGCTCACCGGGGCACCGGTCTACTGGTGGATGGTGCGTGAGCGTCGCTCGGTCTAGGCGGCCCGCCCACGCCCCCTCCGGCATCTCGCCCTTTCCTGCCTCGCATGCGATCGGTCCTGAAGCTCGTCGCGCTATTGGCGTTGGTCGTGGCCGGCTACCTCGCCTTCAAGCCGGTCCCGATCGACCCGGCGCCGTGGATAACCACGCCTAACGCGGGACTGACCGGTCCCTTTGCTCCCAATTCGCTGCTCGCCGACGCCGACAGCATCGCGCTGCCAGGCGCCGGCCCCGAGGACCTGACGGTCGGCGCCGATGGGGCGCTCTACACGGGGCTCATTGGCGGAGCCGTGGTCCGCATCGATCGGACCACCGGCGAGGTACGGACGATCGCCAACACCAACGGGCGCCCGCTCGGGCTGCGCTTCGACGCGGCCGGCGACCTGGTCATCGCCGACGCCCTCAAGGGCATCGTTGCGGTGCGCCCCAACGGTGAGCTGCGCACGCTGGTCGCGCTCGGCGACACCAAGCTTCATTTCCCCGATGCGCTCGATGTTGCGCCTGACGGCGTCCTCTGGTTCTCCGACGCGTCGCAACGCTGGGATACCCGGACCGGCGGCCTGATGGACTTCTGGGAGAGTCGCCCCAGCGGCCGACTCCTGCGCCACGATCCACGCGTGGGGGAGACGCGCGTTGTCCTCGACTCGATCGACTTCGCCAACGGTGTCGCGGTGGGTCCCGCGGGTGCCTGGCTCCTGCTCAACGAAACGATGGCTGGGCGCATCATACGGTACTGGATCACGGGGCCGCGTGCCGGAACGCGCGAGACCTTTCTCGAGGGGCTCCCAGGGCTCCCGGACAACATCGGCTACGATGGCCACGGTCTGTTCTGGGTGGCGTTGTATGCCCCGCGTACCGCCGCGGTCACACGCATCCGCGCCTTGCCGCCGTGGCTGCGCAAGGTGATCTATCGCATCCCCGAGCGACTGCGCCTCAGCGAGGCCGATCGCTACGGGATGATCCTCGGGATCGATACGCTGGGACAGGTGCGCTACAATCTGCAGGACCCCAGTGGCCGCGTGCATTCCACCACCACCGCGGTGGCGGTGAACGATACGTTGTACGTCGGAAGCCTTTCGCTCGCAGTGCTCGCGCGATTGCGGCTGCCGGCTACCCCATGACGTGATCGAGCGCTGGTGCTCCTCGCCTTTCCACTCTTGCCGACCGTCGCGATGCTTACGCGCTCCCTCCTGCTCGCCTTCGCCCCCGTCGTTGCCTTCACCACCGGCGCCTCGGTCGCGCAGGCTCAACTCCCCGACAGCATCCGTACGCGAGTCGACGCCGTCTTCTCGCGCTGGGATCGCACCGACTCGCCCGGGTGCGCGCTGGGCATCTCGCAGGGCGGACGCGAGGTGTATGCGCGCGGCTACGGGATGAGCGATCTGCAGCACGCGATCGCCATCACCCCATCGTCGATCTTTCACGTCGCGTCGGTCTCCAAGGAGTTCGCCGCGTATTCGGTGGCGCTGCTGGCCGAGGAAGGGCGGCTGTCGCTGGACGACGACGTGCGCCAGCATGTCCCCGAGATTCCCAACTACGGGCAGCGCATCACCGTGCGCCAGCTCATCCACCACACGAGCGGACTGCGCGACCAGTGGCAGCTGCTGGGCTACGCCGGCTGGCGCTTTCCCGAGGACCTGATCACCGAGCAGGACGTCCTGCGGATGGTCTCGCGGCAGAAGGGGACCAACTTTGCGCCGGGAGCGGAGTGGGCGTACTCCAACACCGGCTACACACTGCTGGCGGTGATCGTGAAGCGCGTGAGCGGGAAGTCGCTGCGCGAGTTTGCCCAGGAACGCATCTTTGCCCCGCTGGGGATGCGCGACACGCACTTCCACGACGACCACACGATGATCGTACGGGGTCGCACCTCGGCGTACGAACCGCGTCCTGGCGGCGGGTGGAAGATTTCCATCCCGGTCTTCGACACGTACGGAGCGACGTCGCTCTTCACGACTGCGGGCGACATGCTCAAGTGGATGGCCAACCTCGACGCGCCGACGGTGGGGACGCGTGCCCTGGTGGCGGCGGCGCAGACGAGCTCCACGCTCAACGATGGGACGCCGACGAGCTACGGCTACGGACTCTCCATCTTCAAGTACCGCGGGCTCTCGGCCATCGGGCATGGTGGTGCCGATGCCGGCTATCGCGCGCAGGTCGAACGTTATCCGGAACGCGGGATCGCGATCGCCGTGCTGTGCAACGCCGCCATCGCCACGCCGAACGTTCTCACGCGAAACGTGCTCGACGTCCTGCTTGGTGCCAGCGCTCCGCGGCAGGCCCTCTCGATCGACACGGTCCCGCGGGCCGTCTCGGCCGAAATCAAGCAGCGCTGGGTGGGGACGTATCGCGACTCCGTGAGCCAGGCCGTGCTGCGCGTACGCTTGGCGGGCGACACCCTCACGCTTGGCGACGGGCGCCCCCTGGTGATCACGAGCGACACCTCGGCGCGCATCGCGGCGAGCGCGAATGCGCTGGTCCTGCGCTCGTCAGGCACCACGGTGACCGGGGTGGCGCAGGTGCCGCACACCACGCGTCCGCTCATCTTCCGTCGTGAGGCGCCGTTCACCCCCGATCGTGCGGCGCTGGCGGCGTATGCGGGGGCCTTCTACAGCGAGGAGCTCGACGTGCGCTACGACCTGCGCGTCGCGGATTCGTCGCTGGTCATGTTCCATCGCAAGCTCGATGACTCCCCGCTGGCCCCGGCGTCTCGCGATGTCTTCACCGCGGCGTTCGGCGCGACCTTCCAGTTCACGCGCGATCGTACGGGGAAGGTGAACGGCTTCACCATCACCGACGGTCGCGTGCGCGGGGTGCGGTTCGAGCGCATGAAGTAGCGCGACCACGAGCTCGCCGGTCTCGACGGGGCGCATCCGCACACGGATGCGCCCCGTCGTCTCACGGCGCCGGTCAGTTCGCCTTGGGTGCAGGCGACGGCGGCAGCAACAGGCGACGACGGAAGGTCTGGAACGCGTTCGTGTCCCGCGTCAGTCGCTGCAGCGCGCTCGCCGGGTACTTGGCGATCTGCGCCTCGGTCGCGGTGATGCGGCTCTCCTCCATCGGATGGCTGGCGAAGAACGCATCGAGGGAGTTCGGGTTCGACTGCCGAGCCGAGAGCAGGAGGCGGAACATCTCCGGGATGCCTAACGGCGATATCCCCGCCTTCACGACGGTCGCCACCGCTTCTTCATCGGCCTGCGCCTCGTCGCCGCGACTGAGCTTCGCGAACAGCGCGCTGCCGCCGATGTTGATGGCGGCCTGTGTGGCACCGCTCTCGCAGACGTTGGTGAGGGTACAGAGCAATGACAGGCCGACGTTGGCGCCCTGGCCCTGCTGCATCTGCTGCACGGAATGTCGCCGCGTGATGTGGCCGATCTCGTGCGCGAGCACGCCGGCCAGCTCGCTCATGTTGGTCGCCTTCTCGATCAGGCCACGATTGACGTAGACCCATCCGCCGGGGAGTGCGAAGGCGTTGATCTCCTTGCTGTCGACGACGGTGAAGTACCAGGTGAGGCCCCGGCTGTCGGTCGCCTGGGCGAGTTGATTGCCGAGCGATGTGACGTAGCGAACCACGGCGGCATCCTTCACGAGCGGCAACTGCTCGCTTACCTGCGCCGCGGCGCCGGCACCAAGCTCCACTTCCTGTTGCTGGGACACGCCGCACGCGATCGTGGTGACACACGCGACGGCGAGGAGCGCGACAGAAAGCCTGCGGATCGCGCGGGCGGGCTGCTTCTGATGGGACCACATAGCACGAGTTGGTACGGGACGAGGGACGAGCGTCTCCCTCCTCTCTTTCATGCTAGAGCCGTCCGTGCGGTAACGGAATCAATCCTTGGGTCGAGGTCGGTGTGACTACCGCCTCCCCTTCGGCCTCAGCTCCAGGTCCTGGAAGTCGAACGAGAAGTCCACCTCAGGTGATGCCGGGACCATCTTCGCGTGGTCGATCGCGCCGTCGGGCGTGAGCATGAAGGTGATGTAGGCATCGGCCCTGAGTTCGCGATCGCGCCAGCGCACCAGAAACGTGTCGTGCTGCCAGGGGATCATGTCGCCCACGAGCTGTGGCGAGTGCGAGAACCGAATCGCTAGCCCGCCATTGTCCTGCGCGATGTCGATGTCCCCGTACCAGGCGTCCTCGTAGGCGCCGGCGTACTTCGCGAGCGCGAGCGACGGGCGCGAGAGCGAGTCGCGCGAGGCCTGTGCCTGACGAGCGGCGTCGATGAGCGCTACCTGCTGGCGGGCCCGCAGCGAATCGTAGCCGGCGATGAAGTCGAACGGCTGCGCGGTGCGCAGCACGCGATCCATCAGCGTCCAAGTGAGGGCGAGAAACGTCGCCGATTCGTCGTTGGTGAGCACGACGACGCCCGCGCGCTCCGACGGAATCCATGCCACCGATGACAGGTAGCCGGGGAGCCCGCCGGTGTGATGCAGGATCTTCCGCCCACGGAAGGTGCTGACGTCGAGCCCAAGCGCGTAGAAACGGAAGTCGCTCGCCAGCGGGGCGATCGCGGCGGGCGGCATGCCGTTAGGCATCGGCGTCACCGGCTCTTGCAGTCGACGGGCCGTCCGCGGCTGGTAGAGCCGGCTCCCATCGCCCACCTTCCCCGAATCCAGCAGCGTCAACACCCACTTCGCCATGTCCTCGGCGCCGCTGTTGATCCCGCCGGCCGGGTTGGTATTGTCGCTCGTCATCGGCGCGATGGCCTTGAGCGTTCCGTCGAGGAGCGTGTGCGTATGCGCCACGTCACCCGGGGCGGCAGCGTCGCCGTGTCGCGACGTGCTGTGCGTCATCCCCACGCGCTGCAGGATGCGCGTTTCGATGAACTGTTCCCACGACATCCCGCTCACGGCCTCGATCACTTCACCGGCCACGAGGTAGAGGACGTTGTCATACGCGTACGCCGACCGGAACGACGTCGCCGGCTTGATGTAGCGCAGGCGGCGCATGATCTCGGATCGCGTGTAGGTCGAGGCGGGCCACCAGAGCAGGTCGCCGGCGCCGAGTCCGAGTCCGCTGCGATGCACGAGGAGATCCTTGATGGTGATCTCGCGCGTAACAAACGGGTCGTACATCGCGAACTGCGGGAGATAGCGGATGACCGGGGCGTCCCACTCCAGCTTCCCCTCTTCCACCAGCATCCCGAGCGCGGTCGCGGTAAAGACCTTGGTGTTCGAGGCGATGCCGAAGCGCGTCACCGGGGTCACGGGCGCGGCCTCTCCCACCTTCTTCACGCCATACCCCTTGGCGACGACGACCTTGCCGTCCTGGATCACTGCGACGGCAACGCCAGGAGTCGGGAAGGTCTTGAGTGCGACCGCGACGATCGAGTCAACGGTGCGAGCAACGAGCGGTTTGGGAGCGGCGCTGCGTTGCGCCTGCAGCGGAGCTGCAAGCGCAACGAGCAGTGCAATGGAACGGCGTGCGGAGACGATCACGGCACCACCCGCGGCTTCCCGATCTGGTACTCCTTGGGCGGGATGTTCCCCTGCAAGTTGGTCACGAAGTAGTCCCAGCGTCGGCGCATGATGTACGCCGCGTCCGGGCCGAAGCCGTGGCGCGCGTGCGGGAGCATGATCTGGTCGAAGTCCTTCCCCGCCTTCATCAGCGCATCGACCACCAGCTGCGTGTTCACCGGCGGGACGTTGTCGTCCATCATCCCGTGGATGAGGAAGAGCTTCCCCTTGAGGTTCTTGGCGTGCGTCTGGTTGGCTTCCTCGGCGTAGTTGTCGTTAGGCCCGCTCTTGGTCAGCAGCCCCTGGTACCGCTCGCCCCAGTCGTCTTCGTAGTTGCGGTTGTCGTGGTTCCCCGACTCGGAGATCCCCACCTTGAAGAAGTCGGGATAGCGGAACATCGCCGCCGCCGTGGCAAAGCCGCCGCCGGAGTGTCCCCAGATGCCGACGTTGTCGATGTCGATGAACCGGTGGCGCGAGGCGAGCTCCTTCATCGCCGAGATCTGGTCGGGGAGAGTGTTGTCGCCCATGCGACCATAGTAGAAGTCGCGGAACGTCTTCGAGCGCCCCGGCGTCCCCATGCCGTCGATCTCCACGACCACGAAGCCCAGCTCGGCCAGCGCCTGGTTGTCGCCGCGTGCGGGGACGAACATGCGCGGCCCCACGCTCCCCGACTGCGGTCCCGGGTAGATGTGGTTGATGATCGGGTACTTGCGCGTCGAGTCGAGCTTGCTGGGGACGTACATGAGCCCGTAGACGTCGGTCTTGCCGTCGCGCGCCTTGGCCGTGACGGGGATCGGGGCACGCCAGCCGGAGGCCAGGAGCCGAGTAACGTCCGCCTTCTCCAGTGGCTGCACGATCTTGCCGTTCAGGTCGCGCAGGACACTGACGGGCGGCGTGTCGGGAGTCGAGTACGTGTCGACGAAGTACTTCCCGTCAGGTGAAAGCGACACACTGTGGTTGGCGACTTCGGGGGTGAGCAGCGTGAGCCCCTTGCCGTCGAAGCCGATGCGATAGAAGTGCTGGAAGTACGGGTCGCGCCCCGCCTCGCGGGCCTGGGCGGTGAACCAGATCTGCCGCTTCTTCTCGTCGAGGCGCACGATGTCGCTGACGTTCCCGTCGCCGGTCGTGATGCGGTTCTTGAGCGCGCCGGTGGTGAGATCGTACAGGTAGAGCTGCGTCCAGTCGTCGCGATCCGACCACCAGATGAACTCGTTGGTGCCGGGGAGGATGCGCCAGAGGTTCTCCGGCTGCGACGCGTCGCCGATCTGCGTGGCGCTCTTCTCCTCCAGCAGGGTGCGCACCTCCCCCGTCCTGGGGTCGGCGATGCGGAGCCACGCCTGCTTGTGGTCGCGCGAGGACGAAATGAAGGCGAACTTCGACCCGTCGGGATACCACTGCGTGTCGCAGATGATGTCGCCGCAGGCGATGTGGTCGCTCACTGTCGATCGGTGCTGGTCGGGCGGCATCTGCAGGCGCACCATCGACCACGTGCCGTCGGCGCCCTTGCTGAGGATCACGCGCGAGATGCGGAAGATCACGCTGTCCCCCGGCATGGGGTACTTCCATGCCTCGAGCCTCGGGCTGCCGACGTTGGTGCTGACGAGGTACATGTCGCGCACCCCGCGCCCGTCGTGCTGGAAGGTGGCGATCTGGCGCGAATCGTCGGACCAGGTGAGTACCGGCGAGTCGTTATGCACCCAGCCGGCGTTGTTGGTGGCGTAGCCGAACTCCTTCACCCCGTCGGTCGTCAGCTGCACCTCGGCGCCGCTCTCCAGGTCCTTCACCCACAGGTTGTAGTTGCGGATGAAGGCGGCCGACTTGCCGTCGGGAGAGACGCTGGCGCTGGGCGGGACCGCCTGTCCCTTGGGGAGGGCGGTGCACGCGTAGGCCACCAGGTCGCAGCGGTAACGCTGGCCGCGCAGGGCCACGGTCAGTGCCTTGCCGTCAGCGGCAAGATCGAACGTGGGGAAGGGCAGTCGGTCCCCCTCGAGCGTCGCACCGCTGGCGGTGCCGAGGGCCGCGGCCAGGCGGTTGTGATCGAAGGCCGCCGCGCGCGTGCGCTTGGCCGGGTTCATGAGGACGAAGCTGCTCCCGTTCGCGGTCGTGGCGCGATACCAGAAGCGGCCGTCCGGGAGCCACGTGGGCCGCCCTGCCGTGCCGCTCACCAGCGGGTTCATCGTCTGCCCAAGGAATCGCTCGGCGCGAGCGTAGTCCTCGATGGCGAACTGGTAGCCCTTGGGGGGCGCCCCCTGCGCGGCGAGCGCGAGCGGCAGGAGGGTGGGGAGGGCGAGGGCGCGCAGCGAGACAGGGACGCGGAACAGGCGCATGGTCGGAAAGGCGCGAGAATCGGTCGAGGGTGGTGCACGGACGCCGGGAGAAGCTACAGGCCGGTGCCGACCCCCCGCCACACGCGCTCGGACGGGGAGCGCCCGAGGAGGGGCGAACCGTTGGCGGGTTGGATGCGTTCACCCCCGGCAGGCCCCGCCCACCGCTGGCGGCGCCCAGAAGACCCCGAGGAACCCACCCATGAAGCACCGCACTCTCGTACGCACCGCGACGGCGATTGCCAGCGTCGCGTTAGGCCTCGGCGCCCCCGCCGACTTGCACGCCCAGGACGGGGATGGTCCGGCCGTCGGCGCTGTGGCCCCGGACTTCACCGTCCGTCCGGTCACCAAGGATGGCGCTGCCGCGGCGCCCATGACGCTGTCTGCCATGAAGGGAAAGACGGTCGTGATCGCCTTCTTCCCCAAGGCGCGCACCCCCGGCTGCACCACGCAGATGACCGCCTACCGCGACCAGTATCCCGACCTGTTCAACGGTGGGAAGAACGTCGCGCTGCTGGGGGTGAGCACCGACTCCGACGCCGACCTCACCGCGTGGGCCAAGGAGGCCGGCTTCCCGTTCGCCTTCGTGAGCGACCATGATGGCAAGATCGGGAAGGCCTACGGGGCGCTGACCCCGCTGCGCATGGGCTTCTCCAAGCGGCTCCTCTTCGTGGTCGGCCCCGACGGCAAGGTGGCGTACAAGGCGACGCCGTTCCGCCAAAGCTCGGCCGAGGCCTACACCGAGCTGGCGCAGGCCATCGACAAGGTGGCGGCGAAGTAGTCGGCGCTGTTGTTTGGTGGGTGGGGCCCGGCCGGGATCGTGCGGCCGGGCCCCTGTTGTTCCCCGTCGCCCCCCGCCCTCGATCGCCGATCACCATGTCAGATTCCGCGGCTCCTGCCATCCCCCCCGCGCACCCCTTCGTCCCGCTGCAGTTCGAGCGACGATCGCTCGACGAGTCGCGCGAGCGCGCCCGGGCCTTCTACGGGGAGATGAACCGACGCCGCACTACGCGGCACTTCTCCACCGATGCAGTCCCGCGCGAGCTGATCGAGTACGCCATCCGCACCGCCGGGACGGCGCCGAGCGGGGCGCACCAGCAGCCGTGGACCTTCGTTGCCGTGGCCGACCCAGCCCTAAAGGCCGAGATCCGGCGTGCGGCCGAGGAGGAGGAGCGCGAGTTCTACCACGGACGGGCCCCCGAAGAATGGCTTACCGCCCTCGCTCCGCTGGGCACCGACGAGCACAAGCCGCATCTCACCGATGCGCCGTGGGTGGTGGTGCTCTTCCGCCAGGCGCACGGCGTGAACGCGGACGGGAGCAAGCGCACGTTCTACTACACGCAGGAGTCGTGCGGCATCGCGGCGGGCTTCTTCATCGCAGCGGTGCACCAGATGGGGTTGGTCACGTTGACGCACACGCCAAACCCGATGGCGTTCCTGGGAGAGCTGCTGGGTCGGCCGAGCAATGAAAAGGCGATGCTGGTGATGCCGGTGGGGTATCCGGCGGCGGATGCGCGGGTGCCGGACATTCGCCGCAAGGGAGTGGAGGAGATCTCGGTATGGAAGGAATGAGATCGGTCGTTCCGCGGCGCTCACTGGTTAGGCAGTCGCGAGCGGTGGCGGGCGCCGCGGCGTGTGGTCTGGCGCTTCTCGCAGCGGCGGCTTGCACGTCGGGAGGCGCCCGTTCGGCCGGAACGCGGGGCGGAGCCACGCCGGACGTCGCCGTGCCTGCGGCGCCGCGGGTGATGCAGTACCGTCGCGTGGTGATGCTCGAGCAGTCGTCGGAGACGTCGGCCAACGCCAGCATCGGAGACGTAAACGGCGACGGGAAGTCCGACATCGTGCTCGCCAAGGGGCGGCACTGGCCGCTGGTCGATCGCGTGATGCTCGGCGACGGGCGCGGCGGGTTTGCGGCCGGATACGACCTGGGTGAGGCGTCCGATCGATCATACTCCGGACTGCTGGTCGACCTGGACGGCGATCGCGATCTCGACGTGGTGATCAGCAACGACCGCCCCGATCCCAAGCGCATCTATCTGAATGATGGGGCGGGGCACTTCAGCGCGGCCGGAACCTTTGGCAACGCCGAGTGGCCCACGCGCAACGCCAGCGTCGCCGATCTCAACGGCGACGGGCGTCCCGACATCGTCGTCGCCAACCGCGCCGGCGGACGCGGGGCCAACTACGTCTGCCTCAATCGCGGTGGCGGGCGTTTCGACGGCGACTGCATCGCCTTTTCTCGCGAGTCCGCGACCACGATCACCCCCGCCGATGTCGATGGTGACGGCGATATCGACCTCGTGGTGCCGAATCGCGACGGCGGCCAGAGCTTCGTGTATCGCAATACGGGCGGGACGGGCTCGCCCACCTTCTCGGCCATGCCCTTCGGTCCGTCAGATGCAAACGTGCGCATCGCGGCCGTCGCCGACCTGGACGGCGACCAGCGGCAGGACATCGTGGTCATCGACGAGGCGCGCGGTGCGGCGGCGTACTTCGGGATGCGGGAGGGCGGATATGCGGCGGCCGTCCCGCTCGATGTGCGCACGCGCGTTCCGTATGCCCTCGCCGTGGCCGACCTCAATCGCGATGGGTTGGTCGACATCGTGGTGGGGAACAGCAAGGCGCCGTCGGTGGCGCTGTTCAATGATGGTACCGGGCGCCACTTCATCAGTGTCCCGTTTGGCGACGATCGCGGGACGGTGTACGGCTTCGCGATCGGGGACGTGAACGGCGACGGGCTCCCCGATATCGCGGCGGCCCGCTCGGAGGGGCCGAATGTGGTGTACCTGGCGGAGGGGGCGAGAGAGCCGACGCGCTGATTGTGCGTCGCATGCCCTCGCCGGAGCACAGGTGACAGGAGAGTCACGACCATGAGACTGGAAGGAAGGTCCCGATCGCGCCTCGATCCACGGCTGCTCGTGTTCCTGAGCACGACGGCCATTGGAGGCTTCGCGAGCGAGGCTGCCGCACAGTCGACTGATCGACCGACCACGCGCCGCTGGGCGTAGCTCATCGAGGTGAAGGCGCCCTCAACGTGGTCGCTGGCCTCGCGACCCGAACTGGAGATCGGAGGGAGTTCAGGCGATGGGCCGACCTCCTTCGGCGACGTCGCAGGCGTGGGCGTTCTCGGGAGCGACCTCGTGGTGGTCGGCGACTCGAAAGCCAACGAGCTCCGGGTGTTCGATCGTGGCGGCGCATTCGTGCGGGCGTTCGGTCGCGGGGGATCAGGTCCAGGCGAGTTCAGCCGCGTCCTCTGGTCCGTGCATGCGTTAGGCGACCGCATCCTCGCCACCGACAACGGGGGGAGAGCCCAACTGTTCGCTTCGTCCGGTCAACTCCTCAGCAGCTGGGGACGCCCCACGCTGCAGCGGCTGGTGGAACCGAAACGCATCGGCTTGTTTCGCGGCTCGGGCCATGCGGTGCAAGCCCTCGATGTCTCCAGGGACACAGCCGCGAGCAGTCGTTTGGTGTCGCGCGTGGTGCTCCACGAGCGACGCGGGGCTACAGGGCCCACGTACGAGACCGTGGTGCGAAGCTCCGCGTATGCTCGCCCGACGGCCGACGATCCCGACGCACCACTGATCTTCGGGCCGACGAACGAGGTAGTGGCGCGCGACGACCGTATCTGTCAGGGCCACTCCGATCGCTATCGAATCGCGTGCTTCAACGCGAACGGAACACCACTCTTCGTGATCGAGCGTGCGACGTCCGCGAGCCACGTGACGGAGGCGATGCGTCAACTCGCCCGCGAGGGTTATGTGAACGGGAACCGTCGAGGCACGTCGAACGAGGTCATGGAGCGGCTACGCGCCGAGGCGAGTCACTTCCGCTACCCGGAGCGCGTCCCTGCGTTCGGGCGCATGATGGTTGCTGACGACGGTCACCTGTGGGTCAGCGGTTTCAATCCTGCCGAGGCGATCATCGGCCCCAAGAGCGAACGGGTATCCCGCGTACCGGTGCGATGGAGTGTCTACGCCCCTGACGGTGCGTGGGTCGCCGACATCGACGTGCCAGCGCGGTTCGTGCCGCACGCGGTCGCGAACGGACATCTGTATGGCGTCTCGCTTGACGTTGATGACACGGAAAGCGTGACGGTGTGGCCAATCGTGGGAGCGGGCGGTCGGCGCCGGTAGCGCGCACCGTCCGCCTCTCGCAGATTACTTCATCATGTCCTCCGCCCTCTCCGCCGACACATCGCCAGACGCCAGCGCCGCCCAGCAGGCCGCCTGGCGTGCCATGTCGCCGGCTGAGAAGCTCGCCCAGGTTCGCGCGCTCACGACCGCGGTGCTGTGGCTCGAGCGCGAGGGATTGCGCCGTCGGCACCCGACGTTCGGCCCGGCGCAGCTGCATCGCGCAGCGATCGAGCGACGTCTCGGACCGGAGTTGACGGCGCGAGTGTACTCGTCGTTGTCTCGTGCTCCCTGAGCCGATCCCCGACGTCCTGGCCATCGCCATCGACGTCGCGAAACGCCTGGATGACGCCGAGGTTCCGTACGTCATCGGAGGATCACTGGCGAGCTCCGTGCACGGCGAACCGCGCGCGACCATGGACGTTGACGTGGTCGCTGATCTTCCGTTGAAGGCAATCGCTCGATTGGTCGCTGGGCTTCGTCCGGAGTATTACGTGGACGAAGAAGCGGCCCGCGGCGCGGTGCAATCGCGCGGCGCGTTCAACGCCGTGCACATGCACAGCGGGGTGAAGGTCGACTTCTTCATCGCGGGCTCCGATCCGTTCGAGCGCGAGCGACTGCGGACGCGTATCGCGGTGCTGGTGACTGTAGATCCTCCGCGGAGTCTCTGGTTCGACACGGCAGAGCACACACTCCTTCGGAAGTTGGAGTGGTACCGCCGGGGGGGAGAAGTCTCCGAGCGGCAATGGCGAGACGTCCTGGCGATCGTTGCGCTACAAGGCGCGACGCTCGATCGCCTGGAGCTTGATCGATGGGCCACAACGCTCGGCGTGTCTGACCTCCTGAAGCGGAGCATGGACAACGACTGATCCCCGTCGTTGGGTGTGAGTGGCTTCCGCCGTCGCCTCATCGCTTCGTGTCGAACGTATCCGTCCCCTTCACATTCTGCTGCATCGCGTCGGCATTGCCCCAGTAGTTGGGTCCGAACGGCACCGCCTTCGGCCACACCTGGTCGAGCGACATCGCATCGTACAGCACGCCCCCCTTCATCACGTACCGCGCATCGGCGGTGGCGCGGATGTTCTGCAGCGGGTTGGCGTTGAGGACGACGAGGTCAGCGAGCTTCCCGACCTCGAGCGAGCCCAGGTCCTTGTCGGCGCCGAGGAAGCGGGCGCCGTGTAGCGAGGCGACTTCGAGCGCGCCATGGTTGCCTAACGCCGACGCCCCCATCCACAGCTCCCAGTGCGGGGCGAGGCCGTGGTGCTCGCCGTGCGAGCCTAACGCTCCCCATCCGCCCTCGGCGATGATGTCGGCCATCGCCTGCGCCACCAGCGGATAGGAGTAGTCGGTCACCGGGCGCGTCATGCGCACGCGCGTGTGCGGGACCAGGGCGCGCCATGGGAACCAGCGGCGTTGCTTGGCGTCCTGCCAAACGTTCGACTCCTGGAACCAGTAGTCGATGTTGGACGGGCCGGCACCGGAGACGACGAGCGTGGGCGAGTAGGTCGCCCCCGCCTTGCCGAGGAACTTGGCGCCGTCGCTGTACATCGGCACCTCCTCGAAAGCGTGCTCCCAGGCGGTCTGCCCGTCCATGATGAAGCCCAGGTCCTCGTAGAAGAAGCCGCCCTCCGACGTGAGGTTCATCCCCACCGTGCGCGCCGCCTCGGCGATCCACTGCCGCTGGTCGCGGCGCGGCTGCGCGTACTGCTTGATGGAGACGGCCCCCCAGTCGGCCATCTTTCGCACGGCGGCCAAGGCGTCGCGGGCGTTGTTCATCTCGTTGGCGCGCGTGGCGTCGCCGGCGGTGATGTTGTCGCCGGTGCTGAAGCCGCGCGGGCCGATCATCTCCCCGGCCTCGATCAGCTCTGCGGTGGGGAACATGTTCTGCGAGTGCATGGAGACGTCGAGCGTCGTCGTCACCCCGTACGCGAGATAGATCGCCTGCTCGAAGTCGTGCTTGGGGCGCATGCCACGCCACTCGCGATAGTGGTGCGAGTGCATGTCGACGAGCCCCGGGATGATCGTCTTGCCGCTGGCGTTGATCACGCGGTCGACGCCGGCGGTGCTGCACGATCCCACGCAGGTGATGCGCCCGTTGCGCGCGACGATTGTCCCACGTTCAATCACCTGCCGCTTGTTGAGCGTGACGAGGCGGGCGTTGGTGAGGGCGACGCTGCCGGAAGGCACCGCGCGCGGCACCGTCAGCCGCAGGGTGAGCGTGTCGGTGCGCTTGGTGTCGAGGTGGTGGACGTAGAAGTGCGGGCCGCTGGAGAACTCGAGCGTCTGGCGGTCGCGCCAGCGCGGATAGAGCCCGCCGTCGCGCGTGAGCGCGGTAACCGGGAACTGCCCTCGACGCTTCTCGATGCGCTGGGCGTCGGCGCCGACGCCGCCGTAGGCCATGGGAGCGACGTAGACGTTGTCGCCCTCCTGGAAGGCGATCCACTCGCCGTCGGGCGACGGGACCATCTCGTCGGCGGCGGGGAAGGTGAGGTGCTCGCGACGGTCCTTGCCGTCGAGCGTGATCGAGACCAGCGCGGTGCCGCCGGGGCGTCCGGCGCTGGCGACGCGCTGTTCGGGCCAAAAGACTCGTCCCTCGGGGCCGACCGAGGGGCGTGGCAGCTGACGGCGTGCTTCGCCGCCCACCGAGACACCGGTGGGGCGTTCGATCATCCCGATCGTGACCCCGGTGTCGCCCTGCGCCGCGCTGGCGTCCAGGCGTACGACGTCGAACCACGCGTTATGCGTCATCGTGCGTCCGCGCGCGGTGGCCCCCTCTCCTCGTGCCACGATCACGTGGCGACCGTCGGCGCTCCACGCGGGCTCGGTGTAGTCGCCGGGGTCGCGTGTGAGGCGCTGTGGCGCGCCGCCGTCGGCCCCAACCTTCCACACATGCCCACGTCCCGTGTCGTCCCAGGTGACGAAGGCGAGCGACCGGCCGTCGGGGCTCCACGTGGGGGCAAACTCCAATGGCGAAAAGCTGGCCGAGGTGACGCGGCGGGGCGTGCCCGTCGCGCCATCCTGCACGTAGACGCGCCCCACCGCCTGGAAGGCGATACGCCGCCCGTCGGCGCTGGTCGAGGGCCAGCGGAAGTAGCGCGGCGCGAGCGCTTCGTCGCTGATGCGGAACTCGCGCCGCGCCATCTGCGAGATCGTGCGCTTGACCGGCGCGGTGAAGGGAATCGTGGCGACGATTCCCGTCCCCACATCCACTCGCCGGATCTTCCCGCCTTGCATGAGCACGATCGACTTGCCGTCGCGCGACCAGACGTAGCGCGGAAGGATGCCGAGCGTCTTGCCTGCGACGGCGGTCAGCGGCTCGATGGGGTCCATGAGCAGCCGCTCGCTCCCCGTCTTGAGGTCGCGCAGCCAGAGCGCGGTGCGCGGGCCGAACTGGTGTCTCTTGAACGAGAGCGTCCCATCGGGGATCTGGCGCGCGAAGGCGAGCCAGCGTCCGTCGGGGGAGATATCGGGGGCGGCCGCGCCGCCTGACGAGAAGCGCGACGCCGCGGCGCTCCCGCTCTCGCCGTTGGTGATGTCGATGACGTCGCCCCCTTCGAAGGCAAAGCGTCGCAGCTGCAACGTCCCGCCGAGGATCTCGCGCGGCTCGGCGTTCATCCCCACCTGGTAGTAGAGGTAACGCCCATCGCCCGAGACCGTGGGCCACGACGGCGTGGCGTTGGCCCCGCCTGCCCCCGTGGATACCAGCGCGACGCCCGTGCCTCCGTCCTTGTGGTACATCCAGAGGCCGCTCCCGGTCGCAGCGCCTCCGCCGCCGAAGGCTCCACGTGCCGCACGCCGCACGACGATGAAGCGTCCATCCGGCGTCCAGGCCGGCTCGAAGGCGGCGACGTTGAGGTCACTGAAGACCGGGCGCGGATTGCTCCCGTCAGCGTCCATCAGCCACAGGTTGTACTGCCCGCGCCGATCGGTGATGAAGGCGATCGACTTGCCGTCGGGCGAGATGCGCGGTTGGAAGTTGAGGGCGACGCCGCTCGACTGTGTCAACGCTTGGGCGGTGCCTCCGCTCGCCGGCATCCGGTACACGTGGCCGAGGAGATCGAAGACCACCCATGTGCCATCGGGTGAGAGGTCGACCGACATCCATGTTCCTTCGCTGGTCGTGAACTCGATGTCACGCGTCGTGCCGCGGGCGAGGGTGACGTCCCAGGTGGCGCGCGCGGAGGAGTCGCCGGCAGCCGGGCGTTGGGCGCCTGGCGCGGTGAGCGCGAGGGAGCTCGCGGCGGTTGTCCAGATCAGCGAGCGTGCGAGAGACCGCGCCACGGGGCGCGAGGCCACGGACGGGAGCGCATGGGCGATCGGGGCGGCGGCGGACGAGGAAGGGAGGCGGCGCATGGGAGTGCAGCGTGAGAGGCGGGGCACGAACGCGAGCCCCGCAGACGATGGCGACGGCAACCACCCAACGTCCGCCGCTTTCCCGCGAATGGCAAGTGCGCGCGAACGGGCGCGCGGGGGTGCGCGGGGGTGCGCGGAAGGGGGGCTCGTTGCCGCCGCCGGCCCCGCGGCGCAGCTTCAGGGAGCCGAGTTCCCAGCTCTCGACTCTATCATCGCTCTCCCGATGCCCTCAAACCGTCGCGACTTCCTGCGCCAGTCGTCTGCCCTCCTGCTCGCCCCGTCGCTCTCAGGGCTGGTGGCCTGTTCGCGTGGCGTGAACGTCTCCGGCGCCCGCACGCCGTCGCCGATTCGCCGCGCAACGTTAGGCAGCGGTGGATATGGCCCGTTGGTGGCGGCCGGCCCCGAGCTCGCCCTCCCTGCCGGCTTCACGTACACCGTCGTGAGTCGTTCAGGGCAGGCGATGTCGGATGGGGTGCTCACGCCGGTGGCCTTCGACGGGATGGCGGCCTTCGCCCTCCCCAACGGCAACATCCGCCTCATCCGCAACCACGAGAATCGCGACCTCCCGGCCCAGGCCAAGCTCAAGGGCTCACCCGAGACGGCGTACGATCCGCGCGCCGGGGCGTGCGTCGCGTCGCTGGAGTTGCGCCTCGCGGCCGATGGCACACCGCAGCTGGTGCGCGACTTCATCTCGCTCAACGGGACATCGATCAACTGTGCCGGCGGGCCCACGCCGTGGGGCTCATGGCTCACCTGCGAGGAGACGACCGAAGGACGGCAGATGGGATGGGAGAAGGACCACGGCTACATCTTCGAGATCCCCGCGGCCGCGGAGCGGACCGTACCGGCCGTTCCGCTCAAGGCGATGGGGCGCTTCGTGCACGAGGCGGTGGCGGTCGATCCGTCGACAGGAATCGTCTACGAGACCGAAGACCGCCAACTGGCCGGCTTCTACCGCTTCATTCCCAAGGAGCGCAACGTGTTGCGCGCCGGCGGGGCGCTGCAGATGCTGGCCGTCGTCGGACGCGACAACTTCGACACCGTCGACGGGCAGGAAGTGGGGCGCGAACTTCCGGTGCGCTGGGTCGACATCCGCAATCCCGACCCGACGGCGCTCTGGGGAGAGGACAACAACGTCTTTGCGCAGGGCTTCACGCAGGGGGGCGCTCGCTTTTCCCGGTTGGAGGGGTGCTGGTACGGCGACCGCAGCGTGTACTTCCACGCCACCAACGGTGGCGACGCGCGCCTGGGGCAGGTGTGGCGCTACCGTCCCGGAAGCACGTCGGCCGATGGCGGCACGCTCACCCTCGTCTTCGAGTCGCCCTCGGCCGACGTGCTCAACGCCCCCGACAACATCACCGTGAGCCCGCGGGGCGGGGTGGTGATCTGCGAGGACAACACGGCGCCCTACGTACGTGGCCTCACGCCGGACGGCGCCATCTTCGACCTGGCGAAGAACATCGCCAACTCCACGGAGTTCGCCGGCGCCTGCTTCAGCCCCGACGGCCGGATCCTCTTCGTGAACATCATGGGATCGACGAACGACGCCGGCCCGGACGTCGGAATGACGCTGGCGATTCGCGGCCCGTGGGAGCAGGGGGCGCTGTAGCCCGCACGCGCAGGCGCTTGACGAACCCCTGATCCTGCGCCACCCTCCCTAGCACTCGGATCCGCCTGGAAGCGCGAGCTTTCAGAGGGCAGGCGTCCGACCGGCCTCGCGCGCGACCGGAGAAATAGCGCGTCAGTCAGTTCGTCGCTCAGCGATTCATCCAAGCATCCAATCATCCAACCAGCAGGAGGACGCATGTTCTCGCGCTCTTCGCCCACGTCTCCATCGCAGCACCTGATCTTTCTCACCGACGCCAAGCCGTTGCGCCTGTCCGGTGTGCTGCTCGCCGCCCACACGATCCTCGACGAGGACAATGGCGAGTCCGACACGCGCGTACGCCTCTTCCGAACCGTGAAGGGGAGCCTCGTCTGGGCCTGGGACAGGATCGAGCACGGCTACGACGATCCTGAACCGGAGAACATCCAGCGGGCCGATGCGCTCGCGATCTCCGCGACGCAACCACCACGAACTCCCGCCGAAGTCGCGACGGAAGCGTGGGAGCGACGCCCAACCGGGAATGGCCGACTGGCGCTGGCGAGCGTGCGGGTGTGGCACGAGGCCGCGCAGTACGACCGGGCGATCGCCGACGTGCTGTACACCGACGTCGAATAGTCGAGACCATGCGACGCTGCGGGGGCGGCGCCCTCTCCGCCTCCGCGATCGTCGCCACGCCGGCCGTCAGACCCGCCATCGCGCATCAGCGCGACGAGGCACCTGCACGCGCGTCCGTTCCCCTCGAGCACTTCTCCCTCGTCGGCTGCCAGAACCCCGGCCGCCAAAACGGGACGCTCGCGTCCTGGAAGTGCGCGTGTTCGTACGGCAAGTCACGCGCGACGTCGCATCCCAGGCCACTTCGAAAGCCGAAGGCCTTGAGGTGGATGCGCCCGCGCACCGGTCCTGCTTCGATGATGTAGGCAGACTCGGCGAAGTTGCGGTACTTGCCGGTCACGTACTCGAGCCGCGTTTCATCGCTCGTGAAGTACCGATCGATGTACTCCAGCAGGCTGCCGTACGGCATCAGTGCGCTCACGGGCTTCAGGATCTCCGGGCCCACCCAACCGCGCAGGTCCGCTTGCGGGTGCAACGTGAGGTTGTAGAAGTCGGCCTGGCGTCCCTCGACGACCGCGCGCCGCAGGTAGGGAAGGACGCCGAGCGAGAACTCACGCATGCTGGCGGCCCCCGACATGAAGACGATGTTGCGCCACGGGAGATCGGGACGCCGGCGGACCATCTCGTTGGCGATGATCGCCCCCATGCTGTGGCCGATGATGGTGATCTCGTAGCGCAGCGTGTCACGTTGCACCTGATCGCCCAGCTTGGTGAGCAGGACGCCGACGGCGCCATCGTTCGGGCGTGGCGCGGCCGGCACGGGCGCACGCGCGATGCGCCGTTGATCGCGCTGGAAGGCCAGGTTGGTCCGGCGGTGCATCATGTCCCACGCGGGTTTCCCCAACCCCGCAAAGAGCAGCGTGGTGAACGCCTTGGGGGGAAGCCAGGTGAAGACGCCGGCCCGCGCATCACTCCACCGGCAGTTGACGAAACAGCGCGACGGGATGACGGCGAGTGCCAGCGATGGGACGTGATGCAGCACCCACTCGCGCTTGGACCGGTTGAAGGCCCCTCGCGACACGGCGATGGCCGTGGGGTGGTCGGGATGGTTGATCGCCACGGAGCTCGCGAGAAAGGTGCGCTCGGCGGCGTTGCGCCCGACGGTGGTCGAATCGAGTGCGGGGAGACGATTGGCGAACCGAATCGGTCCGTCGAAGGCGGCGCGTTACCAGACGAACGGGAAGCGCGCCGCGCCGGCCATGATGTCGCTCGACAGGACGAACGCCTGAGAGACGACGGGAACCGTCCTGCCACCGATCCGAAGCGCGCCGAGTCGCTCCTGCATGGTGGACAGGAGACTGGAGTTCCAGTTGATGAAGATCGGATAGGTGCGGCCTCCGCTCCCGACGCTATCGGACTCCATGGCGGTGAGCAGCCGCGATGACGTGCGCACCCCCGTCGCGAGGTGGTTCATGCCGCCCTGCAGGTAGATCAGGACACGGCGAACGGGCTTGGCCGTACTGCTGTCGAGCGAGACGGAGTGCGTGTCGGCCGCCATGTGCGCCATCATCCGGTCGACATAGCGCTCGTAGGCAGTGTCGGAAAGGACGCGCGCCCGCTCCGTCGCACTAGGCTGGACGCCATTGCCGTCGTAGTCCATGAAGACGGCGTGCTCGACCACCGGGACGAGGGCGGGGGCAATGGGTGCGATCCCGTTGCGCGGCGCGCACGCGGTGACCGTGGCGCCGAGCAGGAGGATCAGTCCCGCGCGTCCCTGCGAGAGCCATTCCGTACCACGCCGCATCGTCTGCCGCATACCCGTCCCCCGATGGCGCTACGCCCAATGTGCGGTGCGGCCGACGGGGAGTGAAAGCGGGGTTCGTCTGGTTTCGTGGGGGGAGTTCCGCGGTTGAAGGGCGTGGCGCTGGGTTCGCGTTGTGCGGCCGGCGCGCCCTGATCGGCACGGCCGCGCCTGTCACGTCCCGGCATCGCCGCGCCGAGTGGTTGGAGCCCACGCGGCGCGAGCTGACGCCTTACCGCACCCCCACCAACCCCCGCGCCGCATTGCGCAGTTTGTCCGAATCGTAGCCCACACCCGCGCGAAAGACCGTGGTGACGTTGTACAGGTCGCGCGGTGTGGTGGTGGGGTCGCCGCGCACGACGACCAGGTCGGCCTGGCGCCCGGCGGTCACCGCCCCGATCTCCCGCTCCATCCCGAGGATCCTTGCCCCGTTCAGCGTGAGGATCTGGATCGCCTGTGCCGGAGGGAAGCCGGCCTCGAGGAGCACTTCGTAGTTGCGGATGTTGCCGAAGCCGGGGAGGAAGCCGGTCCCCCACGGGTCGGAGCCCGCGCCCAGCAATCCGCCAGCCGCAACGAAGTCCCGCTCCCAGCGCATCATGCTGGAGAGGAGCTTCTGGCTCACGATCAGCGCGCCCTTGCGGATGTTGGCGTAGTTGGCCTCCACCTCGCGCCGCACATCGGGGTCGAGCATCGCCATTGCGGCGGTGTCGAGCGTGAAGCGCTCCGGCGAAAAGGTCTCGTACACGGCGAGCGTCGAGACCACCGCAGCCCTGGTCTTCGCCAGTGCCTTGATCGACGCCTGTACCGCGTCGCTCCCGACGTCCACGTCGGTCTGGACGCGCATGTTCTCCGGCGGGCAGACGTCGGGCTGCTTGCCCGGCACGTACTCGCTATTGGTGATGAAGCCGTGCTGCAGCGCGTCGATTCCCAGCGCGGCCGCCTCGGCGAAGGTCACGGAGCAGAGATGCCCGGTGACCTTCATTCCACGCGCGTGCGCCAGACGGACCACGTGGCCGAGCATCTGCCGCGAGATGCTCCCTTGCACCTTGACCCACCGCACCCCTTCGGCGTGCCAGTAGGTCAGTGTGCGCGCGGCCTCCTCGGGGGTGGCGAGCGCCTTGGCGTTGCCACTGCGCGTCCTGTCGCCGTCGAGATACGGTCCGGTGATGAGGAAGCGCGGCCCGGGCAAACGCCCCGCGTTCACCGCGCGCGCCATGTTCAGTTCCTGGTACGGTAGCATGCTCCCCGCACTCATCGCCGTCGTCACCCCAAAGGCGAGATACAGGAGCGGCGCCGAGGTGCTCATCTGCGTGATGCGCTTGACCCCGCCGAAGTAGGTGTGCTCGTGCAACCCGACCAGGCCGGGGATCACGGTGTGTCCGGCGAGATCGACCACGCGCGCGCCAGCAGGGACGACGGTGGTCGCCGACGGGCCGACGCTCGTTATGCGCGTCCCGGTGAGGACGACCGTCTGGTCGTCGCGCGCGGGGGCGCCGGTGCCGTCGATGAGGCGCACGTGCGTGAGGGCGACCACGGGGGCATCGACGCTCACGAAGGGACGCACCTCCGGGGTGATCGCGGGACGCCCCTGCGCGAACGCGGGGACCATTGGTGCGACGAGGAGCGCGAGCGTCGTCGTCGCGAGCGCGTGGAGTCGTGGCATGGCGCGACCATCGGTGGCGGGAGCGGGAGAAAGTGCGCTCGCTCGCGCCGCGCCGCCACGGTATGCTTGCACGGGGTGCCCCCGCCGTTCGGCGCACCGCCTCTCCTCCGCGCGCCTCATCCGCCCCGCATCGTGCCGGCCACCACGCTCATGCGACGCCTCCTGCTCTTCCTCGCGATCACCCTGGTCGCCGGCGCACCCGCCCGTGCGCAGGTGGCGATCGTCGACGTCACGGTGATCGACGTGACCGGCGGTCCGCATCGCGCGCACCAGACGGTACTCCTCGACGGCGATCGCATCACCGCCATCGGGCCCACCGAAGCGCTGCGGCTGCCGAGGACGACGCGGTCGGTCGATGGGCGCGGGAAGTTCCTCATCCCCGGGCTCTGGGACATGCACGTGCACCTCGGGATCGCCGGGCGGTCCGCGATCCCGCTCCTGCTGGCCACCGGCGTCACCTCGGTGCGCGACATGGGGGGCGATCCCGTCGTGCTGCGGTGGCGGGACAGCATCACCGCGGGGACGATGGTCGGTCCTCGCATCAAGGCGGCGGGGCTGATCGTGGAGAACGCGCGGTGGCGCACCGCGGTCATGGCGTACATGAAGGCGCAGGGGACGACGACCATGCTCCCGGAGCTCGAACGGCGACTTGGCGTGGCCACCGCGGCGGAGGCGGAGCGCGCGATCGACTCACTCGTCAGGCTCGGTGCCGACTTCGTGAAGGTGCGCACGGCACCGCCGCCGGCCGCCTTCTTCGCGCTGGCCGCCGCGGCCCGGCGTCACGGGCTCGGCATCGCCGGGCACGCGCCTCCCTTCGCGCAGCTCGCCAGCGCCAGCGACTCCGGCTTCCGCAGCCTCGAGCACCCGGTGCTCGATGCCGGCGGTCGCGGCCTGGTCGAAGCGTTCATGCGGCTCGACGGCGGGGTGCGCGCTGCGCTCCTGCAGCGCCTGGCGCGCAACGCGACGGCGTGGACCCCCACCTTCGTCACCGGAAACGAACGACTCCTCAGCGACTCGGCGCGGCGCCGCCTGGTGAACGACTCCATCGGAGTGAGCGACGTTGCCTATCGCGATCTCCCGGCGCCTATGCGTGCCGCCTGGCGCGTGGAGCTCGAGCGCGGGCTGCGCGACCCGGACACGCTCACCGATTGGAGGGCGATCCACGCGGCGTCGCTGAAGCTGGCGCGGGAAGCGCTCGATGCGGGGGTCCCGATCATGGCCGGCACCGACACGCCGGTGCTTCCGCTCGTCCCCGGCTACTCGCTGCACGACGAGTTGGCGCTCCTGGTGCGCGACGCCGGCCTCACGCCACGCGAAGCGCTACGTGCTGCGACGGCGACCCCGGCCGCCTACATGGGACTGGGGGCGTCGCTGGGGCAGCTGCTTCCCGGGATGCTGGGGGACCTGGTCCTGCTCGACGCCGACCCCACGCTCGACATCACGGCGACGCGGCGCGTGCGGGCCGTCGTTTCGCGCGGCGTCGTGTACGATCGGGGCGCGCTCGACCGCCTGCTTGCCCCCCGGGTCGCGTCACCGGACGCGCCCGCCCGTCGCTGAATCACCGGCACGGTTGGTCTGGTCGTGGCGCGTGACTCGCGCCATGCTATCTGTTCCGCTGTCCACGAGGAGTTGCTGCATGGCACCGAGCCCCCTGACCCACGACGACGTCCGCCGCCTCGCGCGCGCCTTCCCCGAGGTGCACGAAGGGGCGCACATGGGGCACGCGGATCTTCGCGTGCGCGACAAGATCTTCGCATCGTTTGCCGATGATCCCGCCGTGGTGAGCGTGAAGATCGCTCCGGTGAACCTCGATGTCCTCGTGCGCAGCGATCCCGAGACCTTTCGCGACGTGTGGGGAGGGCGTTGGGTCGAGGTCCGGCTCGCCTCTGTCACGCGCGACACGCTGCGTGACCTGCTCGAGGACGCGTGGCGCATGACCGCCCCGGCGTCGCTGGTCAACGTCACGAGATCTGACACGCCGTCCGTCGCCGCGACTTCCGAACGATCGCTTTCGCACTGAGCGATGAGTTCTTTGGGGTCGGGGAGTCCAATCCGACCTGCAATACTCCCAGCTACGCGCGCCGTCCGCGGACCGGCGTCCATCCGGAGGTCATCGACATGAGCGGAGTTCGAGTCCTGGTCGGCACGAAGAAGGGGGCCTTCATCCTCGAATCGGATGGGACGCGCGATCAGTGGAGCGTGACCGGGCCGCACTTCGGTGGTTGGGAGATTTACCACCTCAAGGGCTCGCCGGTGGATCCCAACCGGATCTACGTGTCGCAGTCGACCGGGTGGTTCGGGCAGATCATCCAACGCTCCAGCGACGGCGGCAAGACGTGGGAGACCATGGGGAACCAGTTCACCTACGACGGCGTCCCCGGAACACACCAGTGGTACGACGGGACCCCGCATCCGTGGGAGTTCAAGCGCGTCTGGCATCTCGAACCCTCGCTGCACGATGCCGACACGGTGTACGCCGGCGTCGAGGACGCGGCGCTCTTCCGCAGCACCGACGGCGGCCAGAGCTGGACCGAGCTGTCGGGGCTGCGGAAGCACGGCTCGGGGGCGCACTGGATGCCCGGCGCCGGCGGCATGGGGCTGCACACCATCGTCCAGCACCCGACCAACCCCAAGCGCATGTGGATCGCCATCTCGTCCGCTGGGGTCTTCCGCACCGACGACGGCGGCGAGACGTGGGCGCCGGCCAACAAGGGGCTCACGTCGAAGTACATCCCCGATCCCAACGCCGAAGTCGGCTTCTGCGTGCACAACCTCTCCATGAACCCGGCCAACCCCGACCGGCTCTACATGCAGCTGCACTGGAATGTGATGCGGAGCGACGACGGTGCCGACTCGTGGCAGCTCATCAGCGGCAACCTGCCGAGCGACTTCGGCTTCCCCGTGCAGGTGCACGCGCACGACCCGGAGACGGTCTACGTCGTCCCCATCAAGAGCGACAGCGAGCACTATCCGCCAGATGCAAAGTTGCGCGTCTATCGCAGCCGCACCGGCGGCACCGAGTGGGAAGCGCTCACCAACGGGCTCCCGCAGGAGCACTGCTACGTCAACATCCTGCGCGATGCGATGAGCATCGACCGCCTCGACCCGTGCGGCGTGTACTTCGGGACGACCGGCGGGCAGGTGTACATGTCGCCCGACGGCGGCGATCACTGGTCGGCGATCGCCAGCAACCTCCCGTCGGTCCTCTCGGTCGAGGTGCAGACGCTCCCGTGAGCGGCTCGACCATCCGCGTCGTCGTCCCCTACCACCTCCGCACCCTCGCCAAGGTCGGCGATGAGGTGACGGTCGAGGTCACGGGGACGGTGACGCAGCGATCGGTGCTCGATGCGCTGGAAGCGCGCTATCCGGTGCTGCGCGGGACGATACGCGACCACGTCACCAAGCAGCGTCGCCCCTTTCTCCGCTTCTTCGCCTGCGAGGAAGACTTGTCGCACGAGTCGCCGGACACCGAGCTGCCGGCGCCGGTGGCGGCCGGCACCGAACCGTACCTCGTCGTCGGGGCGATCGCCGGCGGGTAGGAGCAGCGACGGTTAGGGGTACCGGCGCGTAGGGGCACCGGCACGTAGCGGCAAGGGCGCCCGTGCGCCGGGACCTGCGTGCGTAGCGTCGCGCGGGGCGCGGCGACAGTTTCCTTGCGCGCGCCTTCTCGCGCACGCTCCGTCGCGCGCGTCGTCGCGCCACGCCACGTCCCGTTCCCGCCGATCGCCGTGCGTCCTACCCTCGCCGTCCTCGCCCTGTCGGCCGCGCTCGCGGCCTGTGCCAAGTCGCCCGATTCCACCCCCGGTGCGACCGCCATCACCATCACCAACGTCATGCTGATTGACGGCACCGGCGCCTCGGCGCGCGCCGGTGCGGTGCGCATCGTCGGCGATACCATCGCCGACGTTGGTTCCGAAGTGGGGCCCGCGCCTGGCGACTCGGTCATCGATGGGCGCGGGCTCGTCCTCGCCCCGGGCTTCATCGACACGCACTCCCATCACGCCTCCGGGCTCGGCGATTCGCCCGATGGACTGGCGGTCATCAGCCAGGGGATCACGACGGTCATCGGCGGCCAGGACGGCGGGCACCCGATGCCGTTAGGCGCGGCGCTCGATTCGCTCGCGCGCAAGGGGACGGTGGCCAACGTCGCCTTCTACGCGGGACACGGGTCGATTCGCGACGCGGTGATGGGAGCCGACTTCAAGCGCGTGGCCACACAGGCCGAAGTCGACAGCATGGCCGTCCTCCTCAAGCGCGAGCTCGACGCCGGCGCCCTTGGCCTCTCCACCGGGCTGGAGTACGACCCGGGGATCTACTCGGCGCGCCCCGAGGTATTGCAGCTGGCGAAGGTCGCCGCGGCCGCCGGGACACGCTACATGAGCCACGTGCGCAGCGAGGATCGCTGGTTCTGGGACGCGATCGACGAGATCATCACCATCGGGCGCGAAGCCAAACTCCCGGTGCAGATCAGTCACGTCAAGCTGGCGATGGTCCCGCTGTGGGGGCAGGCCGACTCGCTGCGCCGCGTCCTCGACCGGGCGCGCGCCGACAGCATCGACATCACCGCCGACATCTATCCGTACCCGTACTGGCAGTCGACGCTCACCGTCCTCTTTCCCAAGCGCGACTTCGACAATCGCGCCGAGGCCGAGAAGATCCTGCGCGAGATCGCCACCCCGGAAGGACTGCTCCTCGGTTCGTACGCCCCCAACCCGTCGTATGCCGGCAGGACCGTCGCCGAGATCGCCGCCGAGCGCAAGGAGGCGCCAGCGGTCACGCTGATGACGCTCATTCGCGACGCCGAGGCGATGCGCGCCGAGCGCGAGAAGACAGGGAAGGGCGAGGGGACGGTGGAAAGTGTCGTCGCGACGTCGATGGACGAGAAGGACATCGCCACGTTGATGGCCTGGGACCACACGAACATCTGCTCCGACGGCGGGCTCGATAGCGCACATCCGCGCGGCTTCGGCGCCTTCCCGCGCGTCCTCGGGAAGTACATCCGTGACGGCAAGGTCGTCTCGCTCGAGGAGGGGGTGCGCAAGATGACCAGTCTGGCCGCGCGGCACGTGGGGCTCACGCGCCGCGGAACGCTGGCCGCCGGCAACTACGCGGACATGGTGCTCTTCGACCCGGCGACGGTCGCCGATCGTGCGACGACCAAGGAACCGCACCTGACCTCGGTGGGGATCGCGCGGGTCTGGGTGAATGGGCGCGAGGTGTATCGCGACGGGAAGGCGACCGGTGTCCGGTCCGGCACGGCGATTCGCCGTCAGGGGCAACGCCCGGAGGCGCCGCCCGCCGAGCCGCGCTGACCGCCGACCCGTGGCGTCAGCGCGGCGTGTCCGCCGTGCCGCCTAACGCGGTTGCGCCATCGGCTCGGCGGCCGGCGCGTTGCCCTCGGCGGCTGGCGCATTGCCGGCGGCGGCGACGCGCATGACCATGAAGAGCCCCACCGCCGACACGATCAGGATGATCAGGATGATGAACCCGCCGATCAGCTTGGTCGTCAACGAGAGCCCGCGCTTGGGCCCCTCGTTGGGAGGGCGCAGCGCGAGTTCGAGATCGGCGGGGCAGGCGAACTGCTGCGCCGGGTCGGGGGAGACGGCCCGCTGCAATGCCGCGTCGACCGACGGCGGCACCTCGGGGCGACGCGTGCGCACTGAAGCCCCGCTCGCCCCGATCGCCGGTGGCGCCCCGGTGAGCATCTCGATCGCGATGGCGGCCAGCGCCCGCTGATCCCCGCGGGCGTCGCACGCGGTCTCGGGGGCGATCGCATGCGCGAGCCCCACGTCGCAGATCGCCACCTCGCCCTCATGCGTGACGAAGATGTGGTCGGTGGTGAGGGCGCCGTGGACGAACTTCTCCTCGTGCACGAACTGCAGCGCCTGCGCCGCGCTGCGCGTGAGGCGGACGGCCAGATCGATCGGGAGGGTGCCGTCGCGCGTGAGGCGCTCGCGCAGCGACTCGCCCTCCGGGGCCGTGGTGGCGAACCAGAGCGTGCCGTCGAGATCGCCGGCCTCGATGAACTGCGTGACCCACGGATGGCGAATGCGCCCCAGGCGTGCCGTCGCGTTGAGAAAGCGCGCCGCGCCGAGCGACGCGGCGAGCGACGGGCGAACGACCGAAAGGCGCACATCGCGCGTGAGCCGCATGTCGCGGGCGTGATAGACCGTGCGCAGGTCGTCGGCGCCGACTTCGCGGTCGATCTCGTAGCGGTCGGCGAGCGAGGCGCGCAGCGCGTCGATGGGGGATGTCACGCGGGCAGGGGCCAGTGGGTGAGTCGTCGGGCGTGTCGCTTCTCGTGCCGCACCGGGCGCGAGTGCAACGGGAAAGATGGCGCACCGATCGTCGGGGGCAATTCGGCGTGTCGTCTTTCGCAGGGATTTTCCGACTTCTCGAGTGGGCGGTCGCAACCGCGACGGCGCGGCAGCCGCGGGCCGCCAGACACGATGCATTGGGGAGGGGGGAATGATCGACACGAGTCCGCAGGTCCGGATCGCACTGAAGCCGTTGCTGGAGACGGCGGTCGGGTTGGAGGGTGAGGCTCGGCGCGAATGGCTCGACGCGCTACGCTTCGAGTGTCCCACGGTCTCACGCGCGCTCGAGGGGCTCATGCGCGAGCGCATGGATGCCGCGCCCGACGCGCGGGGAACCACGCTGTACCAACGCGCGTGAGTCGCGCCTGCGTGTGTCGTGCGTGGGTCGTGCGCGCGTCGTGCGCAATTCGCATGTCCAACACGTCTGCTTCGCTGCTGATTCGCGCGGAGGCGACTTGACGTAGCGTTCCCGCTCGACAGTCTTGGGGGGGCCCCGATCTCGGGGGCGTGACACGTCCATCGACCCCCCTCGCCGATGACGATCTCCCGTCGTGTCTTCCTCGCCGGCGCCGCTGGCGTGGGCGCTGGCTGGCTGCTGCTCGACTGGGCGCAGGTGGACGCAGCGCTCGCGCACGCCGCGCACGCGGTCCAGCAGCGTCCGGCGCCGCCGTTCACGCATCTCGCGCCTGACGAGGCGGCCGAGCTGGCGGCGGTCGCGGCGCGCATCCTCCCGACGACCGACACCCCCGGGGCCACCGAGGCCGGGGTGATCTACTTCATCGACCGGGCGCTGGGCGCCGAGCAGCGGAAGGCGCTGCCGACGATGCGTGCCGGGATCACCGACCTGCGAAGGCGAGCCGCCAGGCGCAAGCCGGGGACGACGACGTTCGCCGCACTCCCCGCCGCCCACCAGGACGCGATCCTGGCGGAGATCGAACAAGGGGAGTTCTTCCAGGGGATGCGCTTCGCCACGATGGTGGGGATGTTTGGCGATCCATCGCACGGCGGGAACCGGGGCGGCGTCGGCTGGAAGCTCCTGGGCTTCGAGCACCGGGCCTCGTACGAGGCGCCCTTCGGCTACTATGACGCCGAAGCCGCGCGGAGGCGTTAGGCGATGCCCCAGTCGTACAGCGTGAAGTACCCGCCGTCGGCGGTCGTCGACTTCGTGATCGTCGGCTCAGGCGCCGCCGGCGGCGTGCTGGCCAAGGAGCTGTCGGTGGCCGGCTTCGCGGTGGTGGTGCTGGAGAAGGGGCCGCGCCTGCGCCCCGAACAGTTCGCACACGACGAGTATCGGTACCTCTTCCAGAACGAGATCGGCTTCAAGACGCCGGTCACGTGGCGCGAGCATGCCAAGCAGGTCGCGACACCGGCGAGCTTCAACGACGGGATGCGCGGGATCTGGGCGGCGCAGGTGGTGGGGGGGAGCAGCGTGCACTTCACCGCCAACTTCTGGCGCTTTCGTCCGGTCGATTTCGACGAACGCTCGCGCCTGGGGGCGATTCCCGGGGCGTCGCTCGCCGACTGGCCCATCAGCTACGACGACCTCGAGCCGTACTACACGAAGGTCGACTGGGAAGTCGGCGTGTCGGGGGCGGCGGGGGGGTGGGGAGAGCCGCGGCGTTCGCGTCCCTATCCCGTCCCGCCGCTCCCGGTGAAGTCGGCGGGCGTCCTCTTCGAGCGTGCGGCGAAGAAGCTGGGGTGGCATCCATTCCCTGCGCCGATGGCGATTCTCTCGCGGCCGCACAACGGGCGCGGCGCGTGCCAGAGCTGCGGCTTCTGCATGGGCTACGGCTGCGAGTTCGGCGCGAAGAGCTCCACGCTGGCGTCGATGATCCCGATCGCCGAGCGCACGGGGCGGTGCGAGGTGCGGGCCAACTGTCACGTGCGCAAGGTGGAGCTGGACGCGAAGGGGCGCGCCACGGGGGTGATCTACTTCGACGCGCAGGGGAAGGAGCAGCTGCAACGTGCCCGCGCCGTCGTCCTCGCCTGCAACGGCGCCGAGACGCCGCGCCTGCTGCTCATGTCGAAGAACAAGCACTTTCCCCAGGGGCTCGCCAACTCGTCAGGCATGGTTGGCAGGCACCTGATGTTCAACGGCGGGGCCATTGTCCCCGGGTTGTACGAGCATCCGCTCAACGAGTACAAGGGGGTGCAGGTCACGCGCATCGCCCTCGACTGGTACGACTCCGACGCGAAGCGCGGCTTCTACGGTGGTGGCGGGCTGGATGCGCGCGCCGACCTGACGCTGCCGATCTTCTGGGGACTGGCCGGCGGTGCGCCCGGGCAACGCAACTGGGGGAGCGACTACAAGGCATTCCTCGCGCACAACTTCACGCGGCAGATGTCGGTGATGGGACACACCACCTCGCTCCCCGTGGAGTCCAACACCATCACGCTCGATCCCACGCTCACCGACGGACACGGACTCCCCGCGATTCGGGTCACCTACCGCGACCACGAGGACGACCTCAAGATGACGCGCTTCATGCAGGAGCGGGCGCGGGAGATCCACGTGGCGGCCGGCGCCAGGCAGGTGGTCGACTTCCCGGTCGGCGTCTCCACCTCGGCGGCGCACCTGTTAGGCACCTGCCGCATGGGGAACGATCCGAAGACGAGTGTCGTTGACCGGTTCCACCGCACGCACGACGTGCGCAACCTCTTCATCTGCGACGGGAGCAGCCTGGTGACCTCGGGGCGCGGGCAGCCGACGATGACGATCATGGCGCTCGCCTTTCGCGCGGGGGAGCATCTCGCGGCGTTCGCGCGCAGGGGCGAGATCTGACCGATGCTGCGGCGGCGTCGCGCGTGGGTCGACGCGTCGACCACGGAGCGCGCGTGCCCGTGACGCGTCAGGCGCCGACGCCCCACGGCGCGGCGTCGCCCGCCGTGGCGTTCGCGCGGATCCCGGCCATGGTGATCGTGGCAGCGATGGCCAGCGTTGCGCTCAACCTCCTGGTCTGGTTCGCTGGGAGTCGCATGGGGGAGATGGTGATCGGGCGACGTGAGGTGGCGTTGTTCAGCGTGATTGGGGCGATGGCCGGCGGGGCAGTCTTTGCGGCGCTGGGGCGATGGGCCGCGCGCCCCGTTCCTCGCTTTACCCTCCTGACGGTGGTCGTGCTGGTGCTCTACGCCTTCGGCCCACCCAGCGCCGCGTATGCGCCGTACATGGAGGGCGCAGAGGTGTTCAACATGACGACCGTCGTGGCGACGGAGGTCATGCACCTGGTCAGTGGCGCCTGCGCCTACCTCGCCCTCACGCGCGGCGCGGTGGCCCGATGACGCGCCTCACGTTCGACAACCGTTTCGTTAGCGAGCTGCCTGGCGATCCCGATCGCTCCATGCAGCGCCGCCAGGTGCAGCGTGCCTGCTGGAGTGCGGTGCGCCCCACGCCGGTGTCGGCCCCAGTCCTGCTGGCGCACGCGGCGGAGGTCGCGGCGCTCGTCGGATTCGACGAACACGACGTCACCTTGCCGCGCTTTGCCGAGGTCTTTGGCGGCAACGCGCTGTTGGAGGGGATGGAGCCGCACGCCGCCTGCTACGGCGGGCACCAGTTCGGGAGCTGGGCTGGCCAACTCGGCGACGGGCGCGCCATCACGCTCGGCGAAGTGATCAACGCCGCCGGCGAACGGTGGGAACTGCAGCTCAAGGGGGCCGGGGCCACGCCCTACTCGCGCACGGCAGACGGACGCGCCGTCCTGCGCTCCTCGATTCGCGAGTTCCTCTGTAGCGAGGCGATGCACCACCTCGGCGTCCCCACCACGCGGGCCCTCTCGCTCGTGTCCACGGGCGAGCCGGTGATGCGCGACATGTTCTACGATGGCAACCCGCGCATGGAGCCGGGGGCGGTCGTTTGCCGTGTGGCGCCTTCGTTCATCCGCTTCGGCAATTTCGAGATTCTTGCCGCGCGTCACGAGCTCACCCTGCTCGCGACGCTCGTCGACTTCACGATCGATCGCGACTTCCCGCACCTGGTGCAGGATGTTGCCGACGTCACCGCGCGGCGCGCGCGCTGGTTTGCCGAAGTCTGCGAGCGCACGGCGACGCTGATGGTCGAGTGGATGCGCGTGGGCTTCGTCCATGGCGTGATGAACACCGACAACATGTCGGTGCTGGGGCTGACGATCGACTACGGCCCGTACGGATGGCTGGATAACTTCGACCCGCACTGGACTCCCAACACGACGGATGCGTCGGGGCGACGCTATCGGTACGCGCAACAGCCGGCGATTGCCCAGTGGAACCTCGAGCGCCTGGCCGCTGCGTTGCGCCCCCTCTTCGAGCACGATGCGCCGTTGCAGGAAGGAATGGACCGTTACGTCGATACCTTCACGGGGCGCTATGCGGCGATGATCGCTGCCAAGTTCGGGTTGACCGGATGGGGAGACGGCGACGAGGCCGTCGCCGACAGTGGGCTCCGCCTGCTGCAATTGGCGGAAGTGGACTACACGAACTTCTTCCGCGCGCTTGGCGAGTTGGGCGATGCGCTCCCCGAAGACGACGGCGCGCTGGTCGATGCGCTGGGCGACGTGTTCTACGATGACACCAAGCGAGCCTCGCACGGCGCAGCGTTGGCGGCGTGGCTTCGCGCTTGGCACCGGCGCGTAAGTCGCGAGGGCGAGCCCGCCGCGCAGCGACGGAGCCGAATGCATGCCGCGAACCCGCGCTACGTGCTGCGCAACTACCTGGCGCAGCAGGCGATCGACCGCGCCGAGTCGGGGGATGCTGCGGGGGTACACGAGTTGCTCGAGGTCATGCGGCGCCCGTACGACGAACAACCCGGGCGCGAGGCATTCGCCGCGCGGCGCCCCGACTGGGCGCGGCACAAGGCGGGGTGCTCCATGCTCTCCTGCAGTTCGTAGGGCGATCACCTGCGTCGCGCGCGGCATCTCGTGTCCGCGGAGGCGCGGTGGTAAGCTCCGGTACCCTCCGACCGGACCACTCCGCGTGACCGACCCCATCGCTGCCTGGCACGACATCCTCGATCGGCGCAACGCCTCGGCGTTAGGCAACTTGCTCGCCGACGACGTCACCTTTCACTCGCCGGTGGTGCACACGCCGCAGCGCGGCAAGGCGGTGACGACGATGTACCTCACCGCCGCCTTCTCGGTCTTCGCCAACGAGACGTTTCGCTATGTGCGCGAGGTGATCGGGGCGCGCGATGCCGTCCTGGAGTTCGTGACCGAGATCGACGGCATCACGGTCAACGGCGTCGACATGATCCACTGGAACGACGACGGCCGGATCACCGACTTCAAGGTGATGGTCCGGCCGCTCAAGGGAATCACGGTGGTGCACCAGCGCATGGCGGCGATGCTCGAGGCGATGCAGCGCGCGTGAGTTGTGCCGGGAGCCTGGACGATGCGCTCCCGGTCATGTTCGTGAGGGCCTACTTGCCAGCCGTGGCCTTCTGCAGGGCGTTCTTCGCGCGAACACTCGCCGGATAGAGCTCGGCATTGAGCCGCAGCATCTCGATCGCCTTGGCCTTCTCGCGCCCCATCTGGATCATCGCCAGAAGGTCGACCGTCCCTTCGGGCGGCAGCACGCTGTAGCCCATGATCTTCGAGACCTTCTCGTAGTGCGCCTTCACGTAGCTCGGGTCCTCGAGGGCGCGCATCAGGTCGGGCGAGTAGCCGTCGAAGATGAAGCGCAGCGCGTCGTACTCGGCGATGAGCGGGACCGAGCCGTGGCTGTCGTTGGGATAGTAGCGGAAGTTGTAGCGCACCCCGGCCTTGTTGTCGCCCTCGATCAGCGCGTTCATGCGGATGATCGAGTTGTAGTGCGGGTTGTCGGCGGTGTCGCTGGCGACGAGGGTGTTGGCCTGCCCGACGAAGAGCGTGCGACCGGGAACCGTCGGCTTGGAGAAGAAGGCCGGCCCGTCCTTGAGCAGGCGGCGGTTGTCCCACCAGAGCGACGGGTCGATGGCGACGTAGGCATTGAACACCTCGGGCATGGTGTACAACGCCGAGAAGGCCATCAGACCGCCTAACGAATGCCCGACGAAGACGCGATACGGGGCGGTGCGGTACGTCGCGTCGATGCGCGGGATCAGTTCGTTCTTCATGAACGAGAGGAAGTTCGGTCCCCCTCCCGTGATCCTGAGCGTCGTGTCGGGCTTGCCGTCAAAGCCGGCGGTGACCTGCGTCGGCGACAGGTCGCGCATCCGGTTGGTGTTGGGGATGGCGACGACGATCATCTCGGGGACGACGAAGGTCCCGTTGACCCCCGTACCCAGGATCTGCAGGAGACCGGTCACCGAGTGGAAGTGCGCGTCGCCGTCCAGCAGGTAGAGCACCGGGTAGCGCTGCGGCGTGTACGTCGTGTCCTTGTAGGACGGCGGGAGGTAGACCAGGTAAGGGCGCTGCTCCTTGATGACCTTGGAGTAGACCGAGTCGACCGTGCCGATGGTGAGCGCGTTGGCGAAGGAGCGCTGGGCTCCCGCCGTGGCGAGCGGCGCGGTCGCCAGCATGGCCGACGTGATGAGGACGAGGTGCGGGCGCGACGGAGCGAGCGGAAGGCGCATGGGGCGTCGGGGTAAGGGGAGCGGGAGCCACATTACCGCTTGCCCGGCGCCCTCGCGAGGGGGATTCTTGTGGGGATCCACCTCCCCACTCCTCGCGCATGACCATGGACTCCGCCCGTCGCGACTTCCTGAAGGCCTCCGCCACCACCACGGCGGCGCTCACGCTGGGATCGCTCGTTCCCGACAGCGCAACCGCGGCCACGACCGAACCCGCGGCGACGGCGACCGGTGCCACGATCGGTTCCGCGGCGCCCCCGCGCGACACGGCCGCCCTCGCGCACGAGCGCGCGATCACCAAGGCGCACCCGGTCCCGCTCGGCCGCGTGCGCCTGACGGGGGGGCCGCTCAAGCATGCGCAGGACCTCACGCGCGAGTACCTGCTGGCGCTCGACCCCGACCGCATGCTCGCCTACTACCGCGAGCGCGCCGGGCTCGCGCCAAAGGCAAAGGGCTACACCGGGTGGGATGGCAACGGGCGCAACCTCACGGGGCACATCGCGGGGCATCACCTCTCCGGCGTTTCGCTGATGTACCAGGCCACGGGTGACGCGCGCTTCAAGGAACGCGCAGACTACATCGTGCGCGAACTCGCCGAGGTGCAGAAGAAGAGCGGCGACGGCTACGTGGGGGCGCTCGACGGACTGCGCGAGGCCTTCGCGCGGCTGTCCAAGGGAGAGATCAAGTCCGGCTCGTTCGACCTCAACGGGCTCTGGTCGCCGTGGTACACCCTGCACAAGACGTACGCCGGGCTGCGTGATGCCTTTCGCCACACGGGCAATGCGCAGGCGCTGCAGGTGGAGATCGCCTTTGCGGCGTGGGCCGAAGGCGTGCTCAAGCCGCTGAGCGACGAGCAGGTGCAAAAGATGCTGCTCACCGAATTCGGCGGGATGAACGAGGTGATGGCCGACCTCTACGCCGATACCGGCGACGCGCGCTGGCTCACGCTCTCGCATCGCTTCGAGCACCACGCGGTGACGCAGCCGCTCAAGCGTCACCAGGACAACCTCTCGGGGAAGCACGGCAACTGTCAGATCCCCAAGCTCCTCGGCTCGGCGGCGCGCTACGGCTACACCGGGGAGATGGACGACATCGTCGCGGCGACCTTCTTCTGGGACCGCGTCGTGAGGCACCATAGCTACGCCAGCGGCGGTCACGGGCTCAATGAGTACTGGGGCCCCCCAGACGTGCTGAGCACGCGCGTCGACGGGCGCGCCGCCGAGACGTGCAACGTGTACAACATGCTCAAGCTGTCGAGGCGCCTCTTCTCGCTGCGTCCGGATGCGGCGTACGCCGACTTTCACGAGCGCGCACTGTTCAATCACATCCTGGCCTCGATCGATCCTAACGACGCGCGCACCTCGTACATGGTGCCGGTGGGGCGTGGCGAGCAGCAGGAGTACCAGAACATGCAGCGCGACTTCACCTGCTGCGTGGGGTCGGGGATGGAGAGCCACGCCCTGCACGGGCTCGGCGTCTGGTACGAGTCGCGCGACACCATCTGGCTCAACCTGTTTGTCCCGTCGACGGCGGAGTTCACGCTGGGCAAGGCGAAGCTGGCGCTCGAGACGTCGTTCCCCGACGGCGACTCGGCGACGGTCACGGTGACGTTGCCGGCGCCCAAGGCCTTCACCCTTGCCGTACGCCGTCCGTTCTGGGCGGGCGACGGCTTCACCATTGCGGTGAACGGGACGCCGATCCCGCAGCCGAAGTTCGAGACGTTGAGCGATCCGGTGGCCGGCGGGCGCGCCGGCGGGATCGGCAACGAGTCGACCGCACCGTCGAGTAGCTACGTCAACGTCACGCGCACGTGGAAGTCAGGGGACACCGTCTCACTCGTGATGCCGAAGGCGTTGCACCTGGAGCCGACGCCCGACGATCCGCGCGTGACGGCGATCGTGTGGGGGCCGCTGGCGCTCGCGGGCGACATGGGGCCGCGCCTCGCCGACATCGACGAGAACGCGCAAACCACCCCGCGCACCCCGGTCCCGATGCTGGTCTCGACTTCCCGCACCGTGACCGACTTCGTCGAGCCGGCTGGGAGTGCCGGCGACTTCCGCATCCGGCGCGTGGCGCGCCTGCCGGAGTCCAACGCCGTGGCCCCCGACATCGCGCTCGCCCCGTTCCATCGCACGCACCGCAAGCGTTACTCGCTCTACTTCGACCTGCTGACGCCGGCGCAGTACGACGAGAAGCTGGCGCTGCTCGCCGCGGCACGCGACGCCGAGTCGCGCATCGAACGGGCGACGTTAGGCAAGGTGGTGGCTGGCAACACGGACTCGGAGAAGGCGGCCAACTACCGCAGCGATCCCGCCGACCGCCCCGTCGGGCGCAACGAAGGACGCACTCAGCGCAATGGCCTGGGGTGGTTCTCCTACGACCTCCCGGTCGAGGGCGACACGCAGATGGCGCTCGTCATCACGCACTTCGTGGAGCCTGGGCTCCCGCCGCAGTTGGGACCCTTCGACATCCTGGTCGATGGCACGAGCGTGGGGCCGCACGCGCCCAACTACTCGGCGTCTGGCTTCTACAAGGCGACGTACCCGATCCCGCAGCAGCTCACGCAGGGGAAGGGGGTGGTGACGGTGCGCTTTCAGGTGGTCGGAAGCGGGCGCATCGCCCCGGTGTTCGAGGTGCGGACGGTGAGGCGTTAGGTACACGAGGAAGATCCACGGTACACGCCCCCTGCGTTAGAGCAGCAATGTAGAGGCCTGCCCTCTACGGAGTGGTGCTTTCCTCCGCCAACGTTCGACGGCTCGGTATCGGCTGGCACTTAGCGCTCGGCGCGGTGCACCGACATGGATCGCGTGGAGTGGCGGATCCGCATGGGCAGCGCGACGGCGACCCTCTCCGTCACATCCCTCTGTCGATCGCCCTCTTCGCTCGTCGGCCCCGGGCATTGCTCGCTGCCTCGTCGACCCTCCCACACCCAGCGAAAAGGCCGTCCCTTCTGCGGTCTCTAATGAGCTTCATGGCGCGTTCACGAGTCTCCCGCGGCGATCGGCTTGGTCTGCTTAGGGCTCCATGCTCTCACGTAGGGGCACCTCCGACCTTGGCGAGGCTATTCACTATCGAGTTGTAGGGTCCTGTCCGATTTCTCACGCTCCCCCGAGCTCCATATTCGAAGTGCGTATCAGTCACGTCTGAATGACTGGGGAGGTGGGGCGTGTGTTCAGAGTTCAAGTCACTGGCGGCGCTGGGAGCGCTTCTGCTCACGGCAGCGTGCATAGACGATCCAACGAGTCCAAGTTCGCGCGTGAACAATGAGGTGGCCCTCGACCTGCGGGAAGAGGTCACACTCCAAGCGCCAAGGCAGTTGCGAAATCGCGGCTTCGAGGACGACATCCTGGTACTTGAGTCAAGAGTACCGGGAGTTGGTGGGCTCTACTTCGAAGAATCGTCCGGGACCTTCGTGCTGTTGCTGACGGGGTCCGCGGACTCGAAAGAGGCGCTGAGTCAGCTGAAGTCGGTGGCCGAGCTCCCCACCGCTTCGGAAGCGCTCCGGGCGTACTTATCGGCCGGTACCCCGGTTCGAATCGAGCACGCGAACTACCCCTTCTCACAAATTGTCGCGTTTCATGAGCGGCTGCGAAATGGGCTGTTCCAAAGGACGAGTGTCTCGTCGATTGACTCCGACGAACGCACGAACCGTCTGCGAATCGGTGTCCCAGACGCTGTCGCTGCAGCCGACGTATCGTCGTTCCTTATTGCCCAGGGGATACCGAGCGACGCATTTCTGATCGAGGTGCAGGCGCAAACCTCTTCTCTTGGAAGTACCAGAGGAACCTTTCGTCCGTACGGAGGGGGAATCCAGATCGCGAATTCATCGGCTAGCAGGTGCACGCTGGGGTTCGATGTCAGGTCGTCGCTGAACGAAGTAGGCATCCTGACTGCCTCGCACTGCAGCAACGGAAGCATCGGGAGTGGAACGACAGGTGGGACCATCTACCAGCCCACCATTCCTGCTGGATCGATCGGGACCGTCGCGATCAATCCCCCATGGAACCTGTCGGGCAGTGGTTGCGGTGCGTACCCGCTGTGCACCGACGCCGATGTAGCGTTTGTAAGTGCTTCCACTACGACGGACGCTCTACGGCGAGTCGCGATGACTCAAACCGTCGGGCAGAACTACGGCGGAGGATCGATCACCTTCATCGGCTGGTGGACCAATCTGCCGGGCACAGCCACTCCGTTTGTGGGCTTGTCGCTTGACAAACAGGGCAGGACGACGGGCTGGACGAGAGGCTCAGTGTCATCTACATGCGAAGACATCCT
>ERZ795044.225-NODE-225-length-50744-cov-9.557833_pt1 | contig 50744 bp, 43 predicted proteins | sample MGYA00375128_ERZ795044 | MGnify/ENA primary metagenome ERZ795044 (study PRJEB30173, sample SAMN05720213) | anaerobic digester metagenome | isolation source: active sludge of municipal wastewater-treating anaerobic digesters | place: USA | collected 2014-12-22 ...
CCTCATGGAAACTGGACCCGCCGGGGCGCAATCGCCGCCGCAGCGAGCCTTGCGGCGTGCGGCGGCTCGACCGCTGCGGCCCAATCGGTCCGGTCCCATCCTCTGTGGCCGACCGACGGCCCGCCCGTTCTGCGCGGCGCGGTGATCGCCCAAAGGCGCAGACGGCTTGAGGTAGATGGCGACACGTTCGGGGGCGGTGCTGCGGTGCTACCCAGCTATCGCCGGTCCGATTTCGATGCCCTGGCAGAGGCGGGCGCGAACCTTGTCGTGATGTCGTTCCCCGAGCTGTGGACGGTGAAACCGCCCTATCGGCGCGACACTGCGATGACCGATATTCTCGGCGAGCAGTTGGATGCTGCGAAGGCGGCCGGGCTCTATTCAGTGGTGGCGCTTCGCTCCGGCCCGGGTCGGTCGGATTTCATCTTCCATCGCGATGCGCGCGACACCTGGTTCCCGGGCAGCCTGATCGTCGACTCGATCTGGACCCATCTCGACCAACAGGCTGCGTGGGGCGACATGTGCGTCGACGTGGCCAAGCTTGTCGCCAGCCGTACGGATATCGCCGGCCTCAACCTGATGGTCGAGCCGGAGCCGAATGTCAGCGGCAGGAACAAGAAGGGCCAGCCCCTCGGCGCATGGCAACCTAATCAGTATGCGGCCAACGTCAGCCGTCAGTCGGACTGGCGGCGCATCTCTGCGGATATCGCGCACAAGGTGAGGGCGGCGTCGTCGGACCTTCCGATCCTGATCTCGCCGCCAGCGTTCGCGCGCACCGACTTCCTGTCGGTCATGGGCAAGCCGCCTGTGCCGGGGGTTGTGTGGTGTGTCCACGACTACGAGCCGCGCCACTATACACATTACCCGAAAGACGCCGCTGGCATTGCCGTGTTCAGCGAGGGCGGCGGCCAGACATTCGCAAATCGCATCAATGCCGTGCGGCAGCAGGGCGTCCCGATTTTCCTTGGGGAGTTCGGCGCATCGCGCTGGTTGCTGGATATCGACGCCTATTACCGGGCGCGTATCGCGGTCTGCGAGGCGCGGAGCATTGGTTGGGCTGCATTCCGCTGGCCAACCAGCGACAGCGCCTACGAGACGTCCGACGACATGTTCAACCTGTTGTGGGGTCCGAAGGAGGGGGCGGCAGCGGGCGCCGCGATCGAAACCCTGAAGGTCGCCTGGGCCAGGAATGCAGTCCCGCAAGGGGGTATAGGCTTGCGCGGCCGCAACTAGCCAAACTGCAGAAGCGCCAGTCCGCTGGCGAGAATGACGGCTGCAAACGTGCGCCGCGCGCCGAAGCCTTCCTTCAGGAACCACCAACCCAGGACCGCGGCGATCACGACCGCCGTTTCCCGCATCGCCGAGATGTAAGCGACCGGCGCGATGGAGAACCCGTAAAGCGCCATCGAGAAGGAGACCAGAGAGCAAACGCCTGCCCCGATGCCGGGCCACAGGGCTGCACGGGCAGCTGCGATGAACGGGCCGTGGCCTCGCGTCAGATAGGCGATGGTGTTGATGCCGATCCAGTCGAGCAGGAACAGCCAGACGATGAAGCTCCATTGCGACGGACCCGCGCGAACGCCCTGCGCATCGATGACGTTGTAGATCGCGACGCAGGCGCCAGTCGCCATCGCCCAGAGCAAGGCAGAGTTGCGTACCTTTCGCGAGCCGCCGAAATTCCTCTCGGGCAGGGCAAACACGATCGTCGCAAGGCTGGCGATCGTTAGGCCGGTGATGGCAAGAGGCGATAGGTGTTCGCCCAGCACGAGCGAGGCTGCGATTGCGGTCAGCAGCGGAGCGCTTCCCCGCATGACGGGGAACACCAGAGAGAGATCGCCGCGCGACAGGGCGCGCACCAGCGCCGTCTGATAAAGCCAGTGCGCGGGGAGTGAGAGGCTCAGAATCATCCAGGTCTGCTGATTGGGCAACGGCGTGAAGAACGCCGCCGGCGCCATCAGGATCGCGGAGGTGAACGCCATTACGGCGCGGGCGCCGAGAATGTCCTTTGCCGCCTTCACGAAGGTATTCGCCCCCGCCAGCGTCACCGCCGATCCGAGGCCAAGCGCGAAGGCGAACAGCGTTGGGTCCAACCTAGTCGTCCAGCCCCACGAGCGCGCGCGCAAACGTATCGGCGCTGAACGGATGCAGGTCTTCGGCCTTTTCGCCGACGCCGACGAAGTGGATCGGAAGCGGATGCTGTTCGGCGATGGCGACGAGCACGCCGCCTTTTGCCGTGCCGTCGAGCTTCGTCATCACCAGCCCCGTGACGCCGGCCGTGTTGCGGAACGCTTCAACCTGGCCAAGCGCGTTCTGACCAACCGTCGCATCAAGCACAAGGATGACATCGTGCGGCGCACTGGGGTCGATCTTGCGGATGGCGCGAACCACCTTGGCGAGCTCGTCCATGAGCTGCGTCTTGTTCTGCAGGCGTCCGGCGGTGTCGATCAGTACGAGATCGCGGTTCTCGTTCTTCGCCAGTTCGACGGCTTCATAGGCCAGTCCCGCGGCATCGGCACCGTGCGGCTTGGAAATAAAGCGCGCGTTCGCGCGTTCCGCCCAGACTTTCAACTGCTCGACAGCAGCCGCGCGGAAGGTGTCGCCGGCGGCCAGAACGATGTCTGCGCCCTGCGCCGAAAGCTTGGACGCGATCTTGCCGATCGTGGTCGTCTTGCCGGAACCGTTGACGCCCACGAACAGCACAATGCGCGGTTTGGGACCCTCGCTGAAATCGACGACCTGTTCTCGCGGCTTCAGGATCGCGGCGATCTCCGATGCAAGCGCAGCCTTGATCTCATCGCCGGAAACTTCGCGGTCGAAGCGGTCTTTCGAAAACGCCTTGGCGATGCGCGCGGCGACCTTCGCGCCCATGTCGGACGTGATCAGAAGCTCTTCGAGTTCGTCCAGTGCTTCCCGATCGATCTTGCGCTTGGAGAGGCCGGCAAGTCCTTCCGCCAATCGCGAAGACGACCGGCGCAGGCCTTCGCTCAGCTTGTGCAGGACAGATTCTTCGCGCGCCGCAGCTTCAGCAGCGCGTTCGGCAGCAATGCGGGCGGCGGCTTTCTTCAAGCCGATCGGGTCGTCGCCATCGTCCAGGACTGGCTGCGGAGCAATCGGCGCGGCGCCGAACAGCTGCTGGTCCAGACTGGCAATCGGCGAGGCCGGAGCTTCGCCCGGCTTCAGCGGCTCAATCGGCGTTTCGCCGGTCTTTGGATCCGGCTGTTTCTTCTTGCCCCACCAGAGGATCATTGCGCGACGCCCTCAGCAGGCTGGCCGACAAGTTCGGTGGCGGTGCGGGACACGAGATTGAACAGGGCAGGTCGCCCCGGTTCTGGTGATGCGCCTTCGATGCGGACCGGGGAAAAGTCAGACAGGCGCGCGCGATTGCCGGCTTCAACCAGCGCCATCGCGGTCGTGCCGACATGCAGGTCCAGTCGGCGTGCGAGGCGCTCCGCCCCCTTTGCACGAAGAGCGGCCGCGCGAGACTTTACAACGTCGCGCGCAACTTGCGGCATCTTCGCCGCCGGCGTGCCGGGGCGGGGCGAGTAGGGGAATACGTGCAGATAGTCGATCCCGCACGCATCGACCGACGCCAGCGTGTTGGCGAACATCTCGTCCGTCTCGGTTGGGAAGCCGGCGATAAGGTCGGCGCCAAACGCCATCTCCGGACGCGCCGCGCGGAGGCGCAGGCAGAGGTCGATCGCATCCTGCCGCGAATGACGACGCTTCATGCGCTTCAGGATCATGTCGTCGCCTGACTGGAACGACAGATGCAGATGCGGCGCAATGCGCGGCTCGTGCGCCAGCGCGTCAAACAATGGTTCATCGATCTCGATCGCATCGATGGACGAAAGGCGCAGCTGCTTCAGGTCCGGCACGAGCTTCAGGATGCGCGCGACAAGGTTGCCGAGTTTCGGTGCGTTCGGCAGGTCCGCGCCCCACGACGTGAGGTCTACGCCGGTCAACACGATCTCGTAGTGGCCGGTGGCGACGAGGCGTTTTACCTGATCGACCACTTCGCCAGCAGGCACCGACCGCGAATTTCCGCGGCCATAAGGAATGATGCAGAATGTGCAGCGGTGATCGCACCCCGTCTGCACTTGCACGAAGGCGCGGGCGCGACCGTCAAGGCCGTCCACCAGATGCGCTGCCACTTCGCGAACGGACATAATGTCATTCACCTGCACGCGCGCTGTGTCGGCAAGGAAATCGATCCCGGCGAATGTCTCCGCCTTCATCTTTTCTGCATTGCCGATCACACGGGTGACTTCCGGCATTTCGGCGAAACTCGCCGGGTCAATCTGCGCGGCACACCCTGTCACGATGATCGATGCGGTGGGCCGCTCGCGCCGTGCGCGCCGGATCGTCTGCCGCGCCTGACGGACAGCTTCCGCGGTCACCGCGCAGGTGTTGACGATCACCGCGTCCTGCAGGCCCGCCGCTTCGGCATGGCCGCGCATCACTTCGGACTCATAGGAATTCAGGCGGCATCCCAGGGTGAGGATGTCGACAGATGATTTGGCGGAGGAGGGCGCGCCGTCGGCCATGGCCGGGGACATAGGCTGTCAGCCCGGAATTGTCACGTTTGACCAGCAATCGGGGCGGATCAGCCCTTGTCCCCACAGTCGACATGCTCGATGCCGCCCAGCTTGTTCAGCAGCTCAGCCAGCTTCAGGGCTTCCTTGTCGTCGATCCGGTTCATCGCTTCGTCCATGGCGGGGGCGTAGACGGCCCACATGGCCTTGCGAAGCGTGAACCCCTTGGCTGTCGGCTCCAGCATGTGGCCGCGCTTGTCTTCCTTGCACTGGATCCGCTTCACCAGCCCTTCGGTCTCCATCCGGTCGACCAGGCGTGAAAGCTGGTAGGGCAGGATGAAGAGAGGAATGGCCAGATCCTTGGGCCGGATAGGCTTGCCCGCCCGCTCCAGCTCCCAAAGCACTGTGTACCAGGAAAGTTCGGGAAAACCGGCTTCTTTCAGCGCGTTTTCGACATGGCACTGAACGCCCTGCGACACCCTGCCCAGGGCGACCCACGCCCTCTGGAGCGGATCTGAAGGAATCCTCGTCGGAGTCTTTAGCTGTGATTGTTGCAAACGCAACCAAACCTCCTACATGTTGCATATGCAACAAAGTGACGAACCGTGCGTTCGTCAAGGACACAAGCAGACTTTACCTCCTCAACAGTCAAATGGACATCAGATCATGACCCGCAAGATCGCCGTTCTGGTTGGCTCGCTCCGCAAGGACAGTTTCAGCCGCAAGATCGCCCGCAATATCGAGGCGCTGGCCCCGGCAGGCTACACTTTTGAAGAAGTCGATATCTCCAAAGTCGGCTTCTACAATCAGGACCTGGACGGCAATGCGCCGGCCGAGTGGCTGGACCTGCGCGCGAAGGTCAACTCCGCTGACGCCGTCCTGTTCGTGACGCCGGAATACAACCGCTCGGTGCCGGGTGTTCTCAAGAACGCCATCGACATTCTCTCTCGCCCTTATGGCCACAGCGCTTTCAACGGAAAGCCCGCCGCAGTGGTTTCGAACTCGCCAGGCAATATTGGCGGCTTTGGCGCGCATCATCACCTGCGTCAGACGCTGGCCTTCCTGAACATGCCGACGCTGCAGCAGCCAGAAATGTACCTGTCGGGCGTCGGTGACTGGTTCGACGACGCGGGCAACGTGAAGAAAGAGGACACGCGCAAATTCCTCGCCCAGTTCGCGCAGACATTCGCCAACTGGATCGAGCAGACTGCGCCGAAAACGAAAGTTTCTGAAGCCGCCTGAGGAGGCGGAGGTCAAACTTGCGGGGCCCGCCTCGGCGGCGGGCCTCGCATTTTTTGCGTTCATGTCAGCTGGCAGAACGCGCCGCAGGCGTGAAGAATTGAATGCTTTTTCTTAATCTTTTTCCCTGATGCTCAAAGCATGAAGCGGCGCCTCGGGTGGGGATGCGCAGCACTACAGGGGAAGTGCATCGTGGAAAGTGAGTACCTGCGTTCAGCGCTGGGCGTTACCCAGCTTGCGTTGCAGACGAAACAGGCGCCGACCGGCGAACTTGCCAGTCTTGTCCTTTTGCTGAAGCTCGCCGAGCTCGATATGCGGTGGGATCAACTTGAAGCACCTACCGGCCTGCCGACCCCCGCTGAAATTCGCGCGTTGATCTAGCTGAGCCCTGGGCAGCGGATTTCCAACATCCGCCTCCCACCTCTTGCGAGATGAGAGGCGTATAGTTGCTTGCCTAGGCCTTCGTTCCCAGCGGCAGTTTCGAATACGTCTTGCCGGTCGAAGCCAGCAGAGCGTTCGCAACGGCAGGACCGATCGGCGGCACTCCCGGCTCGCCAACGCCTGAAGGCGGCTCGGTCGACGGTACGATAAAGACTTCCACTTTCGGCATCTGCGCCATCCGCAGCACATTGTAGTCGTAGAAATTCGATTGCACCGGCTCGCCATCCTTAATCGTAAGCGCTTCGCCGAGGATCGCGGAGAGGCCGTAGCCAATCCCGCCTTCCATCTGGGCGCGAACGATATCGGGGTTGATGACCGTGCCGCAATCGACTGCGCAGACAACGCGATCGACATGGAAAGTGCCATCTGCGTTGACTGTCACGTCTGCGACTTCGGCCACGTAGGACGAGAAGCTGTGATGCACTGCGACGCCGCGTGATTTTCCGGCGGGCACAGGGCCTGCCTTCTCGACGGCGAGATTGAGCACGCCAAGTTGCCGTGGCTCCTTGGCCAGCAGCGCGCGGCGCAGCTCGACCGGATCCTTGCCTGCCTTGCGCGCCGCCACATCGAAGAAGTGTTCCTTCGCATAGGCCGTGTGCGTGTGACCAACCGAGCGCCACCAGAGGATCGGCACAGGGTTCTTCACCAGATGCACGTCCACGCTGACGTTCGGGATCGCATAGGCGATGTCGTTCGAGCCTTCGATCGACGAGAAGTCTGGCGCCCCCGGCGGCAGGAAGGGCGTGCCTTCCATGATCGACTGGATCGCCGTGCGGTCGCCCCAGGCTTCGATTGCGCCGTTGTTCACGCGGGCGGTCATGCGGTGGATGTTCATCGGGCGGTACTTGCCCGTGCGGATGTCGTCCTCACGCGTCCACATCAGCTTCACCGGAGCTTTGCCGTTGAGCGCTTTGGCGAGGTGCGCTGCTTCGGTTGCAAGGTCGGCGTCCGGCGTGGCGCGCCGGCCGAACGAACCGCCAGCGACGTGCGTGACCACAGTCACCTGTTCGGGCTTGAGGCCCAGAACGGTGAAGATCGCACGTTGGTCATTGGTCGGCATCTGCGAGCCGGAGTGATACGAGCAGGACTCGCCCGGCTTGTATTCGATCACGCAGTTGAGCGGCTCCATCGGCGCATGCACGAGGAACGGGAACTCGAAGTCTGCGGTGATGACCTGGCCAGCACCCTGAAGGCCAGCTACGCCTTTGCCTTCCTTGCGGGCTTCAAGGCCCGGTTTGGCGAGCAGCTTGCGGTAGTCTTCGAGCATCACGTCGCTGGAACGCTTCTCGGCGGCGCTGTCATCCCACGTGACTTTCAAGGCTTCGCGGCCCTTCCGGGCAGCCCAGAAGTTGGTGGCCACCACGGCAACACCGTTCGGCACCTGCACGACATCGGTGACGCCGGCCACGGCCTTGGCGCCCGTGTCGTCGAAGCTCGCAACCTTGCCGCCGAATTTCGGGCTGCGCGCGATAACGGCGGTCAGCGTACCTTCGGGGTGATAGTCGAGAGCGTATTGTGCGGTGGCGTGTACCTTGCCCGGCGTGTCGAGACGGCCGAGTGTCTTGGCGGGATCGCGTTCCTTGCCGATGAACTCATAGGCCGAAGCCTCCTTGTACTTCAGCGACTTCGGATCAGGCGGGGTGAGGGCGGAGGCTTCGGCAGCGAGTTCGCCGAAGGTCGCCTTGTGATTGCCGGAGGTCATTTCGCCCTTGGCGACTGTCACGGTCGAAGCATCGACCGACCACTTCTTGGCGGCGGCCTGGCGCAGCATTTCGCGGGCAGATGCGCCTGCGGCGCGGAGCTGTTCCCACGATGACAAGATAGCGGTCGAGCCGCCGGTTCCCATCATGCCGCCAAAGGCGGGGTTGCCGTAGAGCTTGTCGTCAGCCGGTGAATGCTCGAAGCGCATCTGGCTCCAGTCGGCGTCGATCTCTTCAGCCACGATGGTGGTGAGGCCTGTCGAGACGCCCTGGCCCATTTCGAGGTGGCGCAGGAAGACGGTGACGGTGTTGTCCGAACCGACGCGGACATACGGCCCGAGCATGTTCTGCGCGACAGGCCCCGAAGTAGCATCGGCCGCGCGAAGGTCGCAGCCGACGGCAAAGCCGGCAGCGCCGAAGCCCACAACGCCCAGAACGAACCGGCGCGAAGGCGAGAAAGTTGCTGTGTCAGCCATGACGATTACCCCATGATCTCGGACGCGCGCGCGACGGCGCCACGGATGCGGTGATAGGTGGCGCAGCGGCAGATGTTCGATGTCATTCCATCGGTGATCTGCTGTTCGCTGGGCTTGGGCGTGGTGGTGAGGAGCGCTGTCGCAGCCAGCATTTGGCCCGACTGACACCAGCCGCACTGAACGACGTCCAGTTCAGCCCAGGCTTTCTGCACCGCCTGGCCGGCAGGCGTATCGAGGCCTTCGATCGTTGTGATCTTCTTGCCTTCCAGTGAAGCAGCCGGCGTGATGCAGGCGCGGGTTGGTTGCCCGTCGACCAGCACGGTGCAGGCGCCGCACGCGGCAACGCCGCATCCGAACTTCGTGCCGGTCATTTTCAGATCTTCGCGCAGATACCAGAGCAGGGGGCGATCTTCCTCCCCTGCGTATTCCTGATCCTTGCCGTTGATGTTCAGCTTCATGGCACCCTCCGCCGTCCGCACTATTGTTTGCGCCACTGTTTCAGGACGCGCTACGCGCGACAATACTTGAAGGTGAGCGGACGCTCACCCACAAGGCGACCGAAAAGTGCGACGCCTGAAAGGTGTGGCGCCAAAGCGATATCTGTTGCGAACTACAGCGAACGTGCCGCGACGTCGCGAGTAATTCGCAGTCGCGGATCTAGTGCTTGGTCGGGACGTCGCCGGGCTTCGATTTCCGCTTCCGCGAGACGAGATTGAGGATCTCGACGAAGGCTGAGAATGCCATCGCTGCGTAGACATAGCCTTTCGGCACGTGAATGCCGCAGCCATCAGCAATCAGCACCATCCCGATCATCAGGAGGAAGCCGAGCGCCAGCATGACGACGGTCGGGTTGGCGTTGATAAAGCGCGCCAGCGGGCCCGAAGCCAGCAGCATTACGGTCACCGCGACGATGACGGCTGCGAACATGATCGGCAAATGATCGGTCATGCCCACGGCGGTCAGGATCGAATCGACCGAGAAGACCAGATCGAGCAGCAGGATCTGCACGATCGCCGAACCGAAATTCATCACGGCCTTGCCCGCAATCGGCGCGTCCTGCTTGTGATCGGTGCCCGGATCCATGGTGTGGTGGATTTCGGTGGTGGCTTTCCAGACCAGGAACAGGCCGCCGGCGATCAGGATCATGTCGCGCCAGGAGAAATCGGTCTCGAAGGTCGGGTGGCCGGTCAGGGGGTCGATATCGCCCTGTATGCCGAGGCTCCAGACTGTCTGATCAAGACCGACCAGCCAGGCGATTGAACCGAGCAGGGCAAGGCGCATGATCAGGGCAAGGCTGATGCCGATATTGCGGGCCCTGGCCCGGTTTTCCTCGGGCAGCTTGTTCGTCAGGATCGAGATGAAGATGAGGTTGTCGATGCCGAGCACGACTTCCATGACGATCAGTGAAATCAGCGCCGCCCACGCAGCCGGATCGGATAGAAGCGGCGCAATGTCGAAATCCATGTCGGCGAAAGCTCCCTCAGCCCTGCTCTTGAGCAGGCACCGCTATGTAGGGTGTTTGCGGATGGGAGTTAAGCGGAAACAGCGCGTAAGCGGCGTTACGCAAGCCGAAGTCTCATAATGTATTCGTCATCGAGCGTGTCCCCGACCTTGAACTTGTAGCCACCGACCTTTTCGAAGCCGCGGCTTTCATAAAGGGCGATGGCGCGTTCGTTCGATTCCCAGACGCCAAGGAACAGGTTCTTTGCCCCGCGCTGCCGCGACCGTTCGATCGCCCAGGCAAGTAGGATGCGGCCGACGCCAACGCCCTGACCGGCCTGATACACATAGACGCGGTGGAGTTCGAGCGCAGGCTCCGGGCCGACATCGAAAGGCAGTTTGCAGGGACCGATCTTGCAATACGCGACCATCTTCCGGCCGGAGTAGGCGATACGCACCTCGACGTCCGGGTCTTTCAGGTCGGCTTCCATCTTGCCGATGGAATAGGTCTCATCAAGAAACTGACGCAGATCACCGGGCGAATAGAGATCGCCAAACGTCTCGACGAATGTTTCCCGGCCAGCCTCCGCCAGACCGGCGGCGTCCTTCAACTGGGCGTCGCGAAAGGTCAGGTCGCGGTCCACGCGTAACTCCGGTTAACTGTCAGACAGGTGCTTCAGTGCGGCAAGCATAGATGAATTCGCGGACCGCGTCGCCCAGCAGCACCAATTTGGCGAGCGACCACCCGCCCTGGCTGTCGAATGCCCGCATGGGTTGCATCAGGCGGTCGGCAAGCGCGCGCCGGGGCTCGATCCAGGCATCCACCAGTCTGCGCGCCGTCTCCCGATCAACCGTCGCGGGATCGACCTTGTTCTTTTGCGCCAGCCGTATGGCGGCAATGGTCAGCTCGCTCTGGCGGCGGGGCAGGTCGTCGGCGACGCGCTGGAGCGCAAGCCTGTCCCAATGATCGCGGGGGTCGAGATCCCTGACGGCGGACCGCATGCCGTCGAATCCAAGTTGCTGGCCTAGCTGGTGCTGCATGAACAGGGAGGCCTTGAGCGGCCATTTGGTCTGGTCGGCAATCTCCACCGTCTCGCGCGCGGAGGCCAAAGCACGAACCAGGGCGACATCATGAGCGATATCGGCAGGCGCTCCCGCGCTAAGGTATTTCTGCGCGCGCGCATCCACCCGACCCTGAACAAGCGGGGAGAGGGCGGAAGGCAGGAGGTTGCGAATTTCGGTGATGGCGCTGCGGCTCCGTTCGACGACTTTTGCAATTGAACCCGTGCGCAGAAGCTCAGGCTCTGTCGTGAAGCTGCTGGCCAGCATGCGAAGGTTAGCCGACGTCTCGACCAACATCATTGTCTGTGCTGCTGCGGGAGTCTTGCCGTCCAGCGCATTGATCTGGTCGACCAGCTCATCGATATGGAAAGCAGACAGCGCCGCCTCAAACCCCTGGGCGATGTGGCCGGCGTCAACACCTTCCGCATCGCGCTTCTGGATCACGAAGCCTGGCCCGGTCATGTTGACGATACGGTTTGCCAGTCGCGTCGCTATAATTTCGCGCCGCAATTTGTGACGCTTCCGCGCCTCACCGAACTTCTCCAGTTCGTCGGGGAAATACCCGACCAGCAGAGGTTCGAATGCCGGATCGTCCGGCGCCCTCGATGCGATGAGCGAGGAGAAGAAGTCGAGCTTCGCGTACGCCATGATCACGGCGAGCTCTGGCCGCGTCAGGCCGAGATGTTGCTCACGCAGTTTTCGGAACGCCTCCGTCGAGGGCAGGCCCTCCACGACGCGGTCCAATTTCCCTTGGGTTTCAAGGGTTTCGATGAGGCCTTCATGACTGTCGAGGTCGGCGGGCGCGGTTGCCTGCATGACGGACAGCGCGGCTGTCTGATCGTAATTGTTCTCCAGCACGAGATGGCCGACGTCATCGGTCATCGAGGCTAGCAGGGCGTTGCGGTCGCCCGCCTTCAGCGCGCCTTCATGGATCGCCTCGGCGGTGAGGATCTTGATGTTGACCTCATGGTCGGATGAATCGACGCCTGCCGAATTGTCGATAGCGTCAGTGTTGATGCGACCGCCCTTTCGCGCGAACTCAATGCGCCCGGCCTGCGTAACGCCTAGATTGGCCCCCTCCGCGATCACCTTCGCGCGCACATCCTTCGCGTCGACACGCAGGATATCGTTCGTCTTGTCGCCGACATCTGCGTGGCTTTGGGTCGATGCCTTGATGTAAGCTCCGATGCCGCCGAACCACAGCAGATCAATGTCCGCCGTCAGCAGCGCCTTGATCAGCACGTCCGGCGTTACGGCGTCTTCTGCAAGACCCGTGAGCGCCTTGATTTCTGGCGTCAGGCCAATCGATTTGGCCGAACGCTCAAAAATTCCGCCTCCCTTTGAAATCAGTTTCTTGTCGTAGTCCGCCCATGACGAACGGGGCAGGTCGAACATGCGTTTGCGCTCATTGAACGCCGCGTCGAGGTTCGTCGGATCCGGGTCGAGGAAGATGTGGCGATGATCGAAAGCCGCTTTCAGTCGGATGACTTTCGACAACAGCATGCCATTGCCGAACACGTCGCCAGACATATCGCCTATGCCGACCACGCTGAAGGGCTGGGTTTGTGTGTCTTGGCCCATTTCGCGGAAATGGCGTTTGACGGCTTCCCAGGCGCCGCGCGCGGTGATGCCCATTTTCTTGTGGTCATAGCCGACCGATCCGCCGGAGGCGAAGGCGTCGCCCAGCCAGAATTTGTAGTCCGCCGAAAGTCCATTCGCGATGTCTGAGAAAGTGGCCGTGCCCTTGTCCGCCGCGACGACGAGATACGGATCTTCGCCATCCCATACGACGACGCCGGGCGGATGCACGGTCTTCCCGCCAACTATGTTGTCGGTCAGTTGCAGCAGCGCCCCGACGAAAGTCTTGTAGGCCGCGATGCCGGCCGCCTGGATTTCTTCGCGTGTTCCTTTGGTCGGCAGCGTCTTGGGGTAGAAGCCGCCCTTTGAGCCAACCGGCACGATCACGGCATTCTTCACTTGTTGTGCCTTCACGAGGCCAAGCACTTCTGTGCGGAAATCGTCACGCCGATCCGACCAGCGCAGGCCGCCGCGCGCGACAGGGCCGAAGCGCAGATGTACCCCTTCGACATCCGGCGACCACACGAATATCTCGCGATAGGGACGTGGCGCGGGCAGGGGGTCTGCTTCGCGACTGGCGATCTTCACCGCGATGTGGCGATAGGGCCGACCAGTGTCATCCCTGAGATAGAAGTTCGTGCGCTGCGTCGCGTTCACCAACGCGAGCAGTCGCCGCAGCGCGCGGTCGGCATCCAGTGTTGCAACCGCTTCGAGCTGCTTCTGGATCTCTGCAACAATGGGCGCTGCGTCCTTGCGCCGCTGATCGATATCGCCTTTGGCTTGCGGGTCGAACTTGATGGCGAACAGGTTCAACAGGTTGTTGGCGATATCCGGGTGCTCGGCGAGCGCACGCACCTGTACTGGTTCCGACGGATCAAGTCCCGACTGGCTGCGATAGCGCGACAGAGTGCGAAGCAATGCAGCTGAACGCCAATCCGTTCCGAGCGCAACAACCAGGCTATTGAAACGGTCATTTTCCGTGTCACGCGCCCAGATGGCTTCGAAGGCCTGCTCGAAGCGTGCGTCGAGACGCTTCTGTCCAGCGGGCCGGTCAATCGCCAGGTCGTGTACATAGACGGCGCTTTCAGGCGCCCCTTCATCTGCGGCAAGGCGTATCGGATAGCCGACCTCGGCTCTCACGCGCAAACCCATGCGCTCCAGCACGGGCACGATCTCGGCGAGATCCAGTGGCTGATCACGGTGATAGATTTTCACGCGGCTGACGCCGGCCTCGAAATCCGGGCCCCACACGCGGGCGCGCATCGCCTTGCCGGGCGCCAGGCCGCCGATGGCCAGAAGGTCGGCAAGACCCTCTTCAGGCTGGAAGTTTTCCTTGTACGCGACACCGAATTGAGCGCGGGACAGCAGTGACTGGTCAGAGTTCGTCGAGCGAGCAACGCGACCGAGCGCATCTTCCCATGTTTCGAACAGCTGCCGCATCTGCAGGTCGAGGCTGTCTTCGTCCGGCTCCGGATGGCCGGGGCTGAGGCCAATGATCAGGTGAACCCGCGCAAGCGGTCCGTCACCGAAGGAGGGGTAAAAAGCGGACGTCCGCCCGCCATAGGCTTCGGCCAGCATCTTGTGCGCGCGCGTCCGCAGTTCCGACGTGTAGCTATCCCGGGGCGTATAGAGCAGGGCGGAGACATATCGGTCGAAACGATCCCTACGGATGAAAAGATGCGTACGTGGACGCAGCAACAGGCGCAGCACGCCCGAGGAAATCCGGGCAAGGTCGGTTTCCGAAATCTGGAACAGCTCGTCGCGCGGATAGGTCTTCAGCACAGAATCGAGCTGCTTCGCTGAAAAGCGTGAGCCCTGCGGCGCGGCGGCTTTCACATTCTCAATCTTGCGCCGGATCAGCGGAACCTCATCCGCTGCGCGGGTGTAGGCTTCAGATGTGAACAGGCCGACGAAGCGCGTCTCGCCGATGACCTCGCCCCGTTCGTCATGGCGCTTGACGCCAATATACTCGGCGTGACTGCGGCGGTGTACGCGCGATACGAAGCTCGCCTTGGCGACGATGATCGGCGATGGCTCGTTGATGAAAGCACGGATGGCCGGTGTCAGCATCGTTGGCTCGGCGCCGCGCGCCAGAACATTGCGCGCCGTATCGCGCAGGATGCCTAGGCCGGAAGCTTCATCGACAAGCGGCTCTTCAGTGGCGAGGCGACCATTGGCGTCGAGTGCGAAGGTATAGTCGCGCGCGCCCAGGTAGGTGAAGTTCTCGTCCGCGAGCCACGACAGGAATGCGCGAGCCTCGGTGATTTCGCCAGACGTACGGCCTTGCGTGGCTTTCAGATTGGCGAGACGTGCAGAGGCCTCTTCCATCTTGGCGCGCATGGCAAGGAAGTCGGCGTTGACCACGGCAACATCTGCGAAGGCGTCTTCCAGCTTTTTCTGCAGGTCGGCTCGTTGGGCATCATTCAGCACCGGCAAATGAATCTGGATCGTGGAGCGTTTGCCCTTCGGGCCGGTCACGATCGGATGCAGGACCGCGCGAATCTCGACTTTCGCCTCGTGACAGGCGCCGATCGCGCTATCGACCACGAAGGCCATGTCGGGACCCGTGATTTCAGCAACATCGAGCCGGAGCGCACGACCGCCAGCGCCTGTTGCGCGCCGCGTGCGGACGACGCGGTTGGTGAAACTCTCCGTTTCCCGGTTGAAATCCCACAGGTCGATTGCGAGCGAAGCGGCGTCTTCCACCGTGAGGACAAGAAAATCCTCAATGAACGCGTCGGCGCGGTACTGCTCGAGAAAGCTCTCGAACGCCTTTGCGTCTGGCCTCGGCTCACGCTTGGAGAGCAGCTTCTCGGTCGCGGAGAGAAGGTTTTCACGGGTAAAGGCAAGATCGCTGGATCGGGTCAAACCGCCTCCGGAAGCGCGTGTCAGGCTCATGTGAATTTCAACTGCGGATGTAGGGAGAATCGACGCTGATGCGAGAGCTAGACCCGCACAGCCTAGCCAAGCAAGCCATGGATGCGAGCATAATTATGCTGCAATGCGATGTGGTCCGAGTATTTATTGGCCTGCCGCAGTTTCCGGCGTGCGATCCGCCAAATGGGAGCATCCTGATCACGACCGTCACAGCCAGCAAAAGCGCCTGATTTCCGCGTCAGATGTCGGTCATGTGCGCGTGGCCTGACGTGTCGGACTGTTCGTCATGTTTGACCGCGTATTCGCCGGGATTGCCATCTGCAGACATCAGCACCGCAATCCACCGTGCGCCCGGTATCTGGGCAAGCACGATCATCACCAGAACTGTCAGCGGCGCGGAAAGAAACATGCCTGGCACGCCCCATAGAGCGCCCCACACAGCCAGCGATAGCAAAACAACGAGCGCGGAGAGATTGAGACTGTTCGAGGTCAAACGCGGACCCAGGAAGTTGCCGATGAGGAATTGCCAGATCGACACACCGAAGAAAACCGCGACGGCGCACCAGATTTCGTCAGCCGGCATATAGGCCGGCCAGTCATCCTGCACGAAAGCAAAGAGGGCGGGCAGGATACCGGCAATGATCGAACCTATCGTTGGAATGTAGTTCAGCACGAAGATCACGAACGCCCAGAACAGGGCGTTGTGCAGGCCGAGCGCAATCAGCGTCACATAGGTCAGCGACGTGTTGATGATCGATAGCGCCGTTTGCACCCACAGATACTGTTCCATCGTTCGCCTCACGTCGGCGCCGATCAACCGGGCGCGCTCGCGATCGGCGGGGCGCGAAAAGATGCGATCGAACTTGCGGGTGAACGTGTTGGCCGTGACGTAGAGAAACGCCACGTAGATCATGATAATCACCATGTCTCCGACAAGGCCGGAAACTGAATTGGCCGCCGCTTGCGCAAGGCCGATTGTGGTGTCGGAATAGAAGAGATCGCTCAAGGTCGGCGGCTTGCCTGTGGCGACGGCATTGCCTGCGGCTTCGGTTGCAGCGACCGCCGCGGGATCGATAACTGGCGGCGGCGCCTCAAGTGGCGACAGCGTAGCCGCCTCGCCCGGAGTCAGCGGCAGAGCTTCTACCGGTGGGATGGCGGCCGGCCCGGATGGCGTCGCCGCTATCGTTTCGCGCGCTGCGTCGGCCGCGCTGGCGGTGTCTCCTGTAAGACCCAGCATATTGTAGGTCTGCTCGATCAGTGAATTGATCCGGCTTTCGTATTCGCCGGCCCGTTCGGTGAACTCGCCGATTGCGCCGCGTGTGATGCTGATGAAGCCAATGATGCTCACCGCAACGACCGCGATAGCGAACGCATGGGCCAGCCAGTCTGGAAGATCAGGGAAGGGGCGCCGAATGGCGCGGGCAAACCCCTCCATCACCAGCCAGACAAAGATCGCCATGGCGAATGGGGCAAGAATGCGTGCGCCCTGGTTTAGGACAAAACCAATCGCGACGGTGGCGATGATCCACACCCCCGCCGTCATCCATGTCCGGTTCGTCATCCCGCCCGATTGCTGCATAGTTAGAAACTTATGCCGCGTCGGCGCATGTGCAAAGCCGGTTTCCGTACCGGCGCCCGATTGTCTTGCGGGCGGAGCCGCCTCTGCTAGCAATGGGCTTCTTCCCGGAGTTGGACATGAGCGACAGCATCTTCCTTGGCGGCGGCGGGCCTGACCACAAGTCGCCCCAGAACCTGCTATTGGCGCGGGCCAACCGGCATGGCCTCGTGGCCGGCGCCACCGGCACTGGCAAAACCGTGACGCTGCAGGTCATGGCCGAACAGTTTTCTGCCGCGGGCGTTCCCGTTTTCTGTGCTGATGTTAAGGGCGATCTGTCCGGCATCTGCGTCGCTGCAACCCCCGAGGGCAAAGGTCTCGAGAAAATCAACGAGCGGGTTGCCGCCATCGGGATGGACCCGATCACGTATCAGGCGGCCCCATGCATTTTCTGGGACATCTACGGCAAGCGCGGCCATCCGATCCGCGCGACCGTGTCTGAGATGGGCCCCCAGCTTCTTTCTCGCCTGCTCCAGCTCAACGAGACGCAGGAAGGCGTCGTCACGATCGCCTTCCAGTATGCCGACGACAACGACCTGCTGCTGCTCGACTTCAAGGATCTGCGTAGCCTGCTGACGCATGTTTCCACAATCGCTCCGGAAATTCAGCGTACCTACGGCAATGTCGCTGCCGCATCGATTGGCGCCGTACAGCGCCAGCTCCTGATGCTCGAGCGGGAAGGCGCGGAGACATTTTTTGGCGAACCCGCGTTGGAGCTGACCGACTTCATGCGGGTCGGCGCCGACGGTCGCGGCTATATAAATGTGCTGGACGCCACGACGCTGATCAACTCGCCGCGCCTTTATTCCACTTTCCTGCTTTGGCTGCTGGCCGAACTGTTCGAGCAACTTCCCGAGGTGGGTGATCCTGAAAAGCCCAAGCTCGTCTTTTTCTTCGACGAAGCCCACCTCCTGTTCAACGACGCGCCCAAGGCGCTGGTCGACAAGATCGAGCAGGTTGTCCGGCTGATCCGATCGAAAGGCGTCGGTGTGTATTTCGTCACGCAGAACCCGCGCGATTTGCCAGAGAACGTGCTCGCTCAGCTCGGTTGCCGGGTCCAGCATGCTCTGCGCGCCTATACGCCAACCGAGCGCAAGGGCGTGAAGGCAGCCGCCCAGAGCTTCCGCCCCAACCCGAACCTCGACACCGAAACAGCGATCACGGAACTTGGAACGGGCGAGGCCCTGGTTTCTTCGCTTGACGCCAAGGGCGCCCCCACCGTGGTTGAGCGGACATTGATCCGCCCCCCCGCATCGCGTCTCGGCCCGGCGACCGACGTAGAAAGAGCGGCTGTGCAGGCGGTAAGTCCGGTGGCGATGAAATACGACACCACAATCGATCGTGAGTCGGCCTACGAGATCCTGACGGGCCGCGAAGCGGTCGCCGCCAAGGAAGCCGAAACGCTTGCGAAGCAGCAGAAGGCCGAGGCTGAAGCGGCCAAGGCGCGTCGCGAAGCCGCAAAGGCCGCGCCGAAAGCTGTTCCACGTGCGCCAGCTTCAAAAGCGCCTGCGCCCCGTAAATCAACGCGCCAGACGCCGACGGAGGCTGCCACCAGCACCTTCATGCGCACGGCCACGCGCGAACTTACCAAGTTCGTGTTCCGCGGCATGTTCGGCAACCGGAAGCGCTAGCCGGCCATGTGCGGAAAGTTCACTCAGCTGGTGGCATGGGAAGATGCTCTCGTCTTCTTCTCCGGGCTGATGGAGCCGACGCCAGACGAAGCGCCGGTGGTTTTCGCGACCCCCATGCGGTCGGCGTGGATCATGCGTCTGGACGAGGCGGGCAAACGCGAGCGCGTGAAAATGCGCTGGGGTTTCTCCAACCCCGGATCGGAAGCCTTCAAGCCCGACCACATGCACGCCCGCAGCGAGACGATCGACAGCAAGCCCACATTCTCGGAGTCCTTCTCTGAGCGCCGCGGCATACTGATGGTCGATACCTTCAATGAAGGTGAGGAACAGCCAAGCGGCAAGACCAAGCAATGGGTTGTTCGTCCGAATGACCGGAAACCCATTGCGATTGCTGTGATCTGGCAAGAGTGGGAAGGCGATGCCGGTTCCATCTCGTGCTTCGTTCAGGCGACCGTGCCCGCCAATGCGCTCATCTCGAAAATAACCGACCGCATGCTTGCGGTCATCAATCCAGAAGATTGGCCTGTATGGCTCGGCGAGCGCGACGCACCATTGAGGGACGTGAAGGCGCTCCTCCACACACTTGAGGATGAGGGCAAATGGGAGATGACGGAGCAGGCTGCATCGAAGCCTGCGAAGGCGAAGCCGCAGATGGATCTCTTCTGATGTTCGTTCGCTGAACATCATCGCGATCTGCGCGCCGCAAAAAAAATCTCGAAAAAGTTTTCTGGAAGTCGCGTGAGCGCGATTCTGGAAACTTCGCGTTCAGCTTCTCGATGCAGTTTGCACTCCATCAGATCAACACGGCGAGCACGAACGCGTCGCCGGTTCAACAAAGAAGCAGGAGTGCAGAATGCCTACCTCGAAAAAGAAGACGCCGAAGAAGTCGACCGCCAAAATCATCGCCATGCCCGTGCCGATGCCATCCGCTCCGATGCCGAGTGCATCGGTGGCGACGGTGATCCCGATGCGCCCGGCGCCCATGGCCGCCAAGCATGCGGTGAAAAAGAAAGCGGCGAAGAAGGCGCGCAAGGTTGTCGCCAAAGCGGTGGCAAAGCGCATGACGAAAAAGCCCGCTCCGAAGAAGATGGCCGCGGCTTCTGTGAAGAAGCCCGCTCGTCAGGTCGCGAAGAACAAGAAGTAAGCGTCAACCGAACCTTTCGATGATCCAACGGCGCGACCTTCACGGTCGCGCCGTTTGCATTTCCAGCTGTGCCGCTGGTCGTAATTCACAGACTCCCACAAAAGTGTTCTTGAAATGTTCGCATCGTTTTGCTAGCAATGCGTCGTTGGGTTCCAGAAGACTGGAAATGGGGGCGGGCCGTGATCAGCCGCATCACCACGTTTGCGTTCGAGGGTGTGGAGGCGCGCCCGATCGACGTGCAAGTGCAGCTTTCCGGCGGCGCAAACGCTTTCAATATTGTAGGTCTCCCGGACAAGGCAGTAGGCGAAAGCCGCGAGCGGGTGAGGGCAGCCTTTACGGCGCTGGGTCTTTCGCTTCCGCCTGAGCGCACGACCGTCAATCTGGCGCCTGCGGACCTGCCCAAGGAAGGCAGCCATTACGATCTTGCGATCGCGCTTGCGATACTTGCTGCGATTGGCGCGATCCCGCGCGACAGTCTCGAAGGCGTCGCCGCGATCGGTGAGCTTGCGCTCGATGGCGCGCTCGCCAGCACGGCGGGTGCGCTCCCCGCTGCGATGGCGGCTGAAGGCATGGAGATGGCGCTGGTTTGCCCCGCAGTTTGTGGCGCGGAAGCGGCATGGTCTGGCGGAACCGTGCTTGCGGCCCCGACGCTCATAGCGCTGGTGAATCACTTCAACGGGTCTCGTCCGATCATGCCGGCGAAATCCGGTCCGCTGGCGGATGCAGCGCCCGTGCCGGATTTGCGCGATGTGAAGGGTCAGGAAGGCGCCAAGCGTGCGCTTGAGATCGCCGCGGCTGGCGGACACAACCTCTTGATGATCGGACCGCCTGGTTCGGGCAAATCGATGCTGGCGCAGCGTCTGCCGGGGCTCCTCCCTCCGCTGTCGGCGCGTGAGTTACTTGAGGTCAGTCAGGTCCATTCCATTGCCGGTCTGCTCGAACGTGGACGGCTTTCACGCGCCCGCCCGTTTCGTGCGCCGCACCATTCGGCCTCCATGGCGGCAATGGTCGGCGGCGGCATCAAGGCCAAGCCGGGCGAAGCGTCGATGGCGCATCACGGCGTGCTGTTCCTGGATGAACTTCCCGAATTCACGGCGCAGGTGCTCGATAGTCTGAGGCAACCGCTCGAGAACGGCGAAGCGGTGATTTCGCGCGCCAATCGGCATGTTCGGTATCCCTCGCGCTTCCAGCTTGTTGCTGCAGCAAACCCCTGCAAGTGCGGAGGCGGGGCAGGCGCCTTCGCCTGCCGAAAAGGGCCGGCTTGCCAAGCGAACTACTTCTCGCGCATCTCCGGCCCCTTCCTCGACCGTATCGACCTCTTCGTTGATGTGGCGCCGGTCACTGCGACCGACTTGACGCTGCCGCCTCCCGTCGAAGGCACTGCAGAAGCTGCGGCCCGCGTCGCGATCGCCCGCGATCGCCAGATGAAACGCTATGGCGAAGCTCCTGGAAGTCGTCGCCCTGTCAATGCCGATGCGCCGTCATCTGATATCGACAGCCTGTGTGCGCTGGATGCCAATGCTCGCGCGCTTGTTGCGAAGGCGGCCGAGCAACTCTCGCTCTCGGCCCGCGCCTATCATCGCATCCTCAAAGTTGCGCGCACCATTGCAGACCTTGATGGCGCGGGCAGCGTCGCGCGTGTTCACGCGGCAGAAGCTCTGACCTATCGTTTTCGCCCGGCCACGCCCGCCATGCCTGGCCGTCAGGGCGCTGCGTCGGGTCTCGCGTTTTGATGCAAAATGCCCGCGTGAGAGGGCTTTTCCTGCGCGATGGGCGCTTGCGTTAATCCTCTGGTCAGTGCGGCGCCTACAGTGTCCAGGCCATGACTCAGGCCGCCGATAGCAACGAAATCAAAGCCACAGAAGCTGTCGCAGGCGAGGTTCTGTCAGCTGCTGCGCGCGGGTGGCCGGGTGCTGCTCTTTCCGTGGGCCCGAATGGTGTTGTTATGGCTGCTAGCCCTCTGTCCGGCCTGATGACCGGCATGAAGGCGCCGTTCGATCTTCCCGCAGCGCCGATCGCTTCGCAGATCGTCGACAGGGCGGGCCGCCACTGGCGAGTATCGGCGCCGGTTGCGGGCGTGCGTCTCGCCACGGCTGATCTTCGCGAAGAGCCGGATGCTGCACACCGTTTCACGGCAGCCGTCAGTCATGAAATCCGCACGCCGCTCAACGGCATTCTCGGTATGGCTGCGCTGCTGGAGGAGGGCGAGCTTTCCGCCTCGCAGCGCGACTATACCAACGCCATCCGCAAGTCCGGCGCGCGCCTCCTTGATCTTCTCAACAACGTGCTCGATTTTTCACGCATGGAAGCCGGCGACATTCCGCTGGATGCCGCTCCGTTCGACCCATCGGATCTCGTGCAGGATGTGGCTGAGCTTCTTGCGCCCCGCGCGCACTCAACGGGTCTCGATATTGCCGCCATCGTTCACCCCGACTTGCCGCAACGCATGGTTGGTGATGCCGGTCGTCTGCGGCAGATCCTGTTCAATCTCGCAGGCAATGCCGTGAAGTTCACAGAGACGGGCTCGGTCTTGATCGAGGCCCGTCCAGGTGAAGGTGGCAAAGGTCTCGAACTTGTGGTCCGCGACACCGGTGCAGGCGTTCCCGAGCACGCTCGCGCGAGACTGTTCGATGCATTCAGTCAGGTGAGCGCTGCGGATGCACGTCGCGATGGTGGTGTTGGCCTCGGCCTTGCCATTGTCGCCCGGCTTGTCGCGGCGATGAAGGGGAGGGTGAGCCTCTCCTCATCCTACGGTCATGGCGCCATGTTTGTGGTCGAACTGCCGCTGGAGGCCGGCCCGCAGCCTGCTGCCGCTGTTCGGGCTCGCGCCCGTCGCCCGCTTCATGTTGCTCTTGATCTTCCGCCAGCGTCGCGTCTCGCGATTGTTGCCGCGCTCGCACACGGGAATGCGCACCTGGTCAACAACACTGGCGAGGCCGATCTCGTCATTCTGGATGCAGCCCTTCCTCCCGCACAGATCGAGGCCGTTGCCCGCAGGAAGCGGACGCTGATCGTGTTGAGGCCCGGCGATCGATCTCGCCTCGAAACGTTCCGTGAGATGGGATGCGCTGGCTATCTGATCCGCCCGCTCCGCGCCGCGTCGATTGTTGAACGGGTCGGTCTCACATTGGCGGGCGCCGTTCAGTCGGAGCCACGAACCGAGATTTGTAAACCCGGCGAGGCCGGCTCTGTGCTGATTGCCGACGATAATGCTGTGAACGCACTTCTAGCCCGCAGCGCCCTTACTGCCGCCGGATTTCGCGTGGACACTGCCGGAACCGGGGCTGAAGCGCTGGAAAGAATGAGCGAAACCCTTTATTCCGTGATCTTCATGGATATCCGCATGCCTGTGATGGATGGCCTCGAGGCGACACGCCGCATTCGCGCGCTTGCCGGCCCCGCCTCGCAGACCCCCATCGTGGCGCTGACGGCGGATATCGATCCGGAGCTTGAAGAGAACTGCCGCAAGGCCGGCGTCTCGCAGCTTGCTGCCAAGCCCATCGATCCGCCGCGTCTGCGCGAGATCGCGATGCGCTGGGTCCAGTTTCGCCAGAAGGCTGCAGAATGACCAAGTCTATGCAGGGTGCGGACGGCAATAAGCCAACACCCCGCTGGCTGCGCGCGCTCAGGTCTCTCAAAGACCGGAAGATGCTGGCAATGCTGTTGCTGGCGCTGGCTGCGGGCATTCCCTATGGCGCTGTGCTCGGCACGCTGAATGCGTGGCTGACGGAGGAGGGCATCACGCCGGGTGAGATCGGTGTGCTTTCGGTCATCATCCTCGCCTATAGCTACAAATTCATCTGGTCGCCGGGGCTGCAGAAGGCGTCATTCCCGAAGATCGGGATTCCATTGCTGGAGAAGTTGGGGCCGCGGCGTGCGTGGTTGCTTACCATGCAGGTGATCATCGCCGTGTTGCTGGTGGCGCTGGCCTTTTCGCAACCGGCGAAATCCATCGCCTATGTGGCGATGATCGGTGTGCTGGTGGCGTTTGCTTCGGCGACGCACGACATCGTGCTGGACGCCTGGCGCATCGAAGTGGCGACGAGCGATGAGGACAAGGACATCATGTCCGCGCTCTATCAGTTCGGCTATCGCATCGCCGGGTTGTTCACTGGCCTGTTTGCGCTGATGCTGGCGGACCATATCGCGTGGTCGATCATCTATGGCCTGATCGCTGTCGGCATGATCGTGGCGACGATCGGCACGTTTGTAGCGCCAGAGCCGGATCATGCGGCCGAGCAGGCGAACGGTCGCGACAAGCGGCCGACATTTGCGGGCGGCTTGTCGCGCGACATGATCCGCTATTCGGTCGGCGCCGTAGCGCTGGGCTGGGCGATCGCGATCTTCCTGATCGGCGCGTTCACCGTGGGGTCGCTGACCTCGACGCCGCCGCCAAGTGCATCGAAGTTCACGCTGGAACAAGGGCCGCTCATTGTCTTTCTTTCGGTAATCATGCCGGGTCTGGTGGCAGCCTGGCTGCTGCGTCGTTCGCCGACTACAGCTCCGCACAGGGAGCCGACGGGCGGAAGGCTCAACAAGGTAACGGACGCACTGTTCCACACGGTGCTCGATCCGTTGATGGACTTGGTACAAAGGCTGAAATGGGCGGCGGTGCTGATCCTGGTGCTGGTGCTGTCCTACCGCTTCGTGGATCTGATCTGGGGGAGCTTCGCCTATACTTTCTATCTCGGTGATCCAGCCGCCGGACTGACGAGCAATCCGGCGATCAGCCTCGGTGCGCTGGGGCATACGAATACCGATGTGGCGATTGCTTCGAAGACATTCGGAGTTCTGGCAACTGTTGCGGGTGCGGCGGCGGGCGGGGCGATGCTGCTGTTCATCGGACGATTGCCTTGCCTTGTGATCGGCGCGTTCTTGAGTGCGATCACTAATCTCCTGTTCGCGGATCTTGCTGCGGGTGGGGTGGGAATGAACGCATTCCTAGGTGCGACGGGAGTGGGCGGCGCGCTTGGCGCAACCGGGATGGATCCCGCGCTGTCGCGTCTCACTGTTGCGATCGCGATGGAGAACCTGGCGAGCGGGCTCGCGAGCGTGGCGTTCGTCGCCTACCTGACGTCGATCGTGAATCCGCGATTTGCAGCGGTTCAGTATGCGCTGCTGGCATCGTTGACCATGCTGATCGGCTCGCTGGGGCGCGTGCCGATGGGCGAGTTCATCGACACCAATGGCTTCCACAGCTTCTTCGTGCTGACGGCCTGGCTTGGCATGATTGCTGTTGTGCTGAGCGCGGCGGAGTGGTGGCGGCAGGCCAGCCAGCCGAAGCCTGTTGAGACGGGCACTACCCCGCAGCCCGCGGAATAGGTCTTCCCGCCAGACGCGCCGCTGATGCAGCGCGCGGTCGGGTAAGGGCCCGGCGGTCCAGAGCTCAGCCGTTCGTGTTGTACGCGGCGAACGCTGCGAGGTTCACGATGTCCTGCGCCGTCGCATCGAGTTGAGCGATTTGCACCGAGGATTTAAGTCCGACCAGCAACGGACCAATCACGGTCGCGCCGCCAAGGGCTGCTGCAAGGCGCGTGGAAATGGCGGCCGAGTGAATGGCAGGCATCACCAGCACGTTTGCCGGACCCGTCAGGCGGCAGAACGGATAGAGGCGGCGCGCTTCGGGGTTGAGGGCGACATCAACTGCCATCTCGCCATCATACTCGAAGCCCACATCGCCCTTCGCATCAAGCAGGGCGACTGCATCACGCACTTTCGCCATGCGTTCGCCCGGCGGGTTGCCGAAGGTTGAGTAGGACAGGAAAGCCAGGCGCGGTGTGAAGCCGAGCTTCAGTGCAGCTTTCGCAGCAGACAGGGCGATCTCGGCCAGATCCTTCGCGTCGGGCATTTCGGTAACGCTGGTGTCGGCAATCAGCATCGGGCCGGTCTTGCCGATGATGATCGACACGCCGATCGGCCGCACGTCCTCGCGCTCGTCGACCGCCAGGAGCACGTCCGAGATCGACGTGGCGTAGTTGCGCGTGACGCCGGTCACCATGCCGTCGGCCTGGCCCAGCGCCACCATGGTCGCGGCAAAAACGTTGCGGTCCTGGTTGATCAGGCGCTGCGCATCACGCTGCAGATAACCGCTGCGCTGAAGGCGCTTGTAGAGATAGGCCGTCATCGTCTCGTTCTGGTCGGAAACGCGGGCATTGACGATCGCAATCTCGCCGGCCGGAATCCCGAGCAGCTGCATGTTGCGCGTCACTTGCTCGTCGCGGCCGACAAGGATCGGCTCGCCCAGTTCCTGTGTTTTGAACTGCCAGGCAGCGCGGATCACGGCGGGTTCCTCGCCCTCCGCGAATACGATCCGCTTACGTTTGTCCTCGCGGCGAACGGTGCCGTAAATGCGTTGCAGGAAGCCCGCCGCGGGGTTGAGGCGCTGCGCGAGGCTGTCGCGATAGGCGTCCATGTCCGTGATCGGCTTGCGTGCGACGCCAGTATCCATCGCGGCCTGCGCGACAAGTGGCGGCACGTACCAGATGAGGCGCGGATCGAACGGGGCGGGGATGATGTAATCGGGTCCGAACGTCGGGCGCGCGCCGGCATAGGCGGCGGCTACTTCATCCGGCACGTCCTCGCGCGCCAGTTGGGCAAGGGCCTTGGCTGCGGCGACCTTCATCTCTTCGTTGATCGTGCGCGCGCGCACGTCGAGCGCGCCGCGGAAAATATAGGGGAAGCCCAGCACGTTGTTGATCTGGTTCGGATAGTCAGAGCGGCCTGTGGCGATAATCGCATCCGAACGAACTTCGCGAATGTCTTCCGGCGTAATCTCCGGGTCCGGGTTCGCCATCGGGAAGATCATGGGGTTCTTGGCCATGGACTTCACCATGTCTTTCGACACCGTGCCCTTGGCCGACAATCCCATGAACACGTCCGCGCCTTCGAAGGCTTCAGCCAGCGTCCGCTTCTTGGTTTTCACCGCGAAGCCGGATTTGAACTGGTCCATACCTTCGGTGCGGCCCTCATAGATGACGCCCTGGCGATCAACCATCAGGATATTGTCGCGTTTGACGCCGAGATGACGGATCAGGCCGGCAACCGAAAGGCCCGCCGCGCCTGCGCCGGAAATGACAACCTTCACGTCTGACAGCTTACGGCCCGTGATTTCACACGCATTGATCAGGCCGGCCGTGGCGATGATCGCAGTGCCATGCTGGTCGTCGTGGAAAACCGGGATATCGAGCTTCTCGCGCAGCTCGCTTTCGATGATGAAGCACTCGGGCGCCTTGATGTCCTCAAGGTTGATGCCGCCCCAGGTGGCCCCGATCGCGCGAACGCAATCGATAAATTTCTGCGGATCTTTCTCGTCCACCTCGATGTCGATCGAATCGACGTCAGCGAACCGCTTGAACAGAACCGACTTGCCTTCCATGACCGGCTTGGACGCCATTGGTCCCAGATCACCGAGGCCGAGGATCGCCGTGCCGTTGGTGATCACGGCCACCATGTTGCCCTTGGAAGTGTAGTCATAGACGAGGCTCGGGTCCTTCGCGATTGCGAGCACCGGCACGGCCACGCCAGGCGAATAGGCCAGCGACAGGTCCTTCTGCGTCGCCATAGGCTTGGTGGGCGTTACCGACAGCTTTCCGGGCTGCGGATAGCGGTGGAAAGCCAGGGCTTCTTCGTCGGTAAGGCTGGGGCGTTTGGAGGTCATGTAGTGGTTTGGGGCTTTTGCACTTGAGGGCGAACGCGTGGGTCACTAGGCAGGGGCCTCGCCAGCGAAGTCAAAGCCGGGCGAGACAGGCGGGCATTCAGCCGTAATCGAGGTTCGAATCAAGCGTGAAGGGGCCTGAATCCACCGTCACGGGGCAAGAAGTTTCCCCAACGCCGCCCTCAACCGAGGGCGCGACGCCATTTATGGCCCAATATCTGGAAATGAAGCGCAATCATCCCGATGCGATGCTGTTCTTCCGTATGGGCGATTTCTACGAGTTGTTCTTCGACGATGCGATCCTCGCCGGCCAGGCGCTGGGAATCACCCAGACCTTCCGGGGCCAGCACAATGGTCAACCAATCCCCATGGCGGGCGTCCCCTATCACGCTGCCGAAGGCTATCTCGCCCGTCTGATCAAGGCCGGCTACCGCGTCGCGGTGTGCGAGCAGACCGAAGACCCCGCCGAAGCAAAGAAGCGTGGCTCCAAGGCGGTTGTTCGGCGCGAGATCGTCCGCGTGGTCACCCCCGGCACGATCACCGAGGAGTCGTTGCTGGAGGCGCGCTCCGCCAACAGCCTTGCTGCAATCGGCATCGCTGGGGGAGGGCGCGAGGCAGCGCTGGCCATCGCCGATGTCTCGACCGGGCGCTTCGAGGTTTTCAGTCTGGCGCCGAATGTTCTTGAAGATGTTCTCTCGGCCGTGGGGCCGCGGGAAGTGTTGGTCGCCGACAGTGTCATGTCTCACCCTGACGTTGCCCGTGCCGTGCAGGGCCTGACGCTCACGCCGCGTCCAGATGCCCGCGCCGATGCGAAGATTGGCGAGCGGTTGATGAAGGCCGCCTTTGGCGTATCGACGCTTGATGGTTTCGGAACATTCTCGCGCGCGGAATTGATCGCGTGTGCCCTGCTGTTTGATTATCTCGCCCTTACGCAGGCCGGGGGGCAGGCCCGGCTTGATCCGCCGCTTCGTTCTGCCCCCGATGCTTTCCTCGCGATTGACCCAGCCACGCGCGCGAGCCTGGAAATCGAACGGTCTTCGCGCGGCCAGCGCCAGGGTTCACTCGTCGGTTCCATCGATCGAACGGTTACGGCCGCCGGTGCGCGCCTGCTGGCTTTCCGTCTTGGCCGCCCGTCACGCGATGCCGCAGAGATCGAGCGTCGGCTCGACGGGGTTGCGTTCTTTCTTGATGCATCCGAGCGTCGCGAGTTTGCGCGTGATGCCCTGAAGCGAGCCAGTGATCTCGAACGTTCGCGTATGCGCCTGTCGCTGCGTCGCGGAGGCCCCCGCGATCTGGCCGCGCTGGCCGCCTGCCTGTCAGTTGGTGAACAGATATGCGCCGATGTGTCGTCGCAGGATGATCCGCCAGAGGAGATCGCGTCCGCCTGCGCAGCGCTGACACTGGCCGACAAGCCAAAGCTTGCCGCGTTCGCCCAGCAAGTTGCTGCGGCGCTTGCGCGCGAGCTTCCGGTGCAGGTGCGCGACGGCGGGTTCATCGCGCAGGGTTACGACCCGTCGCTCGATGAAACACGCACACTCAAGGAGGATGCGCGCGGCGTAATTGCGCGCCTTGAGGCCGAATACTCCAGTGAAACGGGCATTTCCGGCCTGCGCATCAAGCACAACAACGTGCTTGGCTATTTCATCGAGGTGAACGCCAGGCACGGTGATGCGCTGATGAAGCCGCCGCTCGCCGCCATGTTTATTCATCGCCAGACCATGGCCAACGCCATGCGTTTCTCAACGACACAACTGAGCGAGCTCGAAGCGAAGATCAGCCGTGCCGATGGCGAGGCGCTGGCGCGAGAGATGGATATCTTCAACCGTTTCGTTGCTGACGTCGATGCGCTCGGCCCCGAGCTCGCGATGGTTGCCGACGGTCTAGCCCGCCTCGACGTTGCAGCCGCGAATGCCGAGTGGGCGGCCGAGGCCTCCGCTGTGCGCCCCGAGATCGCCAGCACGCCTGTGTTCGAGACGGAAGGCGCGCGACACCCGGTTGTCGAGGCAGCCTTACGTGCGTCGGGGCAGGGCTTCACGGCAAATGACTGTCAGCTCGATGCAACCGGCGAGGCTGGCCCACGCCTGATGTTGATCACCGGCCCGAACATGGCCGGTAAATCCACCTTCCTCCGGCAAAACGTGCTGCTTGCCATCCTCGCACAGGCCGGCTGCTACGTTCCCGCACGAAAGCTGCGGCTGGGCCTCGCGGATCGCATTTTCTCACGTGTCGGCGCCTCGGATGATCTGTCTCGCGGCCGGTCCACCTTCATGGTCGAGATGATCGAGACCGCCGCGATCCTCAACCAGGCGACGCCGAACTCCATCGTCATCCTCGACGAAGTCGGCCGTGGCACGTCGACATGGGATGGTCTCGCCATCGCGTGGGCGGCGGTCGAGCATCTGCATGAGATCAACAAGTGTCGCGCTTTGTTCGCCACGCATTATCACGAGCTTACCGGCCTCGCCGATACGCTGAACGCCTGCGCCAACGCCAGCTTGCGCGCGCAGGAGTGGGGAGGCGACCTGGTCTTCCTGCATGAAGTGAAGCCGGGCCCCGCTGACCGCTCCTACGGCGTACAGGTTGCGAAGCTTGCCGGTCTTCCAGCTGTCGCCGTCCGCCGCGCAGAGGCCGTGCTCAAGAAGCTCGAAGCCAAGGAAAGCGGGGCCAAGCGCCTGGAGGAGCTGCCGCTCTTTGCCTCTTTCGCTCCTTTGCCTGCCGAAGTGCGGAAGCCGTCCGAAGCAGACCGCCTTCTCACAGAGTTAGACCCCGACTCCCTGACGCCGCGCGAGGCGCTGGAACTGGTCTACAAACTCAAGAAACTGACCTAGCGCGGTTCGCCACATCGATGGTGAAAAACGCCACTCGCACGGCGAAAGACGCCGTGATTGCGTGAAGGATCAGGCAGCGATTGCAAAAAAATACAACAAAAACAGCGTAACAGAGGGTTAAGAAATCCTGGCACGCGGGTTGCAAACAAGTCTTCAACGGCGAGGCCCAATAGAAGGCGCAGCCGAAAAACAAGAAACGGAGACAAGAAAATGAACGGTCTGATCAAACAAACCTCGCTCGAAACCCTCAACTCCTTCGCCTCGTTCGCCATCGCCATCTCGGGCGTCGCCCTGATGCTCTACGTGATGGTCAACGGCCTCGGCAGCGGCATCGCCTAACGGGCATCCTCCCCAACCAAGAAGACGACCGGCGGGCACAAAGAAGGCGCTGCCGGAAACAAGAAACGGAGAACTACAATGAACGGTCTGATCAAACGCACGAAGCTCGACGGCGCCAATGATTTCGGCAGCCTCACCATCGCCCTCTTCAGTATTTCGGCTGTGCTCTACGTGATCGCGACGGCGTTCACCGGCGGCGGAGTGGCCTGAACCCACTCCCAAGCTGAAACGATCCAGCCAACGACCGGCCAGCCGCTCCCCCGGCTGGCCGGTTTTGCTTTAGCGCAGCAGCGCCTCGACGGCATCGATCGACTGCGTGCGGCGCTGTTCCGGCGTTCCCTGAATGCGGATGAATTTCACGCCGCGCGAGGCAAGCTCGCGCTCGCAAGCAAGATGAAATTTCCGCCGGTCCTCGGGGTCGCCAAAATAGCGCACGCCATCGTTCACCCACGGCAGGTCGATGTCGCAGAACAGGTAGAGATCAGGATAGTCGCTGTAATTGTCGAACCATGCGTCGCGTGATCCCGCCAGCGTATCCGACCACACGGCGGTCAGCACAGGGTCAGTGTCCTCTATCAGCACACGGTTGGCGCGCAGCGAGGCGGCTGCGACGCCGGCCAGGTGACCCATCACGATCTGGCGCATATCTTCGGGCGAAGAGGCATCCGCACCGAATGCTTCGGTGTGGAAGCGACCATACTCAGGTGCGACGACGGTATCGAAATGCCGCGCAAGTTGCGCCGATAGCGTCGTCTTGCCCGTCGATTCCGCGCCAAACAACGTCACGCGCCTGAGATAGTAGGGCCGCACGGTGGCCGGCAGGAAACGCCAGTGCGCGTAAGGGTTTTCGCGTATGGCGCGCCCCGAGACCGGAAAGGCCGTGCGCGCTTCATCGACGGGTACAAAACGCGCGCCGGCCTCTGCCGAAAGCCTTTGACCATAGGGTTCGGACGAGAACACCACATCGATTGGTTCCGGGTGATACCGCTGCAGCACGTCTTTCCAGATTGGCCAGAAATGCTCCGGGTCATCTGCCGGTTCCTGCGGCAGCGCTTCCTCGCAATGGATCACGCGTGCGCCGGGGAACATCTCCAGCATCCACCCAAGCCGGAGCTTCCCAGGGATGGGGTCGCGCGGGTCCGAACAGACGAGAATGGTGAGCTCATCGACATAGGCGCGCGCGAAGTCGCACAGATAGACATGCCCTGCGTGCGGCGGCATGAACTTGCCGAGCACAAAGCCACGCTTGGGTTTGGTCAGAAAGCTCATGCGCCTGCATCCGCGTTCGATCCGCCCTGAGCGGCGGCATAGCTGCGCAACTCCTTGCGCCATTCCCACCAGCCCCAGAACGCATTGAAAAAGAAGAACACGTAGAGCCCGGTGAACAACCACATGCCGGCATTGCCATAGAGCCACACCGACGCAACGTTCACGATCAGCCACACCAGCCACGTCTCGAGGTATTTTCGATCGAGCAGATATTGCGCCACGACGCTGACCGACAGGGTGATTGCGTCGGTGAAGGCGAGGTCAAAATCGGTGTAGGCGGTAAGCGCCCACGATCCGCCAGCCGCTACGACAATTGCAGCGATCACTGATGCGATGACATGACCGCGATTGGCGCTCTTGATGCGCGGTCGGCTACCCTTGTCGCCTCTGAGCCAGTACCACCAGCCATAGATCTGCACGAAGACAAAAAAGACCTGAAGCACGGCATTCGCCCAGAGCTTCTGTTGCGCCACCACGACAAAGAACAGCGCCGTCCCGACAATCCCCACCGGGAACTGCCACAGGTTCCGCTTCACCCCGAGGATGACGCAGGCCAAGGTGACCAGCGTGGCGGCAAGTTCAAGCGGATTGACGTCCAAGATCGGCCCCGGTTTTCCCCGTTCCGACCCTGCCGCGCCCGGGCCGGCCGGGCAACTGGTCTGGCCAAGGGCGGCATTCACGGTTCATTTTGACCATTCTGCGTGTCTTGGTCGCTCACCTGCGATCTGTTGCGCGCCGCCAAACAGGGCTAGAGAACCGGCATGATCGACGCCGAACCGGCTCCCGACCAGTCACAGCCCGCGCGCCCCGGCCAGCCCAAGCCGGGCCCGTGGCGTATTGCCGATATCGTCGACGGCCGGAAGCTGCGCATCCAGCTCACGGCTGCGGCCCTTGATAACGGCTCCGACCCCATCGCCCAACGCAAACGCGCCCTCGATCTGATTCACGCTGCCTTGTTTCGCGGCCGGATGATCGCCCAGGAAAGACTGGAGGAGGGCGCCGACGGCCTCGATACAGCGGGGCTGCTTTCAGCCGTGATGGATGAAGCGCTGTCCGCTCTCTACGATTTTACGGTCGTTCATATTTTCCGCGCCCACAATCCGACCGAGGCAGAGCGCATGGCGGTGGTGGCGGTTGGCGGTTACGGCCGCTCCGTGCTGGCCCCGTCCTCCGACGTCGATATTCTCTTCGTCCGTAACTACAAGCAGACCGCGTGGGCCGAGAGCGTCATTGAGTATATGCTCTATGCGCTGTGGGATATGGGCCTGAAGGTCGGCCACGCCTTCCGTACGATCGACGAATGCGTGAAGTTGTCGAAAGAGGACGTGACGATCCGTACGTCCATTCTCGACAAGCGCTTCCTGTTCGGCGATCGCGGTGTCTACGACAAGCTGGTTGAGCGTTTTCAGAAAGACGTGATTGCGGGACGGGGCGCGGAATTTGTCGCCGCCAAGTTGCAGGAACGTCACGACCGTCATGCGCGCGAAGGCGATAGCCGCTATCGCGTCGAACCTAATGTGAAGGACGGCAAGGGCGGCCTGCGTGATCTGCAGACGCTGTTCTGGCTCGCGAAATATATTCATGGCGGCAAGACGCTGCAGGAAGTGCTCGACAACTCCGCCTTCACGCCGGCCGACAAGGCCATCTTCTTGCGCGAAGGCCGCTTCCTCTGGACGGTGCGATGCCACCTCCATTTTCTCACTGGCCGTGGCGAGGAGCGTCTCTCCTTCGACCTGCAGCCCGAAATGGCGACGCGCATGGGCTATACCGGACGCCAGAACGTCAATGCAGTGGAGCGCTTCATGAAGCGCTATTTCCTCGCCGCGAAGGAAGTTGGTGCGCTGACGCGCATCCTCTGCGCCAAGCTGGAAGTTGACGAGAAGAAGCGACCCGGCGGCCGGGCGCGCTTTCTGGGGGGCGCTGCCGCGAAGCCGCTGAAGGAGCAGGGCTTTGCGATTGATGGCGGCCGTCTGACGATCACCGATCCGGAGATGTTCGTCTCCGACACGCGCAAGCTGATCCGTCTTTTCTGGATCGCGAACGAGCGGGATCTGGATATTCACCCCGAAGCGATGACAGCGGCGCGCCGCTCGCTATGGGCGCTCACGCGGCAGGCGCGCGTTGATGACGATTCCCGTTCGATGTTCCTCGACATTGTGTCGGGCAAGAACCACTCGAACCGCGTTCTGCCGCTGATGAATGAGGCAGGCGTGCTTGGCCGCTTTCTTCCCGAATTCGGCCGCATCGTCGGGCAGACGCAGTTCAACATGTACCACCACTTCACGGTGGACGAGCACACGTTGAAGGCGGTTGAAACCATACACGACATCGAGCGTGGCGCCGAAAAAGACCTCCACCCGTTGTCGACCGAACTCTTCCCGAAAATCCAGAATCGGCGCGCGCTCTACATGGCGATGCTCCTGCACGACACAGGCAAGGGCAAGGGCGACCAGCAGATCGAAGGCGCAAAGCAGGCGAGAGCCGCCGCGCTCCGTCTCGGCCTGCCGGAAGACGAAGCTGAGCTTGTTGCCTGGCTGGTCGGCAATCACCTCGAGATGAGTGACACGGCCCAGCGCCGCGATATCTCGGATCCACAGACCATCGCGAAATTCACCGAGCGTGTGGGCAACCTTGAACGACTTCGCCTTCTGTTGATCCTCACCGTCGCGGATATTCGTGCAGTTGGCCCCGGCGTCTGGAATGGCTGGAAGGGTCAGCTGCTGCGTGACCTCTACTATGCGACGGAAGCCGCTCTCCGCGGTGGCCGCACGGACGAAACCAGCGTTCGCAATCAGCTGGCCGATCGCGCCGAAGCTGCTCGCACGCTGCTCGCCGACCGCATCGGGCCAACCCCGCAGCTCGCCGCAATCGAAGCCGCCTACTGGACAAGCTTCGCGCCGGAGACGCAGGCTCGTCACGCTGCTGCGCTGGCAAAGAATGGCGGACAGCCCATTATTGTCGGGTCGAATGTCGATGCCGGACGATCCACAACCGAAATCATTGTGTCCGCCCCTGATCGCCCCGGCCTGTTCGCTGATCTTTGCGGCGCGTTGAGTGCGGCGGGCGCCAACATTGTCGCCGCGCACCTTTACGAGGCCGGCGACGATCGGGTGTTCGACGTTTTCGAGGTGCAGGACTCGCGCGGTCAGCCGCTTGGTTCAGATCACCCTCATGCGCTCGAACGCATCATCGCAGATCTGCGTACAGCAGCTGCCGGAGGCGAAGGTGTGAAGAAGCCGGGCAAGGCGCCAGCCGCCAGCCGCCGCCTTGCGGCTTTCATCATTTCGCCAACCGTGCTGATCGATCGCACCGCGTCGGCCGATTCCACTGTGATCGAAGTATCCGGCCGTGACCGTCCAGGCCTGCTTTACGATATTGCGCGTGAGCTGGCGGACGCGAAGCTGTCGATCCGCTCCGCTCACGTGGGCGCCTATGGCGAGCGCGTCCACGACGTCTTTTATGTCGAGCAACTTGCCGGCGGCGTTATGCCGGCCGAGATGGATGAAACACTTAGTAAGCGTCTTGAGGAGATTCTGCGCTCCCATTCGCCTACGGCGCCGCGCATTCCCGCCCACACTCTGGCGCGAGCGCCCGCTTCGTTCGATCGATAGTCGGAACCGCTCATGTCGCTAGTCCGCAACGTTTTCGTGCAGACCTTCTTCACGCTGGGAAGCCGGGTGCTCGGGTTTGCTCGCGATCTGGCGCTCAACGCACGCTTTGGCGGGCAGGGCCCGCTGATGGATTGCTGGGCGACAGCCCAGATGCTGCCAAACCTGTTCCGCCGCCTGTTTGCTGAAGGCGCGTTCGCGCAAGCTTTCGTGCCTGTCTTCGCCAGTTCCCGCGCCACTGACGGTCCTGCTGAAGCCGACAAGATCGCTTCCCAAGCCATGGCTTTCATCATCACTGTGGTCGCACTGGTTTGCATCGGCTTCGAGGTCGCCATGCCTTTGCTGATGCCGGCGCTGCTCTCTGCCTATATCGATGATCCAGACACGCTCGCCATTGCGACGCTGATGGCGCAGCTCACCATGCCTTATCTCGTATGCATGACGCTGGCGTCTCTGCTGTCGGGGGTTCTCAACACAATGGGGCGCTTCGCGCTCACCGCGGGCGCGCCAATTCTGTTGAACATCTGCACGCTCGTGCCGCTACTGCTGATCCCCGATCGCGACACTGCCGCGCTCGCCGCCGCTTCGGCTGTTACTGTATCCGGCGTTCTTCAATGCATCCTGCTGTGGTGGGGCGCCCGCAAGCTCGGCGTCGACCTGCGCATCGGCTTTCCGGTCGTGAGCAAGGGTGTTCAGCGCATGCTGGCCATCGCGGTTCCCGGCGCCATCGCGGGCGGCGCGCTGCAGGTCAACACACTCGTCACGCAGATGCTGTCTGGCTCCGATGAAGGCGCGCGCTCCGTCCTCTACAACTCCGACAGGCTCTATCAACTTCCTCTCGGCCTGATCGGCGTCGCCGTCGGTCTCGCCCTTGTGCCGCGTCTGACGCGTCACTTCACCGACAATGATCAGGCCGGTGCCGATCGCACCATGGACGACGGCATTGGTCTGTCGATGGCGTTCACGCTTCCAGCCGCCATCGCGTTGCTGGTGATGCCGTTCTTCATCATCGACGCCACTGTCACGCGTGGCGCTTTCACCAGCGTAGACGCGCAACGTACCGCTGAAGTCCTGCGCCAGTTTGCCTGGGGCGTTCCTGCCTTCGTTTTGCTGAAGGTTTTCACGCCGCCCTTCTTTGCCCGGCAGAAGACCAAGGTGCCGATGCAGTATTCGCTGATTTCGGTGGTCGTCACGATCGCGATCGGATCGACCTTGTGGTTCTGGTTGCCGACTGTCGGCGTTGACGGTGCGATCGGTCTTGGCATCGCCACCAGCACGTCTGCCTGGATCAACGTCTTCATGCTGGCGGGCACGCTGGCGCGAGACGGGGCGTACAAGATGGGCAGCCGGGTCTGGTCACGAATGCTCCGTCTAGGCCTCGCCACCGCCCTCATGGGCGCCTTCGCGGGCGTCTGCGCCTGGCAGTATCCGCTGTTGTCCCGCGTGTTCCTGCATAAGGAAATCGCGGTGTTGGTCGTCATTATCGCGGGTGTCGCGATATACGCCGCCGCGGCGCTCGCTTTCCGGGCGGTTTCGCTGTCCGAGATCAAGGGCTCGTTGCGCCGTGAAAAGGGCGCAGCCGGCGTCGCCTTGCCGGGAGGAGGCGAGGGCTGATAAAGCCCCGGCCCCGAGGACAAAGATCATGGCTGAGCAATCCCCCGTCGCCTACACAGGCCCGCAACGCGTCTTTTCAGGCGTGCAGCCGTCGGGAAGTCTGCACCTAGGCAACTATCTCGGCGCGCTGGTGAAGTTCGTCGCGATGCAGGATCAGATGCCCTGCATCTTCTGCGTGGTTGATCTCCACGCGATCACAGTGCCGCAGGATCCGAAGCTTCTCGCTGCGCAGACCCGCGAAATCGCAGCCGCCTACATCGCCTCCGGTATCGATCCGAAAAAGTCGATCATCTTTGCGCAATCCTCCGTGCTGGCTCACGCCGAGCTTGGCTGGATCTTCAATTGCGTTGCGCGCATGGGCTGGGTCGAGCGCATGACGCAGTTCAAGGACAAGTCATCCGGCAAGGACGCCGAGAACATTTCTGTCGGCCTGTTCGATTATCCGGTGCTGCAGGCGGCGGACATTCTTGCTTACAAGGCGACGCACGTGCCTGTGGGCGAGGATCAGAAGCAGCATCTCGAGCTGTCGCGCGATATCGCTGGCAAGTTCAATCGCGATTTCAACGCACCGGGTTTCTTCCCGCTGCCCGAGCCGATGTATCAGGGTCCCGGCGCGCGCATCATGTCGCTCAAGGACGGCTCAAAGAAGATGTCGAAGTCGGATCCTTCCGATGCCTCGCGCATCAACCTGCTCGATACCGCAGATGACATCGCCAAGAAGATCAAGCGCGCCACGTCTGATTCCGAGCCCCTTCCGTCCGAGGTAAAGGGTCTTGAGGGTCGCAACGAAGCAGCGAACCTTGTTGGCATCTATTCTGTTCTCGCTGGCAAGGCCGAAGCGGATGTCCTTGCCGAATTTGGCGGCAAGGGTTTTGGCGTGTTCAAGCCTGCGCTGGCCGATCTCGCTGTCGCCAAGCTCGGTCCGGTTGCCGATACCATGCGCCGTCTGATGGCTGATCCCGCCGAGGTCGACGCCATCCTTCGCGACGGTGGTGAGCGCGCCAACGCCATCGCTCAACCGGTGATGGAAGACGTCCGGCGCGTTGTCGGCTTCTGGCGTTCTTAGTGCCTGACGTGGCCGGCAATCCTCTGGGACCCTCTGGCACATTCCGTTCGACAGTCCGGCTTCCTATCTCATGACGATGCCAGGGAGGCTGGATTGAAGCGATTGATCGCCGCCATCGCGCTCGGCCTCGCGGCCTGCGGGCAGGGCGCTACGCCCCTCGCCGTCAGCGATACGTTGTACCGGCCACCATTGGGCATGTCGGGAATTGGCGTCGCCTATTTTTCGGTAACGTCCCCAATCGCTGATCGGATCGTTGGCGTGTCGTCGCCACAGGCCGAAAAGGTTGAAGCGCACACATCTGTGAACGAGGGCGGTCAGGCCTCAATGAAGCATCTGGCGGAGATCGAGCTTCCGGCTGGAAAGCCGGTCATTTTCGCACCTAACGGCATGCACCTGATGGTGTTTTCCCCGAAACCACTGGCGCCGGGCGCCACATTTCCGATTCAAATCGACCTACAATCCGGGCGCAGTGAAACGATTTGGTTCCATCCTGCGTTAGTCGGTCAGTAGGGCGTAGTAACTCCACATTAGCGAATATTGGGTTGAGGTTAATGACGGACCAATTCACGGTTCGCATCTGCCGGTAGCCGGGGCTGGGCGATGTCAGTTTTGAAGCTTCGCCGCGACATGGTCGTGGTCGACGAAGAGCCGGCTGACGCTGTCGCCGAGATCGAGAAGCCGTTTCCGCTTCGCAAGATCGAACCCGAAGACGCTGACGTTATCGAAGGCGAGTTGAGCGAACTCGCCGACGAAGGTGACGGCGAAGAGCATCACGAGAAATCTTTCTTCGGGCACGTGCGCTTCTGGTTCAATGCGGCAGTTATTGTTGCGGCTGTTGGCGCCTATCCGGCCATGGTTGTCGCCTCAAGCGATGTTGGCGACCGCAACATCGGCGGGGTGGTCAATCGCGCTGACTGGACGGCGCCCTGGGTGGGCGGTGTTTCCGCGCTGATGGAAAAACACTTCAACGAGCTCGGCTGGGCAGCCGATGCGCCCGGCTGGTCGCCAATGGCGCGCCTCACCGCCAAGCCGGCCTATCAGGCTGCAATGGCTGCAAGCCTTGGCGACTTCACCAAGCTCACCAATGCGCAGGCCGTAGCTGCTGATCGTGCCGATGCTGACCTTGAGGCGGCTTCAAGGCTTGTGTCATCGGCGTCCACAGGCATTCAGCTGCAGGCTGCGCGCGACGCGCTGATCAACTATGACCGCCGCCTGCGCCGGCGCGACGTGTCCAGCGTCTCGACGCAAAGCGAGGTTTCCGAACAGCTCGCTCTCCTGTCATCCTGGGCTACGACTAGCCAGGAAGAGGTCGCCGCCTCGGCCAAGAGTGTCGGCGGCAATCCGATCGATGAAGACGCTACACGCGCAGTCTACGCTGCGAAGGGTCGCGCCATGGTCGCCTTTACCATCCTCGACTCGCTGCAATGGCCAGAAACGCCGGCTGCCGCAAAAGCTCGCGAAGCTGCCTTGGACGCCTGGAAGTCCGCTGCGCAATTTCATCCGCTGATCGTTCTCAACGGCGACCCTGATGGCTCGCTGTTCGGCAACCATGCCACGTCGATGGGTTTCCTGCTCGGCCAGGCCCAGAAAGCCACGAACGATTTCCTAGCGACATTTGGGGCGGCCGCTCCGCAAGGGCCTGTCGCCGCTGCGCCAGCTGTTGCGGTAAGCCCCGCATCCGGCGCGTCGAAGTAGACGCCAGTCGCGCCGCCGGTCTTGACCGGGCGGGCGTGGCAGCGCCTCATGCCAATATGACCGATATTTCACGAAAATTTCTGGCGGTCTCCGACGAGACCGAGGAGTGCCTCAAGGCGCTGGTCTTTGCTGCGATGCGTGCGAAGGCCGTCAGCGCGAGCTTGGTCATTCTGCGTTGCGCGGAGAATCCCGGGCTCGGCGGCTGGATCGGCCTCGACAAGGACATCAGCCAGGACGCCATGGATTCCGCGCGCCTGAAGGCCACGCGTCACGCAGATGCGGTCGAGAGCCGAGTCGGGGTCAGGGCCGAACTGGTCATCAGCGATGACGACCCGGTCGACGCCATCCGCAAGCTGGTTGACCGGGATCCGTCGATAAAAGTGCTGATTTTGGCCGCCAGCATGGGACGCAGCCCCGGCCCGCTGGTTTCGCGCCTCGCGAAGGGCAAGCGCATCGCCGCTCGCCCGATAGCCGTAACGGTCATCCCCGGCGACGTGACGGATGCCCAGTTGGGCGAAATCGGCGGCTTTGCGGGCTAACGCCTGATTGCATGCAAGGCAGGTTAGGCCCATCTAGCGGGTAGAAGCAGGCGAAACCCATGTTCATCCAGACTCAGCCGACGCCGAACCCGGCCACGCTCAAATTCCTTCCTGGCCGCGACGTGTCGCCGGCCACGCCCTACGAGTTTGTCTCGCTCGATGAAGCCGCCGCGTCGCCGCTCGCGTCTGCGCTGTTCGGCATCAATGGCGTGAAGACTGTCTTCCTCGGCTCCGACTTCGTCTCGATTACCAAGACTGACGATGCCGACTGGGCTGTTCTCAAGCCGCAGGCGCTCGCGGCCATCATGGACCATTTCGTTTCGGGCGCGCCGGTGATCGCTGATGTGGCTAAAGCCGAAGCCCCCGCGATCGAGGACGATATCGCCTATGACGGCGAAACCGCCGAGATCGTGGCCGAGATCAAGGAGCTGATCGCCACGCGTGTTCGCCCTGCCGTCGCCAATGATGGCGGCGACATCATTTTCAAGCGCTTCGACGTTGATACCGGCATCGTCCATCTGTCCATGCGCGGCGCTTGCTCCGGCTGTCCATCCTCCACGCTTACGCTGAAGCAGGGCGTCGAAAATCTGCTGCGCCACTATGTGCCGGAGGTTACGGCCGTCGAGGCGGCAGCCTGATGGGCAAGCCGCTCGGGGATGCCGCGCTCGACCAGCTGTTCCGCGCCGCCCGCACGCGTCGCGGTTGGACCGACGAGGAAACGCCGGAAGTCCTGATCCGCGCGACCTATGATCTCGCGAAGATTGCGCCGACCGCGTCGAACATCTCGCCGGGCCGCTTTCTCTTCGTGCGGTCGAAAGAAGCCAAGGCGCGCCTCGAACCTCATCTGGACGAGGGCAATCGCAAACAGACGATGGCCGCGCCCTTTACCGCGATCGTCGCCTATGATCTCGCCTTCGCAGATCATCTCGGCAAGCTGATCCCTCACGCTCCCACGGCAAAGGAATGGTTCGCTGATCCTGCCAACGCCGAGTGGAATGCCATTCAATCCGGCACGCTCATGGGCGCCTATCTGCTCATTGCAGCCCGTTCGCTTGGTCTCGATTGCGGGCCGATGAACGGGTTCCGCCGTGATGGGGTGGACAAGGAGTTCTTTGCTTCCGACCCAACTATGAAGTCGTGGCGCTCCAATTTTCTCATCAATATCGGGCATGGCGACGACACACGGCTCCGGCTCCGGCCCCGCGCACCGCGCCTGGATTTCGACGAAGCATGTCGCATCCTTTGACGCCGACAGGGTGCAGCGCGTAAGAGCCCCGTCATGCTGACACTGGGCATCAACACAGTCTCCGACGCCTGCGAAGCCGCGCTGATCCGCGATGGCGTCGTCATCGCGGAACTTTCGGAGCCCATGCAGCAAGGTCACGATGCGCGCCTTGCGCCGGTCGTCGAGAAGCTCATGCGCGACAGCGCCACGTCCTTCGGCGATCTCGATCGTATTGCCATCGTCGTCGGCCCCGGGTCCTTTACGGGTGTCCGCGTCGGCGTTGCCTTCGCCCGCGGCCTCGCCCTGTCGCTCGACAAGCCGGCCGTGGGCGTCACCAGTCTCGAAGCCCTCGATGCCTTGCCAGGCGAAGGCCGTGTGCTCGGCCTGCTTCCCGCAAAGCGCCGTCCGCCGGAGCGCACCTGGTGGGGGCAGATCATCGATCGGGGCAGGGGCGTAGCCGAGCCATTCGAGACAGGGACGACAGAGCTGCAATCGCTGGCATCCGATATGGATGCCCTCTGCGGCGGCCTCGCGGATGTTCCTGACCTCGGCCCCAGCCGTGTACCCGCCACGCCTACCGCAAAGGCCGCCGCCTTGTTTGTTGGGCGCTTGCCCGACGGCGAATTGCCACCTCCGCGACCCGTCTATGTCCGCGAACCGGACGCCACGCCTATGCGCCCGGTCGGCCAATGAGCCTGCGTCCCGCGGTTCTGTCGGATACAGCCGACCTTTCCCGTCTGCACACCGCCTCATTTGACGATGGCTGGACTCATGACGATTTCGCGACCTGGCTCTCGCGGGTGGAAGCCATGGCTGTCATCGGCGGTGAGCGCGAGGCAGTCGCATTCGGGCTTGCTCTTGCTGCGGGCGCCGATGCGGAATTGCTCACCATCGCCACCGATCCTGACGGACGCCGCGCCGGCTGGGGCAGGCAAATTTTCCACGCACTGGACGCCGAAGCGCTGAATCGCGGCCTTGAACGATGGGTTCTGGAGGTTGCTCGCAACAATCTTCCCGCCATCGGCCTCTACAAATCCGCCGGATTCGTGGAAATCGGCGTCAGGAAAGCCTATTATCGTACCCGGGACGGGCGAGTGGATGCTCTCGTCATGTCCCGGAAGGTTGGGCCAGTCAGTGGACATAAAGGCGCCTGACCCGCATATGTGCCTCGCGCTCCGGCTTCCCCCGGATCGCTTCACGGAGAAGGTCCGATGATCGAGCAAAGGTGTGTCGAGAAAGGTCTGAGAATGACCGAGCAGCGTCGCGTGATCGCGCGCGTGCTGTCGACGGCTGCCGACCACCCCGATGCCGAAGAGCTGCACCGGCGCGCCGCTGCAATCGATTCCAACATTTCGCTGGCCACGGTCTACCGTACCGTGAAACTGTTCGAGGATTCGGGCATCATCGAGCGCCACGATTTCCGCGATGGTCGCTCCCGCTACGAGGAATCGCCGGATGAGCACCACGATCACCTGATCGACGCCAAGTCGGGCAGGGTTGTGGAATTCAAGTCGGACGAGATCGAGAAGCTGCAGATCGAGATCGCGCGCAAGCTCGGCTATCGCCTGATCGATCACCGCCTCGAACTCTATGGCGTTCCTCTGAACGAGGACGAGAAGAAGTAAGCCGCATGGCTGACACCTCCCAGAAGCCCAACACCAAGGGCCTCTATATCAAGACCTACGGTTGCCAGGCCAACGTCTACGACTCCGAAAGGATGCGGGATGTGCTGAAGCCGTTGGGCTATGCGCCGGTGGATTCGCCGGAGGCGGCAGAGCTGGTCGTGATCAACACCTGCCACATCCGCGAGAAGGCGACGGAGAAGGTTTTCTCTGAGCTTGGCCGTCTGCGAGATCTGAAACAGGCAAACGGCGGCACGCTCCGCATCGCGGTTGCCGGCTGCGTGGCTCAGGCCGAGGGCGAAGAGATCATGCGCCGCGAGCCTGCGGTCGACATGGTCGTCGGCCCGCAATCCTATCATCGCCTGCCGGAAATGATCGCACGTCTGTCGCGCAAGACAGGCGACGTGCTCGAAACGGATTTCGCCGCCGAGGAAAAATTCGACGCTCTGCCCAAGACGCGCGACGTGTCCGGCGCCTCTGCCTTTCTCGCGGTGCAGGAAGGTTGCGATAAATTCTGCACCTTCTGCGTCGTGCCTTACACGCGCGGCGCCGAGTTTTCGCGCGGCGCGGATGCTATCATCGCCGAGGCGCGCGAGCTGGCGCGTCAGGGTGTGAAAGAGATCGTCCTCATCGGTCAGAACGTGAATGCCTGGCACGGCGCCGCCCCCGCGCACGACGGCCGGGGAGGCGAGTGGGGTCTTGGCGACCTGATCCGCCACGTCGCCAAAATCGGCGGCGTCGAGCGTATCCGCTATACCACCTCGCATCCGCGCGACATGGCGGATGACCTGCTTGGGGCGCACCGCGACGTCGAACAGCTCGCGCCCTTCCTGCACCTTCCCGTGCAGGCGGGTTCAGACCGCATCCTAAAAGCCATGAACCGCCAGCATACGGCGGCGGATTATCTGCGCATCATCGAGCGCGCACGGGCCGCACGTCCGGACATTGCCTTCGCCTCTGATTTCATCGTCGGCTTTCCCGGCGAAAGTGATGCTGATTTCGAGGCGACCCTCCAGCTGGTTCGTGATGTCGGCTTTGCGCAGGCCTATTCGTTCAAATATTCTCCGCGCCCCGGCACGCCTGCCGCCGGCATGCAGCTTCAGGTCGCCGAGGCGATAAAGGACGAGCGGCTTGCCCGCCTCCAGTCGCTTCTCAACGCGCAGGCGCAGGCGTTCAACGACGCAACGATCGGTCGCAAGATCAGCGTGCTGTTCTCGCGCGATGGTCGTCGCGATGGTCAGGCGCTGGGCTATTCGCCTTACATGCAGTCGGTACACGTCGATGGCGGCGCGCACATGACGGGCCGTATGGCAGAGATCGAGATTGTCGGGGCCACAATGACAAGCCTGAAGGGTCGGCTTGTCGCAGCAACGGCAGAGGCGACCGCTTGAGCGTCAAACCAAAATCCGCGCGCACCAATCGCGTCACTGTCCCGATCGCTGATCCCAAGATGTTGCGTGACATCTGCGGACCCGCGCATGCCCACCTGCAACTGCTCGAGCAGGCCTTTGCCGATGACGCGGTGCGCGTCGACAGTCAGGGCCAGAGCGGCGAGATAATCATCACCGGCAACGGCGAGGGTCCCCGGCATGCCGCCGATGCGCTACAGGCTTTTGCCCGTCGCATCACGAACGGCGCGGAAGCCACCGGTGCCGAACTCGAAGCTGCGATCAAGCTCTCGCTCAGCGACGGTGTCGCGGCGGCTTCTGGCGATGCGATCATGGGCCTGCGCAAGCCGGTCATGGCGCAGACGCCGGGCCAGCGCACATATCTGGAAAAATTGCGGCGCGATGATCTGGGCCTCGTCTTTGGCGTTGGCCCTGCCGGAACCGGCAAGACTTACCTTGCTGTTGCCGTTGGCGCCGCTGAACTCAAGGCCGGCAAACGCGAGCGCCTCATCGTTGCGCGCCCCGCCGTGGAAGCGGGCGAAAAGCTCGGCTTCCTTCCCGGCGCGCTCGAAGAAAAAGTCGATCCCTACATGCTGCCGATCTGGGATGCGTTGAACGAATGCCTTGGCGCGCAGGAAGTCGATCGCCGCAAGGAGCGCCGCGAAATCGAAGTCGCCCCGCTGGCTTTCATGCGCGGCCGCACGCTGAAGAACGCCTTCGTCATCATCGATGAAGCGCAGAACGCGACCGTGCCGCAGATGAAGATGGTGCTGACCCGCCTTGGCCGCGGCTCGCGCATGGTCGTCACGGGCGACCCTTCGCAAACCGACTTGCCGAACAATCTCAAATCGGGTCTCGGTCACGCCATGGGTATTCTCAAGGGCGTGCAGGGCGTCGCCATCGAAGAGTTGACGCGGGCAGATGTCGTGCGCCACGAACTCGTCGGCCGCATCATCGATGCCTACGACAAGGACGCGAAAGGCGCTTCGCGCAAGTGAGCACGGCCGCCGCAACCGCCACTCTGTCCGCCGATCTCCGCATTGCCGATCCGCGCTGGGATGTGCTCGGCGATGTCGAAGCGCTGGCCGCCCGCGTCCTGAATCACGCGGCCGTCGAGATGGAAACAGTGGGCGAAATTTCTGTCCTGCTGACCGACAACGCCGAAATGCATGCCCTCAACAAGCAATGGCGTGGCTTCGATAAACCCACTGATGTGCTGTCATTTCCCGCCGATGGCCCTGATATTCCGGGAGAACCCGTTCATCTGGGCGATATCGCGATGGGCTATGAAACAGCCCTGCAAGACGCCCATGCAATGGGCCGACCGTTCGAGGCCCATGTCAGTCATCTGTTGGTTCACGGCTTTCTACATCTCATCGGCTATGATCACATCGAATCGGAAGACGCGAAGGTGATGGAACCTCTGGAAGCGAAAATCCTTGCTGGCCTTGGTTGGCCCGACCCGTACGCGACCGGGTCATATACCGGCGGCCATCATGCTGACGAAACGGGGGAGGATTGAACCATGCCTAACGATGGAGAGCCTCCGCAGCGAGCGACGCTTCGCGAACGCCTGGCGCGTCTGATCGCCGGCGGGCCCGAGCCAGATCTGCCGCGCCAGCGTACCGAGCCGGCCGCGACACCCAGCGCGATCCGCCTGCGTCTCAAGGAATTCGAGACATCGAGCGTCCGCGACGTGATGACCTCGCGCGTCGATATCGCCGCTGTCGAAGTCACGGCCACGATCGGAGAAGTGCTTGGCGTGTTCGCCGTGGAACACCATTCGCGCATGCCGGTCTTCCGCGAATCTCTTGATGAACCGACAGGGTTCATTCACATCAAGGACGTTGTCGCCGAAGGCGTGCGCTGCGGCTGGAGCGCTGAGCTGCTGTCCTCGCGTCAGATCGAGAAGCTTGTTCGCGACATCATGTTCGTGCCGGAGTCGATCCTGCTTCCCGACCTTCTGCTGCAGATGCAGGCCACCCGCATCCACATCGCCATCGTCGTCGACGAATATGGCGGCACAGGTGGCATGGTTTGCCTCGAAGACCTCGTCGAAGGCATTGTCGGCGAGATCGAAGACGAGCACGACGAGGCCCGGCCGATGATCATGCGCCGTGGCCGATCGACCTGGGAGGTCGATGGCCTTGCCGCGATCGAGGACGTCGAGCGCGAAACCGGTCTGCCGCTGCATCTTGAAGAATTCGAATCGGAGGTCGACACGATCGGTGGCCTTGTCGGCGTCCTTGGCGGGCGCGTCCTTCAGGCTGGCGAATCGGTCGAGCATCCGCGTGGCCCTACGATCGAAGTGGTGACCGCAGACCCGCGCCGCGTCATCCGGTTGCGCCTTCGCGCTGCCAAACCGGCGCCCTCGGCGCTTGCAGAGGACAAGACGGCGGCTGTAGACCGTTGACGCGCCCGAAGCGGCGCCCCGGGGAGGGGCAATGACTGACAGCCGGAACTTCGATCAGCCGCCACAGGCTACGCGCGGAAACTTTCTTGCGCCCCTCTATCTGTGGGTTGCCGGGCTGCAGGGTTGGCGTGTGTTCGCTTTTGCTGCGGGCCTTGGCGCCATTGCAAACCTCGCTTTCCCGCCTGTCTTCTTCTGGCCCGCGTTCGCCATTGCGCTCTCTGGTCTTGTTTGGTTGCTCGACGCTGCGCGCTTGGCGCCAAAGCCGAAATGGGCCGCTTTCTGGCGCGTCTTCGCCTTCGGTTTCGCTTACTACCTTGTGGGCATGCACTGGATCGCATGGGCCTTTCTGGTCGATGCCGATGCCTATGTGATCTTCATCTGGATGCCATTGATCGCGCTGCCTGGCGGCTTGGCCATGTTGCTCGCCGGCTTTGTGAATATCGGCTTCCGCTACTGGTTCGCAGGCCCCGCGCGCCTGATCGTGTTTGCTGTCTCGTTCATGTTCGCCGAATGGTTTCGTTCCTCGCTGTTCGGCATTGGCGGCCTGCCGTGGAATCTTCCCGGCATGATCTGGGCGCCTGGCGAAGCGATCTCCCAGTCGGCCTCGATCTGGGGCATCTACGGCCTCTCTGCGCTCACGGTTGCCGCCATGGCCGCACCCGCAACGCTTGCCGATGCGCGTCCACGCGGCACAACCGGGCCGCGTGCTGCGCCGATCATCGTGGCCGCCATTCTCTTCGGCGCCATCTGGGGCTGGGGCGCGCGCAGGCTCGGTGAAGTTCCTGAGGTTCCACTCACGGGTCCGGTCATCCGCCTCGTCGAAGCAGGCATTCCCCAGAGCGCCAAGCACAAGCCGGGCGTCGCCGAGCAGATCGTCCTGCGCTTCATCGCGCTCAGCGGGCCTGATACGGCGAACACGCCGCCCATCGTCATCTGGCCTGAGGGGGCGCTGCCTTACTATCTGTTCGAATGGCCTGAAGCACTTGATGTCGTTGCCGACGCCATCGGCAATCGTCGCCTGATCATCGGCATGCCTCGCCGCGAGAATGTCGGCACGCCTGACGAGAAAGCTTACAACTCGCTTGCTGTCCTCAGCGGCGACAGCGATGTTCGAGGTCCACTCGATATCTATGACAAGCATATGCTCGTGCCGTTCGGCGAGTTCATGCCTTTTGCTGGCGTGCTGAAGACGATCGGGCTCAAGACGCTGCAGGATCTTGCTCCCGGCGGCTTTGACGCTGGTCCGCCGCCGGCGACCGTCAATGTCGTAGGCATTCCGCCTTTCGGGCCGTTGATCTGTTACGAGGCGATCTTTCCAGGTCTTTCGCCGCGCGGGTCGGACAGGCCACGCTGGCTGGTCAACATCACCATCGACGCCTGGTTCGGCGAGCTGATGGGCCCGGCGCAGCATTCCGCGCAGGCCCGCTATCGCGCGATCGAGGAAGGGCTGCCCATGGCTCGCGTCGCCAGTCGTGGCGACACCGGAATGATCGATGCCTACGGCCGCTGGACCGCCCGGGGCGTGCCGGCGGATCCTGCGATCTATGGTCCTGACCCTGATGGCTGGAAGTCGAGCATCGTCGACACGCGCATTCCCGCCGCCGCGGAGCCTACGCCTTACAGCAATTGGCGAGACGGAATGTTCTGGATAATCTTGCTGGGGCTCAACCTCGGGTTGTTGGTCCTCCCGCGCCGCTGAGGTTAGTGGTACGCAACCTTGGGGTGTATGCGGCGGGGGCAATCCTTGGAAACGCGTGATCCAACTCTGATCGACCAGACCGTCGGCGAGCGCATTCGCAAGCGTCGCACCGACCTCGAGATTTCCCAGCCGGAACTCGCCGAGCAGATCGGCGTCACCTACCAGCAGCTGCAGAAGTACGAGAACGGCAAGAACCGCATTTCCGCAGGGCGGCTCTACGATATTGCAAAAATCCTGAAGACCTCGATCGCCTACTTCTACGAAGGCCTCGACCCACTGCATTCGGCCGTCCGCTGGGCGGCGGCGGAGGAGGGGGACGATTTCGTGGGCCTGGACGACAGCCAGCTGGTCGAGCTGGTCATGGCTTTCCGCCAGATCAGGGATGTGAGCGCCCGGAACGCCATTCTGGCCATGGTGAAGAAGCAGGCCAGGGCGAGTGGAAAATCCGCCGCACCCGCCAAAAGCCGCCGGAATTGAACAACTCAAGGCTGGGTTGCGGTCCGCTAAATCGTATAAAGCTTTCCTTATATGGCTGGCCGGGTTAAGGCAGGCCGGACCTTTTCCTGGGAGCTTTGCGTGGCGCGTTCCAACTACCTTTTCACTTCTGAAAGCGTTTCCGAAGGCCACCCCGACAAGGTGTGTGACCGGATCTCGGACGAGGTCGTGGACTTGTATTACCGCACCACGATCGAGCAGGGCCTCGATGTCTGGTCGCTGCGTTGCGCCGCCGAGACTCTGGCGACGACCAACAAGGTAGTGATTGCCGGCGAGTTTCGCGGAACGGATGCGGTGACGAAAGACCTGATCGCCCACCACGCTCGGATGGCGATCAAGGATATCGGCTACGATCAGGAAGGCTTCAGCTGGCGCGACGCCAACATCGAAGTCCTGCTGCATGGCCAGTCGGAACACATCGCGCAGGGCGTTGATGCGTCGGGTAACAAGGAAGAGGGCGCGGGCGACCAGGGCATCATGTTCGGCTACGCGACGAACGAGACGCCCGAACTGATGCCGGCGCCGATCCAGTACTCGCACCGGATCTTGAAGCTGCTGGCCGATGCGCGTCATTCCGGAAAAGAGAAAACGCTGGCGCCGGACGCCAAGAGCCAGGTGACCGTGCGCTATGAGAACGGCAAGCCGAAGGAAGCCGTTTCGATCGTGCTGTCGACCCAGCACACGGATCCGAAACAGACGTCTGACGACATTCGCAAGATCGTCGAGCCCTATATCCGCAAGGCGCTGGGCGACACGCTGCCGATCGCCAAGGATTGCGTCTGGCACATCAACCCGACCGGCAAGTTCGTGATCGGCGGACCCGATGGCGATTGCGGCCTGACGGGACGCAAGATCATCGTCGACACCTACGGCGGCGCAGCTCCGCATGGCGGCGGCGCTTTCTCGGGCAAGGACCCGACGAAGGTTGACCGTTCGGCGGCTTATGCAGCGCGCTATCTTGCGAAGAACGTCGTTGCTGCGGGCCTTGCCGAGCGTTGCGTGATCCAGCTGTCGTACGCGATTGGCGTGCCCGAGCCGCTGTCGATCTACGCCAACTGCGATGGCACGGAGAAGGTCGATCTCGCCAAGCTCGAAAAGCGCCTGGGCGAAATCATGGACCTCCGTCCGCGCGGCATCCGCACGCATCTCGGCCTCAACAAGCCGATCTATGCGCGCACGAGCGCCTACGGCCACTTTGGCCGCGAGCCGGATGCGGATGGTGGGTTCTCATGGGAGAAGACGGACCTCGCCGCTCAGCTCAAGGACCTGGCATAGGTTCGCGTTCCCGCTGCTGGCGGGTTGAGTTGTTTGAATTGGAAACGCGGTCGCTTAGGCGGCCGCGTTTTTGTTTGGGGCGTGCTCGTCCAACACGCATCCCCGGCGAAGGCCGGGGGTCAGACTTTGCGCGAAGGGGCTTGGTGCGCTTCGCGCGCTTCTGTCTGAAGGGGACTGGACCCCGGCCTTCGCCGGGGACGCGTACACGGAGTGTACGCTTCCATTGTGGGTGTGGCTCACGATGGTGAGCGTGCCGTCTTGCGGGACAGCTTCTGGTTCCTTG